>JACCDZ012014346.1_pt1 | contig 20114 bp, 18 predicted proteins | sample 7449551 | NCBI WGS metagenome assembly JACCDZ01 (sample SAMN15323452, study PRJNA562643) | freshwater metagenome | isolation source: river surface water | place: USA:Blue River Watershed | collected 2017-08-18
ATACCTTCAGCTTGAACTGGCTCAGCTCAAACACGAGGTGTTTGCGGTGTTGTTTCTCGATGCCCACAACCGACTGCTGTCGTACCAGCCCATGTTTCGTGGCTCGCTGTCGCAGACCATGGTTTATCCACGCGAAGTGGCCAAGACCGCCCTCGCCTTAGGCGCCGACGGCGTGGTGCTGGCCCACAACCACCCGGGCGGCACGGTCCAGCCCTCACATGCCGACATGAAACTCACCCGCACCTTGCAAGAAGCCTTGGCGCTGATTGACGTGACCGTGCGCGACCACATCATCGTGGCGCAAGGCAAGTACTTGTCGATGGCCGAAGAAGGCTTGCTGTGAAAGGCTGACCGCTATTTGGCTGAAACAATGGCCCCTCGCAACGCCACATTCAAGCGGTCAATCACCTCAGCCCAGTCTGAATCCCCCAATAGCTCCTCTTTCAACAGCGAGGCCTGAGCGGTGTTCCAAAACTGCGCATCCTCGAGACGAATGGACGAGTTCAAAGGTGAGTGCGTTTGGATGAATTGACGGATGCTGGGCGCGTCATTGGGCAAGCCCAGTTGCGCAAACAGCTCTGTGAAACCGTGGAAAACTTTATCCATACGAACTCCTTTGCGTTGCCAAAAACCGAGAGGCCTATCTGAGAAGACATCTTCGTTCGAACCGATCAGTTCTACAAGTTAGCGAATGAAAAATATACTCAGCGTAGGGCTACTGTGTATGTACGATGGCATACAAAATCTGACCCAGCCAATATTGGCATCACCCAAAGACACCGCCATGAAAGCCAAATCGCTGCAAGACTTAGCCGCCATTCGCCAACAAGTGAATGCAGCCGCCCTTGCTGCGGCTGCCGCCGAAGAAGCGCGCCGCGAAGCTGAGCGTCGCGCCGAGGCTGAACGCAATTTATTCACCCACGCAGTGGGAAACGTCAAACCCATTGCCGCCAAACCGCGCGTGCTCATCACCCCACAACGCCCAGCTGCGCGCCCGCTGCAACAAACATTGGACGACAAAGCCGCGTTGAGCGAGAGCATGAGCGACGAGTTTGATGTGAGCACGCTGCTCGATGTGGACGACCAACTCAGCTTCAGACGCCCTGGCATCGGCACCGATGTGACGCGCAAACTGCGTAAAGGCGAATGGGCCATGCAAGGCCAGCTGGACCTGCACGGCTTGCGCAGCGACGAAGCGCGCGAAGCGCTGGGCCAGTTTGTGCGCGACTCAAAGCGCATGGGCTGGCGATGCGTGCGCGTGGTGCACGGCAAAGGTTTGGGCTCGCCCGGTAAAGAACCGGTGCTCAAAAGCAAAGTGCAGCGTTGGTTGGTGCAAAAAAACGAGGTACTGGCCTTTGTGCAGGCCAAGCCTTCGGATGGGGGTGCGGGAGCGTTGGTGGTGCTGCTAGGGCCCAGCAATATCTAAGCACCATGAGCGTGTGCTGGCGAAACTATTAAGCGCCGCCTTTGTTACGCATCCAATCCGCTGTTTGGAAAAAACTGTTCTTCAAACGCGTACGCAAACCTTCAGGCACATCGGTCTCGCCCATGGCTTGGTCCATGCACGCCACCCATTGGTCGCGTTCTTTGACACCAATCGCAAAAGGCATGTGGCGCATACGCAAACGTGGATGGCCATGTTTTTCCACGTAATAGTCAGGCCCACCCAACCAGCCGCACAAGAACATGAACAGGCGTTCACGTGCATTGGCCAAGTCGGGGCCATGTGTGGCACGCAGCTCTAGATAGCCTGGCTCTAAATCCATCAAGTCGTAAAAACGGTCGACCAACAGCTTCACGCGAGGCTCGCCGCCTATCCATTCGAACGGGGTGTCAAAAGGTGGTTTTTCTTCGATTTGCATAAGTCAGATTGTCGCCACTCTGGAATGCCCAACCCCTGACGATGTGCCCCCCGCTTGGAATGGCCTTCAGGGCTCAATCGGGTTTGATGTTGGCCGTGCGGATCAGGCGACCAATGCGGTCGTACTCGCCAGGTAAAAATTTTGCCAAAGTGGCTGCATCACCATTCGCGGGCGTCACGCCAACGCCGTTGAGTTTGGCAATCACATCGGATGTTTTGAGCGCCACAGACAGCGCTGTCGACAGCTTGGCCACCACATCCTTGGGCGTTTTGGCTGGTGCAAATACGGCATACCAAGCCGAAAAGTCGAACTGCGGAAATCCAGCCTCAGCAAACGTGGGAACATTCGGAAAATCCGCCAACCGCGCAGACGCTCCGACAGCCAGTGCACGCACTTTGCCCGATTTGAGCAGCGGCATGCAGTTGGTGGCGGTGTCAAAAATCACCGGCACACGACCACCCATCAAATCCAAGATGTGCGCATTGCCACCTTTGTAGGGCACATGGGTCATGTCAATCTTATTCTGCGAAGTAAACAGTTCACCCGCCAGATGCAACGGTGAACCGTTGCCCGAAGACCCATACATCACGCCCTTAGGATCTTTTCGCGCCGCATCGACCACATCCTTCAAGGTTTTGAAGGGCGAGTCGTTGAACGTAATGGCGATGATGGGCGCACTGCCAATCATCCCAACTGGCTCGAAATCCTTGAGCGGGTCATAGTCAGCCTTGAGCATATTTGGACTTGCCGCATGCGTGGCTAAGCCGCCAATCAACAAGGTATGCCCATCCGCGGGCGCACGGGCCACGGCACTGGCGCCTAGCAGCGCAGCAGCGCCGGGTTTGTTGTCAACCATGGCAGTGGCGTTCAATGCCTCGGCCATTTTTTGACCAATCAAACGGCCCAACATGTCATTGGCGCCGCCAGCCGGATAAGGCACGACAAAGGTCATAGTTTTGCTTGGGAACTGACCCTGCGCCATCGCCGATAAACCTAGGCTAGACATCAACGCAGATGCCAACAAAGTACGACGGGTTGTGGTGTGTTGATAGATCATGGATGCACTCCTGATTTGCGCATGAATAATGTTTGTTAAACCGATGGATCCGAGTTGACTTTCGTCGATTCGGATACGTTGAAACCTGTCAAAGAAATCACAAGGCCGTAGGTCTGGTTCAATCGATGCGAATGTTGGCCTCTTTGATTAATTTCTGGGACCTGCTCATGTCGCTGGCCTGAAACTTTTGGAATTCGTCCATGCGGCCACCAGAAACAATCAAGCCTTGTTGAACAAGCGTGTCTTTTAAGTCGGTGACAAGGGCTTTGTTCACCTGAGCGTTCAACAGCTCTTTGATGTCATTGGGAACTTTGGTGGGCGCCCACAAACCGTACCAGCTGTAAAACTCATAGCCCGGAATGGTCTCCCCCACAGTGGGAACATCAGGCAGGTTAGGCGCACGTTTGGCGGAGGTCACCGCAATCACACGCAGCAACCCGCTCTTGTGGTACTGCAACGATCCAAGAATCGGATCAATAAAGCCATCAATTTGGCCACCAATCAAATCTTGGAAAGCAGGTGCAGTGCCTTTGTAAGGAACCACGGTGTAATCAAGCCCGCCATTTTTTTTCAAAAGCTCAGTGGCCAAATGCCCTGCTGACCCCACCGATCCAACGGCAAAAGTCATCTTTTCAGGATTCGCTTTGGCATAAGCCATCAGCGATTTCACATCTGTCACGGGCAGGTTTTTATTGATAGCAACCGACAAAGGTGCTTTGGCAACCAAGGCCACGGGTGAAAAATCGTTTTCAACAGAATACGGCACCTGCTTCATGGTCATGGGTGCCGTCGTGAATGTCGAAGCATTGAAGAGCAAGGTATATCCGTCTGTTGGCGCCTTGGCCACAACGTCGGCGCCAATGATGCCGTTACCACCTGGTCTGTTTTCAACAATGAATTGTTGTCCGAGTTGCACGCTGAGCTTCTGTGCGAGCTGTCTGCCGACTGAGTCTAAAGTTCCGCCCGGCGGAAATGGAATGATCATCTTGACCGGTTTATTGGGATAGGTCTGTGCAAACGCAGAGTGAGCAACAGACAGTATCAACAATGAGGCTAGTGCCGCACCCACCATAGAAAAATTAAAACGTCTCATAGCTATCTCCTTTTTATAAAAATTAAAGCGATGACCCACCGCACATCACCAAGTGCTGCCCTGTCATCGCACCACCAAACGGCCCCACCAAAAAAGCGGCAAGCGCTGCAACCTCCGCGACCTCCACAAAGCGACCGATAGGAGGCAACTTGGGTGGCGTGTGTGCACGCGCTGGATCTCTTAAAAATGGGGTGTCAGTTGCGCCAGGCGCTATCACGTTCGCTGTGATACCACGCGGCGCCAGTTCAGACGCCCATGAGCGCGTCATACCAATCAGGGCCGCCTTGGTCGCCGCATACTGACTTCTTGTGGGGGCACCGTTGGCAACTCGACTGCCGATAAGAACAATACGAGCACCATCAGCCATCGAAGACAACAGGCCATTGGCAAGCCCTTCCGCAGCTTGCACGTGGACCTTCCACATGGCAAGCCCATCCTCTGAATGGATCGCCCCTAATGCCGCTGTTCTCATAAAACCTGCCGCATGCACAAATGCATGGATGGGTTGGCCATCCATTTGAATTTGCTGGCAAACAAGAGAAAGCCCCTCAATGTTCGAGACATCAGCCTGAACAATTCGAAGACGCTCGTGCGTCCATGACATGGGCGAACGACAGACGCCCATCACATCCCAACCGTCTTGCAACAGTCGCTCCGTGATTGCGCGTCCGATTCCGGAACTGCATCCGGTGACGAGGGCTTTACGAGACACATTCATCCTTCGTGACACGGACTAGTGAGCCGCGCTTTCAACAATCCAGTCAGGCATCACTTTGGCATGACGGATATGTTGACGAAACACCGTGTAGGCGACATGCAGTGCACCATCTGCTGTTTGGCGCAATGAAGGGTATGAGTACTCGCGATTGACGCGGCGTGCCGAGTCATTGCTCATGCAATAGCCATCGCCGACTTCAAGATGACGCTTCCAAGGCCACGTTTGACCATCATCCTCTGACAAAGCAAGCGTCATCGGAGCTCTTGGGGCACCCCAAAATGCACGGCGCTCATTTGAAACATGAGATGACTTGACGTCATTTTTCGAGGCATCATCGTCCTCAAGTTCATCGTACAAAGAAGCCCGACGTTCTGTCGCATCCAGCGCACTGCTGTGATTGAAAATCATGGCCAAACGACCGTCTTTCAATCGCAGCGCTTGAATAGAGGAGTTGTTATTGGGCAGCTCTGTTGGGACAGGCGTTGACCATGTCAGGCCGCCATCGACACTGCTGGTCGTATAGATGAAGTCTGCCCAGCGACTTCTGAAAAATGCGAGCAGCTTTCCATCCGCAGCAGGAACGATGTTCATATGGACACAACCCATGCTGTTTGGCACTTCAATGCGTGTCCAACTCTTGCCTTGATCCGTTGAACGAAGGACAGCACTCAGATCATGACTGCCATCCCACTTCTCTCCTGGAAGGATTCGACAATCAAACGTGGGGAGCAGCCAAGTACCGTCTGTATGAACATGAATGGGTTGGCGAACAAATGTCCCAAGTGCCAAGCCATTCATTTGCTCCGTTGCCCCCCAAGACATGCCGTTATCTTTGGAAATTCGTCGACGAACGATGGCCGTGTCTTGATTGCCAGACTGCTGTGCGGTGTGCAACAGCCAGAGTTCCCCGTTGGGGGCAGGGAAGAGAATCGGATTTTGTTCCGAGCGCTCAGGGTCATGTGACAGCTGTACAGGTGTAGACCATGTCTCAGATTCAGGATTCAACTGAGACATGAAAACAGAAATGTCTGATTTGCCCTCCATCGAACCACCAAACCAAACACAAGCAAGCGTTTCATCGTGGAGCACCATGAGATTGGCGGCATGCGCTTGAACGCACAACGATTGCAAATCGGCCACCTGCCGATTTGAATCTTCTTGATGCACAGACAATTGAGCTTTGTTCATACGGCGTCTCCTTAAGACTTGTTCTTGAATGAATGACGCGTTTCAGGAGAAGGGCCGGCCACCAAGTGACCCGCTGGTAATTTCTTTCCTGCCAATGTGTCAATGATGTTTTGCGCGGTGAGCGTGGCTACCTTTTTTGCCGCATTTCGCGTGACGCCTGCGACATGCGGTGTCAAAACAACATGCGCCATGGAGAGCAAGGGGTTGTCTGATTGAATGGGTTCAACCTCAAAGGTATCTAAACCTGCGCCGCCCAGATGACCGCTTTTCAATGCGTCGATCAGGGCTGCCTCATCAAGGATGGCACCTCTTGCCGTGTTGATCACGATGCTGCCTTGCTTCATCAAACCAAGCTCTCGTGCACTGATCATTCCTTTGGTTTGTTCAGTCAACGGGCAATGCAAACTCAAAATATCGACCTGCGCCAAGAACGCATCGAAATTGTTTTCCAATCGAAATTCACCAGCATCCTGACGACGGGTACCGCTGAACACCACGACCTCGGCCCCCATGGCTTTCGCCAAACGAGCCGTGCTTTGCCCAATGCTGCCAAAGCCCACGATACCAACGACTGAGCCACGGAAATCACGACCTAGCCAAGAAGTCCCCTCCCAGCCCCCGTGCTTCACCTTCGCATCAAGCGTGTTCAAATTTCTAACCAGCGTCAACATCAGCGCCACAGCATGCTCTGCCACGGCGTCTGCATTGGCACCAGCTGCCACAGTGACCGTCACACCTCGTTGGGTCGCCTCACCGAGATCAACGCTGTCGACACCTGCACCATTTTTGGCAATGATTTTTAAATGCGTAGTTGAGCCCAGCACTTTGGCGGTGAATGGTTTAGACCCTCTCAGCAAAACCGCATCTACTTTTCCCGTTGATAACTTCTGAATCAAGGTTTCTTCATTGATGGGTTCCTCCATGAATTCAATGTGCCCCCCTGCATCACGCAGCATCTGCTGCGCTTCAGGAAGCAAATGTGGAGCCGTCACAAGAACATGAAATGAAGACATTGTTTACTTTCGAATTTCAAAATTGCATTGAAGAATCAACCAATCAATACAGGCAAAAGCTTTTTAGGATTCAATAGATTTTTCGGATCCAGTGCTCGTTTGACTTGCCACATCAGCTCAAGCTCAACGCTTGTTTTGTATTGCGTCAAATCATCTCGCTTAGCTACGCCGATGCCATGTTCGGCAGAGATAGAACCGTTCAGGCTGTGGACCAAATCATCAACAGCTTTAGAAACAAATTTGTAATGGTCATTCAAGTAAGACTTGGCGTCTTGGTCAGCAGGTCGCAATGGGTTGAAGTGGACATTGCCATCCCCCATGTGCCCATAAATCACCATACGGCTGTCAGGTGCCAAGGACTTCACGCTCGCAATCGCCTTCTCAAGAAACTGAGGAATGCTAGACAGCGGCACAGACACATCGCACTTGATGCTGCCACCCGTGCGTGTTTGGGCATCAGAAATCTCTTCACGAATCCGCCAAAACGCCTGAACGTTAGAAAGATTGGAAGCCACAGCGGCATCGTGGGCCAAGGCTTTGTCCATGCCTGCTTCAAGAACTTCCATCATGGTGTTGTCCAGAACGTCCTGAGAACCCGTCGACGTCAACTCCATCAAAATCATCCAAGCGGGGCGGCCTGTTAACGGTGGCGTGATGCCTCCCAGATACGCGCAGACTAAGTCCATGGCATCCGCAGACACCAGTTCAAATGCGGTGACAAGCGGTCCCGCCATTCGTTTGGCAAGGCCCAGAAGCTCGACGGCGGCAGCGGGACTCTCCACCGCGACAAACGCCACGGCAACAGATTGGGGCTTGGGCATGAGTTTGAGAACTGCGCTTGTGATGATGCCAAGCGTGCCTTCTGAACCCACGAAGAGATTCTTCAAGTCATAACCCGTGTTGTCTTTGCGCAAACCCTTCAACGAAGAGTAAATACGACCATCGGGCAAAACCGCTTCAATGCCAAGAACCAAATCACGCATATTTCCATAGCGCAGAACTGCGGTTCCGCCAGCATTAGTCGCCATATTGCCGCCAATTTGGCAAGAGCCTTCCGAGCCAATTCGCAAAGGGAATAATCGATCAGCTTGCTCAGCGGCGGCTCTGGCGCTGCTCAAGGTCACGCCGGCTTCAAGCGTCATGGTGTCGTTGATGGTGTCAATGGCAACCACCTTAGACATGCGCCGCAAATTCAACACGATGCAATCTGCCGCAGGATCAGCTTCGGGCACTGCGCCCCCCATCAAAGATGTGTTGCCACCTTGGGGAACAACTTGAATTGAATGGTGGTGACAAAAACCCATCACACGACTGACTTCATCCGTCGTTGCGGGCAAGACCACAGCCATCGCATTGCCGCGATACAGTTTGCGGTAATCCGTGGTGTAGCTCTCGGTATCCGCCTCTGCCGTCAGACAAGCGTTGGCACCCACAATACGGGTCAGCTCAGCGATCAATTGTTCACGCGTGTTCATTCTGCTTAATAACCTGCACTAGGTTTCTCTGGTGATGGGATGGATGTATCCAAGAACGATGAAGCCAGCTTGCGAGCAGCATTTGCAAACATCACGATGTCTACGCCTGTGGCAACGAAGGTGCAGCCGAGCTCAAGGTAGCGACGCGCCAATTGAGGATCAGACGTTAAAGTGCCTGCGGCTTTACCGCTCGCAATGATGGTTTTCATGGCTGATTCAATGGCCGCCTGCACATCAGGATGGCCAGGATTTCCCAAATGCCCCATGGAAGCGGCCAAATCTGCGGGGCCGATGAAGACACCATCCACACCGTCTACGCTGCAAATTTCTTTTAAATTCTCAAGTGCAAGAACAGACTCTGCTTGCACCATAAGGCAAACCTCATCTCCTGCAACCTTGACGTAATCAGCGCGTGCATTCCAGCGTGAAGCACGACCAACTGCGCTGCCAACACCCCTGACGCCAAAAGGTGGGTAACGCGTTGCTTTCACAATTTGTTTGGCCTGCTCAGCGGTGTCCACCATGGGGACCAAAAGATTTTGAACGCCAATTTCAAGCAACTGCTTGATGAGCGCGACATCGCCATTCACAGCACGGACAACGGGCTGCGAACGATACGGCGCCACGGCCTGCAATGAGGCCAATGTGCTTCTGAGATCGTTGGGCGCGTGCTCACCATCAATCAACAACCAATCGAATCCAGCTGACGCACTGACTTCTGCCAAATAGGCATCTGACATTGCCAACCAAAACCCAATTTGCGCTTGTTTGTTAGACAGTGCGGACTTGAATGAATTACCAACAACAACGCCCTGCATCATTGAACCCCTTGGCAGAGGTACTTGATGTGCTGATAGTCATCTAAGCCATGCACCGAGCCTTCTCGGCCATAGCCGGATTCCTTGACACCCCCGAATGGGGCCGCTTCAGCGGCTACGGCGCCTTCGTTGATACCCACGATGCCAGACTCAAGGGCTTCAGCCACACGCCAAATGCGCGCAGGATTTTGCGTATAAAAATACGCAGCAAGACCAAATGGCGTGCCATTGGCTTCAGCAATCACTTCAGCTTCCGTTTCAAACTTAGTCACCGGCGCAATGGGACCAAAAGTTTCTTCACAAGCGCACGCCATATTTGGCGTCGCATGGATCAACACTGTCGGCGCGTAATACGCGGCGCTAGGTGCATCCTCTCTGGTGATTCGATGCCCTCCCGTCATGATCACGGCGCCTTTGGAGACGGCATCCTTCACGTGACGATCAATTTTTTCTACTGCACGTGCATTGATCATGGGCCCAATTTGAGAATTGGGATCTGTGGCGGGTCCCACCTGCAATGCGGCCACACGCTGAGAGAGTTTCTGCACAAATTCATCGTGAACTTTGGCTTGAACATAGACACGATTGGGGCACACACAGGTTTGCCCACCATTTCTAAATTTTGCGACCATCAATCCATCCACAGCCGCATCAATGTCTGCGTCCTCAAAGACGATGAACGGTGCATTTCCGCCCAATTCCAATGAGAGCTTCTTCAGCGTATCCGCCGACTGTCTCGCCAGATGGATGCCCACAGGCGTGCTACCCGTAAAGCTGATTTTTCGCACACGCGGATCGGAAAGCCACACATCGACAACTTCAGAGGCGCGCTCACGAGATGCCGTCACGATATTCAACACGCCCGCAGGAACCCCTGCTTCATGCGCGAGCTTGACCAGTGCCAGTGCCGTCAGCGGCGTATCCTCCGCGGGTTTGGCGATCACCGTGCAGCCAGCAGCCAGTGCTGGCGCAATCTTTCGAGCAATCATGGCGGCAGGAAAATTCCATGGCGTGATCACTGCCACAACACCCACAGGCTCTCGCAACACCATCAAACGCTTGCTGCGAACTGGTGTGGGAATGATTTCGCCATTTGAGCGCGTGGCTTGCTCGGCAAACCACTCCACGTAACTGGCTGCGTACAGCACTTCGCCACGACCTTCCGCCAAAGGCTTGCCCTGCTCTCGTGAAATCAACTTACCCAGATCGTCTTGATGTTGAATGATCAAGTCATTCCATTTTTTAATGATGGTGGCTCGGTCCTTGGCAGGCACCTGCTTCCAACTGTGAAAAGCTGCATCCGCAGCTTCAAGTGCCGATGTCGCATCTGACGCACAACCGGCAGGCACCTTCGAAATCAGGTGCCCATTACTCGGATCTGTCACTGCGAGCCATTCATCTGCAATTGCGCTTGGGCACCAGTTGCCGTTGATGAAGTGGCGCGATTCAACCAAGTCTTCTCGAGACATATTTAACGAATTAGTTTGGGTCACTTTTAACTCACGATCCCGATATGCCAAGGTACGAACTCGTGATCCCCGAGTCCCAGAAGTTCGCTTTTTGTCGGCTCGCCAGAGGCGTGGCGCAAAATAGCCTCAAAGATTTCCTGTCCCATTTCTGGCAGGCTCACATCGCTATCGAGAATGACGCCGCAGTTGATGTCCATGTCACCTTTGAGGCGTTCATACATCGCTGTATTACTGGCCAGCTTGATGGTGGGCGCAGGCTTTGATCCAAACATGGAACCCCTGCCCGTCGTGAAACAAATCAAATTTGCACCACTCGCAATTTGCCCAGTGGCCGACACGGGGTCGTAGCCAGGTGAGTCCATGAAGACAAAACCTTTTTGATCGATAGGTTCTGCATAGGCATAAACACCTTGCAAAGGTGTAGTGCCGCCCTTCATTGCGGAACCCAGGGATTTTTCAAAAATATTAGCCAAGCCACCGGCTTGATTTCCAGGACCGACAACACCGTTAAATTGACCGTTATGTCCACGCGTGTACTCCGCCCACCAGTCCAATTGGTCAAGCAATTTCTGCCCCACCTCAGGCGTTACTGCGCGACGCGTGAGCATGTATTCGACGCCATGAATTTCAGGCGTTTCTGACAAGATGGCCGTACCACCATGCTTGACAAGAATATCCATGGCAGCACCCAACGCTGGATTCGCCGTGATGCCAGAAAATCCATCTGAGCCACCGCATTGCAGTCCGATACTGATGTGGCTGGCCGAAACGGTTTGTCGTTTGTATGCGTTAGCAAGGGGCAGCATCTCTTCGACGGCCTTGATACCCGCATCAATCATTTCCTGAGTGCCACCGACTTCTTGCATCACAAATGGTTTCAGCAATCTTCCCGCCTTCAACCCTTGAGACTCAACCAAATCTGCCACTTGATTGCGCTCGCAGCCCAAGCCGACCACCAGCACGCCAGCCATATTGGGATGCTTGGCGTAACCCGCCAGGGTGCGTCGCAACAAATCAAAATGGGGGCTGGGCGAAGACATGCCGCAACCCGTGGTCTGCGGAAATGCCGCTACGCCATCAATGTTCGGATAGTCTTTCAAACGTTCAGGTGTGAAATGCGCCGCGATACGAGTGATTGCGGTGGCAGAACAGTTCACCGATGCAAGAAGGCCGATGAAGTTTCTTGTGCCTACGCGTCCATCCTCACGCACATAACCTTGAAATGTGGCTCGCTCAGACTCCGGCACGTAATCAACCGGACGCACATCTAAACCGAACCCAGGATCTCGGTCAAAGTCGACCAAGGCAATGTTGTGCGAGTGGACGTAATCACCTGGCTCAATGTCTCTGGCCGCAACGCCGATGACAGCGTTGTATTTTTTAATTTGCTCACCCTTTTGAATTCGCACTGCGGCTACTTTGTGCCCAGCTGGAATTTGAGCTCTTGCCCGAGCGGCTAAGTTAGGCAGCTCTTGTCCCATCGCAATTGGCCCTTTCGCGATGAGGACGTTATCGTTGGCATGCAAACGAATGAGATTGTTGTGATCCATGCTCAACCTTTGGCCATCAGTTCACTCAGATTCAAACGGCGAATGAGGTCTGTCTCCTCTCGGTAAACCTGCATGACATATTTTTTGTAATCCGGCCCATCCAAATACATCAATGGCGAGTCAATTCGAGCTGCAACGGCTTTGAATTCCTCGCTGTTCACCGCAGCCCTAAATGCGTCACGCAATTTCTTCTCCGCATCAGCTGGAATGCCGGCAGGTGCACCAATGCCATTGGGCGCCTCAACCACCAGGTTGAACCCTAACTCTTTCAATGTGGGCGTACTGGCAAAACGCTCCGAACGCTTCTCGCCAAAGGTGGCAAGCAATCGCATCTTTCCACTTTCAACATGGGAAGCCCACGATCCGGAGTCAACCAGCATGTCGACCTGTCCGCCTAAGGTGTCATTCAGTGCTGCAGCTCCGCCTTTGTACGAGATGGCGTTGAATTCCAGGCCTGCGACGATGGCGAATTGCTCCATCCCCACATGCGTGGCACCACCCACACCTGCATGGGCGTAGCTGACCTTGCCAGGGTTAGCCTTGGCATAGGCAACCATTTCTTTGACTGTTTTGAATCGCGATTCCGCCAGCACGGCAATGCCAAATGTTTGACCGGATGTGCGCGCTAAATAGGCGAAGTCTTTGAGTGGATTCGCCTGTAAAACACCCAACTGTGAGAATCGTGTGACGGAAATTGGAATTTGTCCAATCGTGTACCCGTCTGGTTTTGCAGAGGCCAGCGCTTTGGCACCAATCATTCCTGCAGCACCCGCTTTGTTTTCTACGGCAATGGGCTGTTTCAAAATTTGCGAAGCCACCAAGCACATGGCCCGCATGGATTGATCCGCTGTGCCCCCTGCTGGCCAAGGACAAATGAACGTGATGGGCTTCGTAGGGTACGCATCGGCTGCAATCGCAAGACTTGGCGCAAGCAGCGCACCACCCGAATAGGCAACTCCCTCAAGGAATTTTCGGCGAGTTTGTTTCAGACTTGTCATAGGGCACCTTTCAAGTGGTTTTATCCATTCAATACCGCCATCTTCCTTTTTTGAAACATAACTGTCCAATGCATAATTGGAATAGGTTCATGAGCTAATGGTTAACATTCTTCAAACATGGCACAAATTGACAGAGCGCTGCGCTCCAACCTCAAACTTCGACATCTTCAGCTGGTTGTGGCTTTGGACGAATTTCGCCACCTGGGGCGTACGGCAGAGTTCCTCACCGTCACTCAACCTGCAATTTCAAAGATGTTGACCGAGGTAGAAGACATGTTGGGAAAGCAATTGTTTGACCGTTCGCGGCGAGGCACTGAACCCACCATCGCGGGCCTCGCCATCATCAGATTTGCGCGATCGGTTCTCGCAGAATACGAGCGCACCAGAGAAGAAATTGATGCCCTTGAAAAGGGTGTTGCGGGCCGTACCAAGGTGGGCTTTATGGTTGTTGCCATGCCAACGCTTCTCGCCCCAGCAGTCGCGCAACTCAAAAGCGAGTCACACATCGCGACCGTGCTCATGGAGGAAGGTGATCTCACCCACTTGTTGCCCAAATTACGCTTGGGAGAGTTGGATCTTTTTGTAGGAAGGCTAGAGCCCGGCTATGCGTCGCCCGATTTGCTCACAGAAGCGCTCTACGACGAAAAAATGTGCATTGTTGTGAAACCAGGACACGCTTTGTCAACCCAGCGAAAAGTCACTTGGGAAGACTTACAGAATTTAAGATTTGTTGCCCCACCTTCATGGGCGTCCATGCGCGTTAAGTTTGAGCAACAATTTTTCAAGCACGGACTTCAGCCGCCCAAAGACATTGTTGAAACCGCATCATTTCTAGGCCAGATCACTTTCATCTCTGAACAAAATTCGGCCGCCCTGATGGCGCAATCTGTGGCTGAGCACTTCTCTGATCGTGGGCTGGTCCATATCGTGAACCTTGAGGTACCTGTCGACGTTCCACCGGTTGGATTGATCACCATGAGGGATAGAAAGCCAACACCGATCACCCAACGGTTATTGGAAATTATGCGCATCAATGCACAAGCAAAGAAGGCCACGAACCGCCATAGAAAATCTTGAGTCAACCACTGGCTTGTCGCAAGGTCTGCACCACAGGGCGGCGCAGCACATCGCGCAAGCCCCACCAGCCCGCAGCCAAAGCCAACAACGCGCCCACCACCGCGCCCAGCAAAGGGACCCACGGGCTGGCGGTCCATTCAAACTCAAACGCAAAGCGGGCCAAGCCCCAGCCCATAGCCATGGCCACACAGGTGGCGAGCAAGCCCGCCAATGCGCCTATGCCTGCTAACTCGGCACGTTGCACATTGGCAAGTAGTTGGTTGGATGCGCCCAGTGCGCGCAGCACCGCGTATTCACGCGCGCGTTCTTCACGCGTGGCGGTGACCGCAGCAAACAACACGACCAGACCAGCCGCCAAGGTGAACAAAAACAAGAACTCCACCGCACTCGCCACTTGGCCGAGCACGCTTTGCACTTGATTCAGAGTAGCGCCCATGTCCACGTTGGTGACGTTGGGGAAACGGTTGATGAGTTGGTTGTCGAATGTGGGGACAGGTTTGCCAAGCGCAGTCACACGCTGCGGCGCACGGAAGGCAGCAATGTAGGTGGTGGGCACATCAAAGCCTGCACCCGTGGTCATGCGGCTGACGGGGTACATCACAAAGAAGTTGGCACGCATCGAGGCCCAGTCCACTCGTCGCACCGAGGTAATGCGTGCATCGTGCAACACACCTGCCATGTCAAAACGCAGCGAGTCACCCAGCTTGAGCTTCAAGGTTTTGGCAATGCCTTCTTCGATGCTCAAGCCATCTGTTTCTTCGGCTTGCCATGTGCCAGCTACCACCGCATTGTGTTCGGGTGGATTGGCGTTGAAAGACACATTGAACTCGCGGTCCACCAAACGCTGAGCGCGTTCTTCGGTGTAGCTGTCGGGTGTGACGGTGTTGCCATTCACCGCCACCAAACGCGCGCGAATCATGGGGTACCAGTCGAGCTTGTTCACACCAGCTTCGCGCAAGGTTTGCAAAAACGACTCCGCTTGGTTGGGTTGGATGTTGATGACAAAACGATTCGGCGCGTCCACTGGCGTGGCATTGCGCCAGCTGCTGATGAGGTCGGTGCGCAGCAACACCAACAAGGCCAAAGCGAGCAAGCCGACCGCCAGTGCACTCACCTGCACCATCGCATACACGGGGCGCGCGCTCACCTGACGGGTGGCCAACATGAGCCACGGCGGCGCACTGCCCTCGACCACACTGCGGCGCAACACCTGCACGGCCAACCAAGCCATGCCTGCAAACAACATCACCGCACCTGCAAAACCGCCCACCACCATGAGGCCGAGCTTCAAATCACGGCTCACAGCAATCAACAACACCGCAAAACCTGTGAGCCCCAAGGCCCACACACTGAGCGTGGTGGCTTTGAGTTCGCCCACATCGCGACGCATCACGCGCAGCGCGGGCACGCTGGCCAGTTGCAACACGGGTGGCAAACCAAACGCGAGCAACAAGGTCAAACCCGTGCCTAGGCCATACACCACAGGCCACAAGCTGGGTGCGGGCAATGCGGTTTCCACCAACCCTTTGAGCAAGGCCACGAACACCAAGTGCACGGCATAACCCAAAGCCAAACCCAGCACACTGGCAAAGGTGCCCACCCACACAAACTCGGCGGTGTACGACAAGGCAATGTGACGCTGACTCAAGCCCAACACACGCAGCATGGCGCAGTCATCCAAATGACGTGCGGCAAAGGCACGTGCCGCGAGTGCCACTGCCACAGCACTGAGCAAAGCGGCCAGCAAAGCCACCAGGTTCAAGAACTTGCCTGCACGGTCTAAGGTTTGGCGCATTTCGGGGCGGCCCGCTTCGAGCGACTCCACGCGCACGCCGCGCACTTCTGGTTTTTTACTCTCAGCTTCGGCCCATGCCAAAAAGTTTTTGGCTGCAGCGTCTGAACCCATCACGGCATAGCGCCAGGTGATCCGGCTAGCAGGCTGAATCAAAGCAGTGGCGTCTAGGTCGGCGCTGTTCATCAACACGCGCGGTGCGAAATTCATGAAGCCAGCGCCACGGTCGGGCTCGTGCACCAACACACGACTGATGCGCAAGCGGCTGTTGCCCAACAACACACTGTCGCCCACATCGAGGCCCAGGGCTTCTAAGCCCGCAGCCTCGACCCACACTTCGCCACTCGCAGGGATGGTGGTGGTTTTCGCTGCGGTTTCTGCTTGCGCCAAGCTGCTGGCCACTTTGAGTTCCCCACGCAAGGGGTAGCCTGCTTCAACCGCTTTGAGGGCCACCAAGCGGCTGTTGCTCTCTGCACCTGTTTGCGATTGCCCACGCGCCATGGTGGGAAAGCTCAAAGTGGTCACGCCTTGCAAGCCATCGGCTTTGGCACGTTGCACGATGTGCGTGGGTGTGGCTTGGTCACTCACCACCACCACATCGCCGCCCAAAAGCTGACGTGCATCGCGCTGCAAACCACCGTTCAAACGGTCAGCCAAATAGCTGACCGAGCTGAGCGCGGCCACACCCAAAGCAACCGCCACCACCAGCAAGCGCAACTCGCCCGCACGGGCATCGCGCCAGAGCGTGCGCCAGGCTTGCGCCCACCAGGTCACGCCTGAGTAGGTCAACGCGGGCTGCGCTTCATCCGATGGGTAATCGCCTTGTGGCGCATGCGTGCTCATGTACTTGCTACCTTGTGCACGCCGCCCACGGCCAGCGTGGGGTCTAACTGCAAGCGCTCAGATGCGGTGTAGCAAAGAAAGTGTTTGTTCGTCGCGCGACCAATCGTGCACAGCTGCAAACGCGTGGCCACGTCGTAACCCATTTGCGTGATGCCGCTGCGCGACACCACCACCGCCACACCCATTTGCGCAGACTTCATCACCATCTCGCTGGTCAAGCGACCCGTGGTGTAAAAAATGGAATCGGCATTGGCAACCACACCGTTCATCCACATCCAACCTGCGATGGTGTCGATGGCGTTGTGGCGGCCCACATCTTCGACGAAAACTTGCATCTGTTCGCCACTGAACAACGCACAACCATGCACCGAGCCTGCGGACTTATAGGTGGTTTCTTGCAAACGAATGGCGTTGAGCACACCGTACAAGCGCGCTTGACTGAGGCTCGCATCGGGCAACGCCAAGCCATCAATCTCGCTCATCAAATCGCCAAATACACTGCCCTGCCCGCAGCCGGTGGTGACCACACGCTTTTCGGTGCGCGCGGCAATGTCGGCAATGCCGTGTCGGGTTTTGACGGCAGCCACACCTGCGCCATCCTCGCCCGCATCCCAATCTACCGTGATGGATTCAACCTCGCTCACATCCGCGACCAAACGTTGGTTGCGCAAATAGCCCAGCACCAAGAGCTCGGGATGTGCGCCCAAGGTCATCAACGTGACGATCTCGCGTTTGTCCACATAGACCGTCAACGCGCGCTCAGCAGGAATGAACGCTTGCTCACGCACGCCGTGCTCGTTGACCACGTCAATGTGGCGGGTCAATTCGGCTTGGGCTTGGCTAAGGTAAGGCAGCACGGTAGAAGTAGAAGATGCAATAGACATAAGCAGACAAGGCTACAACAAAAAGGGCCGACACCTCTCAGTGCGGCCCGATCACAGCAAGGCTGTGTGGATTATTTTTTAGCCGGTGCAGCAGGTGTTGCAGCTTTGGCTGTCGCTGCCGGAGCAGATGCAGCCGCAGCAGGCGCTGAAGCGGCTGCCTCAGGTGGCGTGTAGACAAACTTGCCAGGGTCAGCACAAGGCGGTGTGGCCTCGGGCTTGCCTGCTTTGGCTTTGTTGGTCTTTTGCACGTGGGCTGCCACTTTGTCTTGCGACTTGCACAACAAGTAGGCGTCAGTTTTACCAGCGTGTGCTGTCTTGGCGGCAGCTTCAGCCGCTTTGGCTTTGGCTTCGTCGTTGGGGGCGGGCAATTTGGCAAAGGCCGTGGCGCTGACAGCAGCCAAGATCAGTGCGAAGAGTGCTTTGTTCATTGTTGTTCTCCTGTTCAGTGCATCAAACGTGCGCTGTGGTGCCCGAAGTTTCTTCGGAGCGGTGGGCTGGAATCTTGCCAGCCTTGATGTCGTCGTGCCAGAGTTCGTGGTGCTCTTTGGCCCATGTCTCGTCCACATAGCCGGTCTTCATGGCTTTGTAAGCACCTTCCATACCGATGGTGCCCATGTAGATATGTCCGATGAACATGGCGATCATCAGCAAGGTGGCCACAGCGTGAATCATGTGTGCCATTTGCATGGTGCTGCGCTCGTACACGAGGAAGGGAATGATTTTGTCGAGCACAAAGCCAGACGCCACCACCACCAAACCAAGTGCAAACACACCACCCCAGAACACCACTTTTTCGCCCGCGTTGAAGCGGTGTGATGGCACTTCATGACCGCTGAGCAAACCGCCGCCTTTGATGAGCCACACAAAGTCTTCTTTGCTCGGCAAGTTGTCTTTCACGAAGGTCACGAAGACCACGGTCAACGACACCGCAAACAGCGGGCCTGCAAAGTTGTGCGCATTTTTCAGCAAGTAAGTGATCCAACCAAACAGCGTGTCGCCAATGATGGGCTGGATGAAAAACTTACCAAATGCCATGGTGATGCCAGACACGGCCAACACCACAAAGGCAATGGCATTGGTCCAGTGGGCAGAGCGTTCAAACGGTGTGAAGCGTTCGATCTCAACGCCTGTGGGCTTGCCATGCATCATGATCATGCCCTTGCGCCAGTAGAAAACGCCCACGGCACCCAACACGATCAACAGCAGCGAACCACCGTAAGGAATGATCCAGTTGTTGCGCACTTGGCGCCATGCTTCACCACCGTTGGTGAGGCGTGAGCCGGGGTATTGCACAAAGGGCTGAATCAACACGCCAGCTTCTGGGGCTTCTGACTTGGGCAAACTGCTGTAGCCTTCCACGCCAGCACCCACCGCACGCCACATGGGCGCGTTGTTGCCGGGTTGGACTTTGCCGCGTTCGCCATTGGTTTGCGCGGCATAGCCGGGCGCATCGCTGGCGTCAGGTTTGACATCTTGGATGTTGACGCTCTGCACAGCAGGAGCTGCCGCAGGCGCTTTGTCTTGCGCGACAGCCGACAGTGCGAACACCGTCAATGCTGCACACAACACCGATTGAAAAGAGCGGTACATGATGTGCCCCTTTGTTTACGGTGCGCGACTGTTGTCGTTCTGGCCGTATTGCGCGCGTGCGCGCAAATGTTGCTCCCAGCTGTTTTTGTCGCCAGCTGTCCAGCCAGGTGTGACAAACGCATTGGTTGCGCCGCTGAAAGCGGTGGCATCGGTTTTGGTGCCGAGGGTTTGAGCCTTCTCACCGCAAGCGGTGAGAGCGGCCACGCTCAACACAATGAGTGACATGCGTTTCATCATTTCTTCACTCCTTCAACCTTGGCAGGTGCTTGACCCGCTTGCTTAGAGCCATAAGCCGTGCCCCAGCCCCACACTTCAGCGCCTTTGTTGCGCTTGACCACGCGGCTGCGGAAGATGTCGGCCACCACATCGCCGTCACCGGCGAGCAAGGCTTTGGTCGAACACATTTCGGCACAGGCAGGCAACTTGCCTTCGGCCAAACGGTTGCGACCGTATTTCTCAAACTCGGCTTGGCTGCCGTTGGCTTCTGGGCCACCAGCGCAGAAAGTGCACTTGTCCATCTTGCCGCGCACACCGAAGGTGCCTTGGCTTGGGAACTGAGGTGCGCCAAATGGGCAAGCGTAAGAGCAGTAGCCGCAGCCAATGCAAATGTCTTTGTCATGCAAGACCACGCCTTCGTCGGTCTTATAGAAGCAGTTCACAGGGCAAACTGCCATACAGGGCGCGTCG
>JACCDZ011795496.1_pt1 | contig 20112 bp, 15 predicted proteins | sample 7449551 | NCBI WGS metagenome assembly JACCDZ01 (sample SAMN15323452, study PRJNA562643) | freshwater metagenome | isolation source: river surface water | place: USA:Blue River Watershed | collected 2017-08-18
ATCGTCAAGCGTCCAATTACTGCTTTGCACTTTGGATCCTCCACGTTCAAGGCAGTCGACGGCATGGCAGAGGACTTCATCTCCGGCATCTACTCGGCTATTGAAGCCGAGTCCCGTGCTGGTGGCGAAAAGCGAGCAGAGCTGATCCAACGAATCAACACGGTCATTGGGGACTCTCGCAATTACTTGAATCCTAAGATGCCCATGGAGCAACTGCTCAAACACGAGTTCACCACATGGCAAGTAAAGGGGATCAAGGACACTTTCAATACTGTCATTGGTGAACGGGCTAAGAATGTCCTGAATTTGGAGTTCAGTGCTTTGATCGCCCGACGTGACTCCATGACGCTGGCTTCGGAAGTTTCTTTTGGCTTGTACAACACTGCGTACCGAGCCTTGGAGCAAGGCTTTGTGGAGTACTTGAGCCAGCAAGACGCAGGTGTCGAAGTTGATAACCTGGGCAATCTCAAGTGGGCTTTGACCCCTGCTCAAAATGCAGCCTTGATGGGCTGGCTCCGTAAGATGGAACCCATCTTGCAAACAGCCATGTCTCTCAAGGACGGACCTAAGTCCGGCCTTCGCAATGGCCTGTCTATGGCCAAGGTGGGGGTTGGTCAGTCTTCGGATGAGTCTTACAAGGCACAGATCGCCATTCGCAATCTGGATCAAAGCAGCGGCAAAGCCAACAACACACGTTCTGTTTCTTCGACCAAGGACAAGTTTGAAGCCCCTGGTGCAGCGATGTTCTCCAAGAGCATTCACTCATCAGATAGCTACATCTCGCACCTGGCAGCAATGCTGACAGAAGCCCTGAACATTCACGATGCCCATGTCTTTGGTTTCAAGGGCATGGAGCAAGCGGCTCAGAACCTTAACGGGGCGACCTGGACTGCGGTGCTGGAATACTCGCCTGCCCGTGAGAGCTTTGACGCCTTGAGCCGAACCATCATTGGTTTGGCTGAGCTGGTACAGAGCAAGGATTTGGCCCCCATGCTGGTGCCTGCCATTGATGCCTTTGTGGCTGACACCAAGGCCAAGTGGGCAAAGCGAAGCGAGAAGCGGGAACGCTACTACGGCTTTCAAGGCAACACTTTGGAAGTGCTGCAACAAGTACTCGAAGACTCTCTTCATACAGCTTACGAGGCTGACACCATTCGTCTGGGCGTTGCTGCCAAGACAGAGGTGATTGACCAGTACGCTTTTGAAGGTGGTGGGTATCTGGTCAAACCGGAGCAGCGAGCAGAGGCACAAGCCCAGCTTGATGCTTTGAGCCGTGAGATGCCTGCTGAAGTGACCAAGGCCATGGAAATCCTGACCGGTGTTCTGACTGGTAAGGAGCAGACAGCCGAAAGCCAAGAGCTAGTCAGTGAAGTAACGCTGCCGGATCCTGCACCGACCATCACAGAGATGCTGGACAAAAACCCTTGGCAGATCAATCGCTTCATGGAAGAACTCTCTGGCTTGCCTGCCGTTCCTCCAGCCATTGGGCGAAGCATTGACAAGGTGCTCGATGTCGTGGATCAGACCCAGACGGCTTATATGAAGGATGCTTTGGAGGCTGGGTTCAACTCATTGGATTCCAATGCCAAAGCCGAGCTGCTGAGTTTCCTTGACAAGGTATTCAACGAAGGCATTCCTTCTACTCTAGGTAACCCATTCTTGATTGGGCAGTCTCAAACAGAATCGGATCCCGTCTTGGTTCGTGCATTGACTAAGTATCCCAAGATCAGTGGCAAAGATGTCTTGCGTGATGGTGGTCTCCTGGCTCATTGGTATCGCCACACCAATCAAACAAACAAAGCCAAGTACTTTGAGTTGATGCGTAAGGTGGTGGCAAAAGCCATTGGTGATGTGGAGGTGGTCTTCGTCACTCCTGAGACGGTGCCTGCTGACATCTTGGCTCAGCCTGATTTTGCTTCTCGCGGTTGGTTCGTTCACGGCGGCAATACGGTCTATGTGCTGCACCCTGACTTTGCTGGCTCAGGTGTGGATGCTGAGTTGTTGCTTCATGAGCTGACGCACTCTGCTTTGGCAGACCGGCTGGACAACCCAAAGAGCCTGCAACAAAAGCAAGCCGTCTCTGAGATGAAGGAACTTTTGGCCCTGGCTCAAAAGCATGTGGCACAAAACTTCCCCAATGATGCAGAGATGAACAATGCTGTCTCCAACTTGCATGAGTTGGTGGCCTATGGGATGTACAACGAGAAGTTCCAAATGCAGGTGCTGCGGAACCTGTCGGTGCCTACACCCAAGGGCTTCAAAGACGGTATCAAAGCCTTTGTGTTGTCGGCCTTGAAACTGCTGGGTGTAGAAGTCAAGTCAGACAAAGATGGGCATGTGGATGGTCTGACATCTTTGATAGTCAATGCCCAGATCATGTACAAGGCCCAGGCTGCATCGCAGGCACGCCAAACCAACAAGAGCGTCAAGCAAGTGCTTTCCATGGCTTCACCTGGACAGCAAGTGGACAACTACTCAACGCAAGATGTTTTCAATGCTTTGTCGGGTACGGGGTTGGATGCAGGTTTTGCAGCCAAGTTGCAAGCTCGCTTGCAAGACATCGTGAACAAAGTCCACGGGCCTTTCGGTGCTCTCAAAACTCAGGTTGAGCAGTCCATGGGCACCACAGCACTTGATGTGTGGACATACCTGCAAGCCACGGGCCAGCGTCCTTTTGCAGCCAAAGTGCTGGCCACCGGTGCACGGTTTACACAAAAGGAAGCCTACGTTGCTGAACAAGTTGAGGCGACTGTGCGTGAGGCTATCGAAAACAAAGCTGCAGCCAACAGCGTGGTTTATAACGAGCTGGAAAAGCTCTGGCAACAAGCACGGTATGTGTTGAAAGGTCAGATTGATGCTGACTTGTACCAGGCTGCTTTCATGCCCAACAAGATGGTCAACGGTAAGTCTGACTATCTGAGCATCTTTGCTGCCCTGGCTTTGTCCAATCAGGAATTCAATCAATCTTTGAGCTTTGCCACTCGCCGTCCTGAACTGGTGTTCAAGGGCAAGACGTTCATGGAACGTCTTGAGATGGTGTGGCGTGCGGCATCTGATTGGGTGGGGGCCAAGATGACGGGTACGTTCATGGGCCAACAAGCCAATGCCAAGGTGGAAAAGCTGGTGAGCAATCTGGTGCAGATTGAGGCTCGCAAGCGTAGCGAAATCCGCAACAGCACGACTTTGTTGGGTGCCTTGGATACGGCAGATCGCTTTGGCAAGTCCGTGGCAGAAAAGGGCAAACAAAAAATTGATGCCCTGACCAAATCAGACATGGTTCGCAAGAGCCGTTTCCAACTGGTTCGCGGCGCAGGTGCTTTGGCAAACCTGACGGTCAATGATCGTATGGGTTCGGTAGGGGAGATGATCACTAAGGCCCGAAACAAGACCAACGAGCTGACGGCAGGCGAAGCCATGGCAATGTTGGAGTACGTCAAGGGACCAGCTCAGTGGGTCAACAAGCTCCTGCTGCTGACCAAACAAGTTGAAAAGAATCGGTTGGCCATCGTCAACGACACGTCCAAGGCTGTGTTGCACGCTTTCAAAGACCGAGGCGAGTACCTGAGCAAAGAGCAAAAACACGCCATTACAGCGGTGGTTCTCCGTACTGGCTTGCATGTGCTGGAAAAGATTCATGGGGTAGTGGGCATCAAGGAAATGCTGGAAAGCCCCTCTGTTTTGGCTCACAACATTGAAGCCATCGAAGCACGTCTGAAGAGCTATCCGCAGTTTAAGCACTACATCTTGCAAGCCAAGGGCTTGGCTTACTACCGAGTCACAGAGCGTGTAACGGTGTTCCGGCAGATGATGAACGCAGGCAACATTGCTCGCATGTTCGCCACAGGCCAGCCAGTACCTGCTCATGCAGCCCAGGCAGAAAAAGACATCGAACAGCTTGTGACCTTGTATGCCCTGTCCTACACGGAAGGCAAGCACAAGCAACACGCCATTGAAGTGCTGCGTACCGAAGCCCAGCGAGGCAAGGAAAACGGCGTGGAGATGGTCCTCAAGATGCAGGCGTACTTGGATCAGGAAGCCCGTGACAAGCTCTTCCAAGGCAGTGAAGCCCTGCGTATGCACGGGTTCACTTCAGAGATTCTGAACCCGCATGTGACATTCCAAGTCACCAGAGACGAGGCAGAGGGCGAAGCATTGATGGATGCGGGGTATGTTCGGATGCCTAAACAAGTGATGCTGGACCCTACGGATCCCGAAGGCGGGGAAGCATACATGTACGTGCTCAATGGAGGTGGTATGGTTCGTCGCCAAACCGGGGCCTTCTCTTACACCGGTATGGGGGCCAAGGGCAACGACAAGCACAACAACTTCTACAGCCCAGCTCACGCACAAGGCGTGTCCAACATGCAAAGCATGACTGCTATTTACAACCAGCACGAAAAGCTGGGGGCAGCACAGACTGTCGGGGCTTTGAGCTTTGATCCCAGCAAGACCAGCAAACAGCAAAACATCATGCTGCCCTTGGTCAATGCACAAGGTCAAGTGGCAGACTTCCGCTACGTGATGAATGCCAAGACCAAGGATGCAGTCCTTGAGCGAAACAATAACTTTGAAAAGATCCTCGGCACAATGGCAGGGGCCATCTACGACAAGCCAGCAACGAGGGAACAAAACCGCAAGGTCGTGGAAGCCTTGCGAAAGCATTATTTGGCCGATGCAGGCAAGGATCCTTCTGGCTTCGTTGTAGTCTCTCGCAACAGCCCAGATGCCCGGATGCGTGAAGCCTGGGATCTGTTGCCGGAAGCCACTAAGAAAGACATTCGCCAAGTGTGGGGTATGGACGGAATGCGTATTCCCAAATCCATGGCTGATGTCATGTTTGGCTACTCCAAAAAGACCATCAGCGATATGTACGACAAGACTGATCCCAATGCAGTGGAACGTATTTTGATGGGGGAAATCAAGCGGGGTTTGAAGATCTACGCGAAGATCAAACTCAACATGAGTGAAGAGCGTGCAGAGCGGTATTCGCGTCGCGGGCAGGTGTCTTTGCGTCGTGCCGAGGCAGTGTGGCAAGAAGCTGTCGGCATGGCCAAGGACTTCATTGTGGTCAAGACCGGCACTGTGCTGTGGGGCAACATCATGTCCAACATGAGTTTGCTGGCCATGAAGGGAGTCCCTTTGGTGCAAGGGCTGAAGTATCAGGCCACGGCTTTGCGTGGTGCCATGGACTATGAACGTGATCGCTCTGCTTTGGCACAGCTCAAGGCTTTGGTACAGGCAGGTTACTCACCACAAGACACGGCCCAGATCCAGGCTGAAATGGTGCGACTGGAAGACTCCATTGCACGCAATCCGGTCAAGAAGCTCATTGACTCTGGTTTGATGCCCACGATTGTGGAAGACATCAATATGGAAGATGACCCTTACTCTTACAAGAGTCACTTCACTGAATGGGTGGATGACAAGCTCTCCGGGGTCAATCCGTATGTCAAGACTGCTGGCCAATGGGTGCTGATGACGCACGAGACGCCCATGTACAAGTTCCTGAGCAAGTCCACACAGTACTCAGACTTTGTGGCTCGCTATGCCTTGTTCATGCACCTGACCCAACGAAAAGACAACCCGTTGAGCGATGATGATGCGGTCTACGAAGCGTCAGAGACTTTCGTGAACTACGACGTGCCCTTGCCTAAGCATGTGCAGTATCTCGATGACATGGGGTTGACCCCCTTCATCAAATACTTCTTCAGTATTCAGCGGGTCTTGGGTAAGACATTCAAGGATGATCCTTTGCGTGTGCTGTCTGTGCTGGCTATGGGTAACTTCCTGGGAGGTATTCCAATGCCCACTGACAGTGCTTTCTTGGCCCGCATTGGCAACAACCCACTTGACTGGGGTGCGTTGGGACTCCCTTCGGCGGTTTACGAATCCATGATGATTCAGTCGAGTATGTCGTTGATCAAGTAAAGAAAGGGGACTTCACAGTCCCCTTTGTTTACGAATCAATGTTTGCCGTGTTTGGCTAGGATTTTGAGACGATCAAGTCCCAAAAGTAGGTAATGATGACGAAGGCAAGCCCTACGATCAACAAAACCACCCCTACGCCAAGAAGCCACATGATCACAATGCTGCCCACATAGACCAGGCCAACAGATATGGCCAAGCCTACGATCAGTAAAACAATGAGCTTGAGGGCATCAAGCATGATCAGCCAAACAAGCTAACCGGCTTGGCTTCGGGATCAACTGCTTCAGCAGCATCGCCTGCGTCGCCATAAGGCGACACAACTTCTTGCGTCACAGGCTCATTGGCTTCTTCAACCACGGCTGCTTCCTGCAGATCAGGAAGATCCTTGGTCAGGTCTTCGGCTGCGGGGATGTAGCCAGAGATGTCATCAATGTCCAGCTCGGCAGAGATGCCGGTTTCCTTGCGGCCAGCGGTGAAGGCGATTTCCACCGTCTTGCCTTTGAGGTTGATGCCCTGGCCAGCGATGTACTGCTTCAGAGCTTGTTCGATGTCACGTTGCTTGAGAATGACTTGCATGTTTTTTCCTAGATGAATTGGATCAGTTGTTGGAATTGGTCCGTCTTGATTCCTGCGTAAATCGCAGCGGTCGCATCAGCCATGTGCTCTGCCTTGGCTTCACTGACCATGACGGCACCGTTTTGTTTGTAGGTAGGCCAGTTGGCCTCGGGATGGTTGGCCATCGCCCAGGCGATCATTTCCTGCTTGGTGGCAGTCTTCCTTCCCACCGTACTGAGCTTGACCTCGTTGGGGGTCACCTCAAAGAACGGGATACCGGAAGCTCTCAGTGAGCCAAGGACGCCTACACAAATTCCGTAAGAAGCCATGGCTCGGGCAGATTGACTGCCGATGGGGACTTCTACGAAGATCGCCTGGGCACCGTTGACTGCGGCCAATGTAGAGGCACACAGTTGTTTGGCTGATTCCAGGTCAAGACTGTTTTGCCGTACCTGCTTGCCTGTCGGCAAAGTGGGATTGACTACGGCAACTTCATCAATGACAACCTGTTTGGTGTCCAGATCCAGAGTACCAATTGAAAGGCCCCAGTTTCTGAGGCTGGGGTCCATTCCTACGACTCGGAGCTTTCGTGCCATCAGTGGATGGCAGTGGGTGCTTCGGCTTCTGTTGGGATGGCTTCAGGGGCCACAGGAGCTTCAGGGGCGTCTTCCAGCTCGGCTTCAAAGGGCAAGGTGCCCATCTCTTCCAGAGCTACTTCCAGGCCCATCTGGAAGCCCTTGAGCATGTCGCCAGTCAGGACGAGGGGTTCCCCATCATCCTTACTGACTTCAGTGCCTTCAGGAATGCTTTGAAGATGGTGCAGCATGGCCACCTTGTTAGCGTGCCAAGCCATGAGGACTCGGACGAATTGGTCGAGGTCATCGACCATGACAGTTTTGGTTGCAGACATGCAGTTCCTTTTAGGCTCCCTATGAGGACATCATAAGGAGCTTGGGTTGGTTTAGGCAAACAGGCTGTTAGCAGGCTTGCCAGCAGCCTGAGCTGCGGCAGCAGGCTTACGGCCAGGCATACCGGCAGTGCCAGCAGCCGATGCACCCTTGGCCTTGTCACGGCTCTTGCCAGTCCACTTGGCAGACCAGGTATCAGCAAAAGCTGCGGTTTCTGCCTTGGCACGGATTTCAGCCGTGGTCATGCGGTCGCGTGCACGGAAGAACTTGTCGATTTCGTTTTCTTCACGAGTCTCACCAGTCGGCTCATAGGTGCCGGTGGCTTCGTTCTTCTTGGTCTTGTCCACGGTCTGCTTGATGACGCCAGCCAGGATTTCCTGACCCAACAGGTCAGTCAGCATGTCCACCTTGGTAGGCACTTCAGACTTGGCTTCGGAGTTGTAGACCGGGATGACCTTTTGCTCGGTTTCCAGTTGGCTGATTTCCTTGCCAACGGTCAGCAGGCACAGGCTGTTGGCCATGACGAAGCCAGGCAGGTAGTGCTTCTCACCGTCCTTCTCGTAGAAGTTCTTGCAGCCCTTGGCTGTGCCAGAGGTCATCCACTGGGTCGAGCGCAGCTCTTGACCTTGTTCGTTCTTGAGGTTCATCACCAGGCCGATGGCACCACCTGCAGATTTGGTGACGTAAGCGGTCACAACCTTCATGGCATACAGGCCAGATTCCAGAATGCGACTGCCACCAACCGAATCCTTTTCAGTTGCAATGGAGTCGTCAGTAGCGAGGGTAGCGAGCATGTTCATTTTGTGTTCCTAAGTATGTGATGTTTGTTTGTTGGGGTTTTGAAGGGGTGTGAGTATATATTTACTCAGCGTAGTAAGTGTGAAGACGATCAAGTACAAGTTGCAGGTTGTTATCAATGAATGTCTCTTGTTGAGAGAACAATCCCATTGGGCCACGTAGTCTCTCATGTACAGTGTCCTTAGTCACCTGTGTTTGATAGACATACTTGAAGCCAAGCATCTCTTCATGTGGGGTGATAACAAGTAGTTCATTCTTGTAATCCTTGAGTGCTTTGAGAGGCACACGCTTTGCTGCGATTACAATACTGAAAAAGCTCTCAATCCCATTGTTCTTCAGTGAACCCTTCACAGGTACCTTGGTTTCCATGACCATCTCTGATTCATTCATGGTTTCCAAAGTATGTGCTAAGAACACTACATTCTTGGTGGACTTGGCTACGTACTGTTGCATAAGGTTCTTGAAGTACTGTGCAAAGTCTCCCCATGCCTTCATGGTATTGGCAGCATTCATAACATAGAGTGACTCGTACATATCAAGCAGATAAGTAAGCGTATCCACCACAATGGTATGAATATGAGGCATGGATTCTGCAGCTTCAAATGCTTCCAGAAGCTGCAATGGATCGGTGATTACCAATCCCGGTTTACCATCCCTACCTTTCATGAATTTGGCAGGGAATGGTAACTTCTTACCTGATTCACATCCTAGATACATCACACCTTCTGGATTTTCTAAATCCTTAAGTGATGCTGATTTACCATTGGATGATTTACCTACAATGAGTAGTAGGTTGTCGTTGAACTGTGTTGTCATGGTTTCTCTCGTGGAAAGAAAAAGGGTGACTCCGAAGAGCCACCTTTCAAGTTTGTTTTCACAGAATAGCCCGGAGGGCTACTCCGTGGTCACGGTCAGGGTTACTCGTCTGCCGACTTTCCTACCGCTTTGCCAGGGCTTTGGCCACGGTGACCATGACAGTCCCCATGATTTCTGCCTCATCCAATTTGTCGGCAATCTTGTCGTTGAGCTGGATGACTCGGCTACGAATGTCTTCAAAGCCGAATCCCCCGTCGAGCAAAATCATCGCATATCGCAGGAGCATGTTGTTACGGTTGCCATCACCAATGTTATTGATGACCCAACGCTCCAAGTTGTCCATAGACTGCTGCGTCTGAAGTCGCTCTTTCCGCTCTTCATTCTTACTGGTTTTGGGAATGAATGGCAGAACGTCCAACAATTCACCATCGTTGTACTCGTAGTGGCCGTTGTGTGACAGCCATTTCCGTGCACGCTGATTGGTGGCGGTATCCATCTCAAAGGGCAACCACTCAAACAGATTCTTCGTGAACTCCTTGTAGTCCTTGGCGTCCATCTCCAAGGTGTAGTTCATGGGCAGAATGATCCGGAAGCGGTGTTCTTCGTCTGTGTGCCGTTTGGTTGTGTAGATCAAGAACTTGTAGTTCTTGAGCAGCATCTTGACCGTGGAGATGTTGACACCTCCGTCCACGTCGATCACCACCATGTTGAAGCCAGCCTTGCAGCTTTCTTCCTGACGGTGGCCGTCAATGGTGTGGTGGTTGATCCAGTGCAGGCCCTGAGCCTGGGTCAGCTTGTGCAGCTTGTCAAAGGGTGCGTACTCGTTCGAGTAGCCCACAGCGATGTCTGTGCTGTAGGCCACCACCATGCGGTCAAGATCGGTTTCTTGGAGGGTTTCGCCTCGCAGGAATTCGATGCCATCGGAGAAGGCTTTCTTGATGATGATGTTGTTCTTGTAGCCATAGGCGATAGCCAGGGTCAGCATCTCTGCTTTCTGGCCTGCCGCACCACGGTAGAAGGGGAGGTCTTCCACCAGGTCAGCCTGGGTCACGTCACGTTTGCACGTAGCGATGTACTTGGCCAACTTGACGTAGTTGCGTTCACGGGTGAGCAACTGGTTGAAGGCTGCACCTGATTCCTCGGCCAGCTTGATGGCTTGATAGAGGTGATCCATGGTCAGCTCAGGAGAGCTTTCCACAAAGGCGTAGGCACCGGCCAGCTTCAATGCCTTGAAGTAGCGATGGGAGATTTCAGCCTTCTTGATTTCCTCGTGCTCAGGAAGCTCATCAGCTTCACGCTCGCACTTGAGGCGGTACTCAATGAGCAGCAGGGTAGTTTCCTTGCTGATCGAGATACGCCTGTTGACGTTCACGATGTCGGCCAGATCTTCCATGTGCTGTGCGAACTGGTTCACAAAGGCATCGTCACTGCTGTTGGTCAGCATGGTGTAGATGTCCTCGGGAGTCAGATCCCGTGCACGGTTGGCAGCACGGTTGTAGCCAAAGAAGCATCGACGTGCATAGCCCGTCTCAAGCATGGCGTACAGCTCTTCCTCGGTCTTGCCACCATTGAGCAGCTTTGATGGGGCACCAAAGAGCAGCATGTTGGTAGGCGTGCGTCCGATGATTTCCTCGGAGCGGATGCTGTCTGCTGTGTTCTTGATCAGCTTTTGCTTGACCACACCCACGTCATACAGCTCAAGGAAGGTGTTGAGCACTTCCAGGTTACCCACCAGGTTGGCACCGATTTCGTCAATCTGAAGGTTGACCGATCCTGCATCGGCCATCAACAGCTTGTGACGCATCTGCTTCACAGCAGCAGGCGTACCACTGTCGAAGTTGAAAGCCAGGTTGCCCAGGCTGTCAAACTCCTTGGTGACCTTGATCAGCTCATCATCAGGATCCACACCCTTACGCACAGCACGCTTGTGGGCGAGCTTAGGCAGGTTTTGTTCTGCCAAGGTGGGGAAGGTTTCGTTGAGGAAGCGTTCACGGAACAGGTGCATCACCTGGTTTTCCATGAAGCCGGTGGACACACCTTTGCCTGTGCCCGAAGGACTCAAGTTCAGTGCGTACAGGCTGACCGGGATGTCTCCACGGTCATGGGTTGCAATGGTTGCTCGCATCTGAGCAGCAGCCAAGGCAAAGTAGTACCCTACCAGGACACGCATGAACAGAGGATTCATTCGTGTCTTGTGGCACAGGATTTCCACCAGCTTTTCAGCGGTGGGGTTGTAGGTCATTTCATCAAAGGTTTTCATGAATGGTCAGCCTTCCATCAACAGATCGCCACTGGCAATCAGACGGTCTTTTTGGGAGCAGAGGGGGAATGCAGCACAGTACTTACAGCCAGTGACTTGACCTGGCTTCTCGATCACGATGCCTTGGCCAACAGTGGCCATGAAGGTATAGGCATCTTGTTTGTTGTCGAAGTTCTTGATACTGCGGGCAGTCTTTTCAGGGTTCTTGTAGAACTTGAAGACAGGCTCAGAACGCCACAGATCTTCGTCTGAGCATTCAGGAATGTCCTCTTCCTTAGCGTCCCAGTACTGTTCGATCAAAGCCAGCTTGCGACGGACAAAGGATTCCGTCTCTGCAATGGACTTGAGCATGAGCAGCTTTTCATGGATACGCTTCGGGGGATATTTGGGATCTACCTTGGCTTTGGCACCTTGCCAGTCAGTGAAGATGAATTGGATTGCCATCTCATCACGGGTCACCAACTTGGGATTGAGCCAGCGGTATAGACTGCCTTGCATGATGTACTTGTCATCATTGGTTTTGTGGATGTACGTGTAGACCGAAGTACTCTTGAAGTCTTCAACACGGCCATCACCAATGAAGTCGTACTTGCCACCGATGGTCCACTTGCCCACTTTCTTGTAGGCACGCTGTTCCAGGTAGATTGGGATGATCCCCTCTTCTTGGTTTTCCTGCGGAGGGTTGATGCGGATTTTCTTGATGACACTGGCAGGGTATCCCAAGATTTCCAGGGCACCCTTGTAGTTGTCTTTCCAGGCACGCTCGATGGCATCGTGAATTGCCGAACCCATACGGGAGGCAATCATGTTGGAGAGGTCAACAGGGGACTGGTCCTTGGGCAGACGTGCAGCCAGGATCAACTGACGCAGGGGTTTGAGCAGAGCGGTTACCGAAATGTAGTTCGGCTCATCCACGCTGTCATAGTTATCAGTTGCAAGGAATACTGCCATCGACAACGGGACAGCGGATACGTTTGAGTAAGCGGGCATATTGCACCTTTGGTTAATCCGGGAAGGCGCAAGGATGCGCCTGTTAGTTTGATTGGGGGTTTTGAAGGGAGGGGATCATATCAAGATACGATTACTCGTATTGGAGAAGCCAACTGTTAGACACAGCCTTGAATGATTTGCCCGAAGTGGTGGATTTGTAGACCAATCCCTCACGCAAGCAATTTGCAATCGAAGAATGTCCTTCTGCGTTTTGCAGAATTTCTTCCTTGGTTGCGTGCAGTGGAGCAGCGTGGCTGATCACCGGAACATGGGGCAGCTCAAGCAGGGCTACCAAATCACGGCGATCCCCAGGCAGCAAGTAGCCAGTCTGTTCCTTGAACACGTCAAAGGCAAAGAACTCCAAATCCAGGTTGTAGTTGTTGCCGTTGAGGCCTTGACCGCAAAGCTCACCTTGGATGGCATAACCAAACAGGCAGTGCTCTCGCATACGTGCTTCGATGTTGTGCTTGTAAGCCGCCTTCCAGTAGGCGTTGTTTTCATCTGGCTTGAGATCCAGATTGCGAGAGCAAACATGGAACTCTTCTTGGGCATCCAGGTAGAAAGTGCAGGACGAGCCATGCAGCTTCTCTGTCACCTCATAGGACTCGTTCAGGAATTCGTGCAGACGGATGTTCTGCACACGCTCTTGGTCGGTCTTGGGGATAGCAGTGGGGAAGGTGCCACGTACTTGGCCAGCGAGTTGGGCAGGAATAGGGACTTCCCATTTCTGGATGCCCAGCTCTTCGGTGACGTTCTCACCTTCACCGGCAATGCGGCCCAGAGTGGCATAGGGCAGTACCAAACCTTGGCTCAGTGCTCCACGCAGGCGCGTGGTACGCAGGCGTTCGCCTTTGACACCGTTGAACTCACGGGGTTCTTTGCCCTTGCTGAGGAAGGGTGCGAGGTCATGGGGCACCCATGAGTCAACTTCCAGGTACACCACCAGATCCCCGATCTGATGCTCTCCCTTTTTGACCACAGCCTGCCAGCCATCAATTTGAGCCAGCACGATGGCATCAGCTTTTTCAATGGGCAGGATGTTGGAGATTTGTCGAACAGTTGCGAGTTGGCGCATGATTTATCCCTGGTTTACTTCAATGAGCTTTTCCAAGTAGTGCTTGGCTTTCTCAAGATCTTGAATACCGCCTTTGTCTTTCCAGCGGCTGACGTACTTGATGACGTTACCTTCCAAGTAACCAAGGTCATTGGAGATGATGTAGTCCCAAGGTTGGATGGCTTTCTTCATGTAGTGATCACCGCCTGGTTGATAGGAGTTGACCTTGATCGGGTTGAGTGGTTTAGTTGACATGGTTTTCTTTCCAGTATTCAAAAAGGCTCCCCGGAGGGAGCCTCGTGTTTTGCTTGTTGGTTTGGTCAGGCTTGACAGGAAATGCACTCGTCCTTGACTACGATTCCACTACGCGAGTAGATGTAGTACTGGCTCAGGCAGTCAGGGTGCGTGAGCACCAAGGTCATGAGTTCAGCAACGAGAGGCTCGCTGCCTTCGCCTGCAACGTAGAAGTTCAGGCTCTGGCCTTGGCAGGTGAACTTCTGACGCTGGACATGGTGACGCAGCAAGATGCGTTGGTCCATTTCAAAGGCGTGGAGGAACACCAGCTTTTCTTCATCGGTCAGCCAGTCAACGTGTTGCACGCTGCCCAGGTGCTCGATGATGTCTTGAATGGTGGCCTCGTTGTAGACACCCTTGGTTTTCATCAGCTCGTAGATCACTGGCGTGATGCGACGAAGCTCACCTACTGACGAGCCAGCGTCATAGACCATGCCTGGATCTGGGAACCAGGATTCACTGACACCCCCCATGAGCAGCGAAGTGCTCTTGGTAGGTGCGTAGGCAGTGCGGTGGGTATTACGGAGACCGTAACCCTTGCACCATTCAGGCTCACCATATTCCTGAGCCAGCCATTGAGAGGCACGGAGGCTCTCCTTTTGCAGATGCTCGGCAATCTCCATGGACAGGAACTGGGCTTCCAAACCGACATACGGGATGCCCTTGCCTTGGATGTAGGTGTGGAATCCCATGATGCCCAAGCCAATGGCTCGGCCCTTCATGGTGAAGTCACGAACCTTCTTCAAGCCAGGGATGCCTTCAGACTTCTCGATGAACTCAGAGCACAGGCAGTCAAGGAACACGGCTGCAATGAAAGCAGAGTCCGAGTTCTTGATACGGTCCCAGTGAACCAGGTTCAGGGAAGACAGGATGCACGAGTAGGTGTACTCATCGCTGCTGTGCAACATGATTTCCGTGCACAGGTTTGATGCCTTGATGTCCAGGCCCAGATCCTTGTACATCTGAGGACGATGGCGATTGGCTTTGTCGATCATGAAGAAGTAACCTTTGCCGGTTACCAGCTTCACGTACAGAGCCTTCTGGAACTTGCGTTCTGCTTCAGGGTCACCCTTCATCAGAGCTTCGACAAAGCTGTCACGCACGATCCAGCCATAGTTCTTGCCGTTGGGTGCAGCAAGCAAGCCGTCAATGGCTTCGTCCCAGTCCAGGTGTTCGATGTCCAGGTAGGCACCGATGGAGCCACGACGATTACCGCCTTGGCTGATCTTGGAGGCAGCAGTGAAGAAGTCTTCGATGACTTCCACAGCACCGTTGGCTTTACCACCTGATGCGATGGATGTACCCCGAGGTCGGATGCCACTGAAGTCACCAGAGGTGCCAAAGGCTTGCTTGGACAATAGGGCTGTCTCACGCAGTGAGGTGTAGAAGGAGTCCACGCTGTCACCAATGACCTGACCAGAGCATGACACCATCATGCCTCGGTCAGTGCCGGTGTTGGTCAGAGCAGGAGAGGCTGGGGACAATACACCGTCCCACATCTCGTTGAAGAACTTCTCTTCCCACTCGGCCTCACGGCCTTTCATGTGGCGAGCCAAGGTCTTGGCAATGGTGCGATGGCGACCAAGCAAAGCATCTTCACCTGGGAGCACATTCTTGCGGAACATCTGCCAAGCCTGGGTCGTGTACCAGTGGGGCAGGTGACCAATGCTTTGGAGGTGCTTGCGTTCCTGGCTCAGTTGTTCAAACTTCTGTACGGTGGCTTGTTCGCCACCAGTGATTTCAAACGCCATACGCCAGCTCCTTCTTAAATGCCAACTTGTGCTTTGCCCAGTTACGTGTGTATTGCAGTTGGGTCGCTGCAAAGAAATCCGACACCTTGACGGTGCTCAGTTGTTGGTAGAACCAACCACTGATGACACCCTTTTCGATGGCGAACTTTGGAGGCATATCCAGCCGGTCCAGAACCACATTGATGCGATCACACAGGAAGTGGATCAGCTCGGCCTTAGTCACGACTCGATTGCCAGGGATGGCAAACAGCTTGTCGATGATGGCCAGCTCATGCAGGTAAACCTGTTCGGCCATACGCATGATCTGTGTATGGAGGATGGTTTCATCTTGGGTCGTGTGGTTGCCCAGGCTTTTGCGTTCTGCCCTGCACACGTTGTGCAGCTTGGCTGAAGCTACCGAGTGGAAGTTCTCGTCCTTGGCAGAGCCGTCGATACCGGACACAAAGTGCGGGATCAGATTGAAGCCACGGCTGTTGAAGCCTTTGAAGAAGCCAAAGACTGAGAACAGTACTGCACCTTCCATGAAGGCCAGGGCTGCTGTCACCAGCAATGGGTTGGCATCAGCCGCACACTCTTCAATGAACTTGATGCGTTCAGAGAAGACAGGATCTTGCTTCCACGACGAGTAAAACTCATCGGTAGCCACACCCAGCACTTCATTGCCAATGGCATAGAAAGGCGCATGGCTGTTGAGTTCCACGTTGGCGAAACACGCACACATGCGTTGAATCTCTGGACGAGGAAATAGTTTGGCAATCTTTCCACCCCACAGCTCGTCACCACCGATCATCAACTCATACTGAGTCAAGATGGATTGGGCAGTAAGTACGCCATGACGTTCGGCTTCGTTGAGGCCGATGCGGAAATCTTGGGCGTCTTCTTCAACACCAAGTTCTTCTGCAGGCCAGAAGATGTCTTGCTGTTGTCGGGCCATCTCAATGGCCCAGGGGTACTTCGTCACATAGGAATCGGTAGGCGATTCAATTTGACTCAGAGGTTTCTGACTCATATCAATCTCCTTCCTGGTACAAAAAAGCCAACACTCCCCAGGAATTTCAGAGTGCTGGCTGTAGGTACTGCTGGTTTCAGTTACCCGGCTTTAGAGAGTTAGGGCGCCGAGTGTAATTCCAAATTGGAATTCCTGGTTTTACTCAGTCAAGGCTTTCCAGGAAACTGGGTACAAAGGTTGGATAACTTGGCCAATCTGATGGGCCAAGTCTTGGATTTCCTTTTGTGCATGGGAGTCTGCTCGCTGCTTGTACAGACGGGCAAATGCAGCCAAAGAGCCTGTGACGTAGTAGCTGGTCAGCATGGATTGAGGCAGGGCCATCCGTGCTTGCTCAGGGGCGATACCTGATGCAACCATACGTTCGTAAAGCGAAGACGCTTCCTTGATGAAATCAAGGTAAGCCACTTTCATGGTTTCGTTTTCAACGTGTACCCCTCCACTGCCTTGCTTGAGGCTACCGTCAGGACGGGTACGCCATTCAGCCGGGAAGTAAAACTCAGGAGTGTCGTCCACATACCGACGAGATACCTCGTTGTAGGTGAATCCAACCATGTGCTTGAATCGTTGGCGAGCAACGAAGATAGGCACGGTTTCGCGCAAGGTGATTTGTGGATGCGTGAATGGGGTGAAGTGATTGTGTTTAGCTAGGTAACCAATCAGCTTCACATCTTTAGCTGAAAGTTCTCCAGTGTTTTCAAACTGGCTTTCTTTGTTGAAGCTGACTCGGGCACTGTTGACAACAGTAATGTCTGAGCCTAGGTGGTCAATGTATTCTGCTTTGATCATAGGGAATGGTGTGATAATGGCGTCCGTATTTGTTAGACGCTTTCTCTTTTCTATGGGTTAATGAATGACTACAGTTTGTCCTACGGCAGTCTGCGGAACTGGTGGTTGGAATGGCCCACTGCCAGGGGATCCGGATAATAATTCAATCCTGACAGCTACGGCTGAGTTTGGTGGTGTCCAGTTGAGTTGGACACTACCAAGTACGAATGCACACGCAGTTGCGTACACAAACATCTATCGCAGTATTGCGGATGACTTTGCTACAGCCATTCCATTCACTGCGGTATCTGGCACAGGCTACTTTGACTTTCAAGCGGCCAAGGTAATTCGCCAGTATTTCTACTGGATTCAACATGTGTCGGTGAACGGCACAGTGCTCGACCCTATTGGTCCAGCAGCTGCTACGGCGATGCCACAGATTGATCAGGTGATTGCTGCCTTGACTGGACGGGTTGAATCCAGTGCATTGGCTACAGCATTGCGAGAACGCATTGACGTGATCACAGATCTGGAAAATGGTCTGACACAGATTGATAGTCGTGTGACTTCCGAGAACTCTGTGCTTGCTCAAGAGCTGTCTGCCCTTCGCAATGATCTGACGGGTGCTCTGGTTTACATTGACTCTCAGCAGACTATCTCCATCAACGAGCGTCAGGCTTTGGTGACATCGCTCAATACCCAACTGGCTCAGTTTGGTGATGGGCTATACGCAGCGATTCAGGATGAGGCTACAACCCGTGCCGATGAGACAGGTGATCTGTTTGCACAGAAGACTTTGAAGATTGACCTGGCAGGCAACGTAGCTGGCTATGGCTTGTCTGCTCGGGTAGACCCGACAGGCGAGTTCACCAGTGACTTCCAGGTTCGGGCAGATAGTTTCTCCATTGCGGCTCCTTCCGTTTCCAGCGGTGCTACCCCCATCAACCCTTATAACGGGATGATTTGGGAAGACACTTCCGTTACCCCAGCGGTTACCAGATGGTTTAACGAAGTCGCCGCAGCGTGGCAGACCACGCCTGTGAAGGGGGCTGTACCTTTCATTGTCAAGACGACACCTGAAACGATTGATGGGTACACAGCTCCTGCTGGGGTGTACATCGACTCGGCTTACATCACTCGCTTGAGTGCCAACCAGATTGATACCCGTGGCTTGGTCGTTCGTGACCTCAACGGGGCACCGGTCATTCAGATGGGCACTGCCATTGACTGGTCCAAGCTGGGGGGCTCTGCCCCTAACCTTTCTGGCTTAGGGTACTCAGGTGCTTTGGACGCTACCAATGGTGCTCCTGCTGGCACGTATGTGGGTAGCACCTTGGCTCAAGATGTGGAGAGCACTGCGGGTGCTCAGTCCAAAGCTGATGCAGTGCTTACTACGTCACTTCAAAAGGCAGGCGATGCCATTACTGGACCGGTTACCTTCGCCACCAATGGCGGCATCCTCGCTGCTACGGATGCAGATAACGGCGTCTTCATGGGGCCGAATGGTTTAGTAGGTAAAAAGGCAGGAGCAACTACGTTTGCTATTGATACTGCCGGTAATGCTAGTTTTGGTGGAGCTTTGAATGCAGCTACCGGATCGTTTGCTGGAAGTTTGAGTGCTGCTACTGGGACGTTTGCAGGTACGCTCGATGCTAGTGCGATCAACGCAGTTAATACCATTAACATTGCAGGTAATGCAGTAACAATTCCTGTAGCTACCTCAGGGGTTTCAGGGTCCGTACCGTATAACTCCACAGTAACAGTAGTATCTGCTGTCATTGGTGTTCCGGCCAACGCGCCTGTTTTTATATCGGCACAAGTAACTACCATAGCTACAGCAGTCAAGAAATTTACAGACACCTGGTGCAACGCCACTATATCGTTGTACCGCGACGGTGTACTGCTCGTCTCTGTAACCGATGGCGCTAGCTCGGTCAATTTGAAGACTTCAGCTTTAATCGAAGGGGTATTCTCAAAAGTAGATCATCCTGGGGAAGGTATACATGTTTACTCAATAACCGTACAGCGGACGGGCAGCAATGCCGGCACTGACGTGACCTACGGGATTCCGTCGTTGTTTCTTTTTGTAGCTAAAAGGTGATTCGTGAAATATATTTTGTACTTTAAGAAAAACACAGGGGAGGTGTGGCAGCAAATGGCTACTGCCGAGCTAGTCCGTGAGGAGTGCTTACAGGCTGGTGACGCCGTTCTAGTATTACCAGAACCTGTAGAATTACCTGGATACGTCTCAGGTGGCGTGTACTACACGCTACCGGCGCCCCCATCCCCACACCACTGCTTCAACTATACGACAAAGCAATGGGAAGACCAGCGCACACTTTCTGATTTCAAGTTCACAAAGGAAACTGAAATCAAGAGAATACGCGATGCGCAGGAATTCGCCCCATTCACCTACAACGGCATGACATTTGACGGCGATGCTGATGCTCAACGCCGCATTAGCGTCCTCGTCTCTGTGGCGAAGACTGCTTTGGCAACAGGCAACAACTTCACCAAAGACTTCACTTTGGCAGATAACACAGTTGTTCAACTGACTGCCGAAGATTTCATTGGTATCGAGATGGCAAAGGTGTGGCAGGTTGATGTCGCGTTCCAAGAGTACCGTCTGAAGAGGGCAGCTATTGAAGCAGCCACAACTTTGGAAGAGCTGGAAGCAATACCTGCCTGATAAACTCCAACGACATTTTTATATTGAGTAGCCTATGGCTTCTGCCTAGTACAATCTCACACTGGCCCAACAGGGCATCACTGACCTACGCATAACGGAGAAACACAATGCCCTATTTTGCCCACGCTGACGTACTCGAAAACGGCCCTGCCTACGTCAAGGCCAACGCCACCAAGATCATGTTGGTGAGCACCTACGCATTTGGCGACAGCTACGCCACGGTGGTAGCCACCAAGCTCCGCGAGGCGGCAGTAACCACGGCCAACTGGCCTTGGAGTGCGTCCGACAATGACCG
>JACCDZ010280577.1_pt1 | contig 20107 bp, 30 predicted proteins | sample 7449551 | NCBI WGS metagenome assembly JACCDZ01 (sample SAMN15323452, study PRJNA562643) | freshwater metagenome | isolation source: river surface water | place: USA:Blue River Watershed | collected 2017-08-18
TAAGAAATAGAATAATCGAAGAAGTTCTTCGATTCAATTTTCATGAGATAAAAGATGGACAATATGTTCCGTTAAAAATGAAAAGAGAAACCGTGCATATAAGGCTGACAGCTTTGTATGAAGTTGACAATGAACGTCAGCGAGAACTCTTGATTTCAAGAGAGAAAGAAACCTCGTCCTTCAGTGCGAGGTAGTTCATACCATTCTTCAATTGCAGTGATAGTATCACGCCAATCTCTTAAAAACATTAAAGGATCATCTGGAATGAATGATTGTTCTTCTTTTTTAAATGTTAGTAGATCCTTTACAATATATAGTTTCACTCCTTCAATAGAAAAAGACAACAAAGAATTAAGTCCATACTTATCAATTAAATCATTAATTAATGATTTCCATGCAGTTAAACTAAGATAATGATCGTTAAAATGAGAATAATTAGAAATTTTTAAACATTTTGAAGAAAAATAATAGATTTTAAATTGGCAATAAAAATAAGAGCGGCTTCACCTGTAATTAATACTTTTTTGTCATCTTTTTTAATGATTTCAATTGGACTTTCACAAAGAAATTCATAACCAAAATTTTCTAAAATTTGTTTTTCTGTCATAGGTTCTGATTTTGGTTGCTCTTCTTCTTCTCTTAAATTTAAGTCTTCAATTAAATAAGAAAGTGCTTCACTGCAAGATTGAATATTACTGCCATCTTTATTATATATTGAAAAATCATCAAGATTATTAAAATGAGAAAAATTCCAGCCATATTTGTTAAGCAAATTTTTATCTTTTTCAGCAATAAGTTGATTCATAAAATTCTCCAAATTAAGTATAAATTATAACATAAAAGTTAAAAAAATCAATAATTAAATGCTTTTAGTGTAACTCTCATTAGATGAAAGGTAAAGATGATTTCCGATTTTACCTACCTTCTTCATTTTATAAGCCCAATCAGGAGTTTCTACTTTTTTTGGATTGTAATAATGATCGGCACCTTTTACATATAGTGGATATTTATTATTTAGAACTCCATAAGCAAACTCTAAAGATTTTTCATAAGATTCTTTTTCACTAAATTTTTTAGTAATAAGACCTTCTTCAATTTGGCATACATAAGAAAATTGACATACATAAACACCATTTTTAATTTTTTTCTGATAAATAACACCTTTTACCGTGTTAGGAAAATTTTCAATTTTAGTTCGCTGAAGAATAACTTGGGCTACAGAAATTTTACCTTTATCATTTTCTCCACGAGCTTCAAAATAAATAGCTTCTGCAATCAAAGAACAATCTTTGTCTTTTTTACATTTCTGAATATTAGATACTCTAATCTTTTCTTGAAGAATTTTTTCTTTTTCCTTTTCCCTTTTCATCTTGTTGATAATATAGGTTTCATCAATAGCTACTGATTGAACAGAATAATTATGTTCAAATGAATGATAATCATAAAATTTAGAAGCAAAACAAAGCGATCCAGCAACAACAAACGAAAGAGCAAAAAAATCAATAGATTTCATAAAGTTACATTCCTATGTTGATAAGTTAGATTAGATTATACTATAAATGAACAAAAAAGGCAACTTTTTGATTAAATATTAAATTGAATCATTTTAGAATAATGATATAATAATAATATAAACAGAAGAAAAAATAAAATGGATAATTTTGATAAATTAAAAAAGATGTTAGATGTTGAAGATAAAATGATAAAACAAATGGAAAGAACATTTGAAGGATGTTATTCCTGTGGAAGAGTATGGTCAGCTTGGTCATATGGAACAATGACAGTAAATGATTTTTATCCATTCGATTCTTCAGATGATTCATTTAAGGAAGCTTTTGATTCATTAAAAAAAGAAATATCTATTGAACCATTTAAAAACATAGATGATTTTTCAGATAAATTTTGTAAAATATTAGAAAATTATGAATTATATTATAACGAAAATATAGACAGATATTTTAATTCAGGATCTTTTAACAGTGATTTTTTAGGAATAATAGATGTTTCTGATTTATATAAAGGATTCAAAGAATATCAAGATATAATATATGAACAAAAAAACAAATTAAAAATAAAGCCACAATAAGTGGCTTTTTTATTTTAATCTTCATTTATTTGGATTGGAACAATATTAACAAAATATTGGCTACTATCTAAGTTTTCTTTTTTATATTGTAATTCTATTTCTGCTTTTCTTTTTTTCGCAGATTCTTCTTTTAAATGATAACTATCTACTGTTTTCCATTCTTCGCAATGATCAAAGTAAGATTCTACAACTGAATAGGCTTGCATTTTTTTTTCCTTATTTTTGAAATTTGCAACAAGTTACGTCAGAAGCATATTTAAAAGAAGTACAAGTAGCTTCAACTTCAATCCAATTATCTTTATCATTGCTTGAAATGGCTTCTTTTGAATCGAAATCCAAATCTTCAATTTCTGATTCTTTGGTTTTCATTTCTTCTAAATCTTCAAGGATTTGTTTTTTCATTTTATCACCTCTAAATTGAAGTCTTATTATAACACATTAATACTTAATTGAAAAGATTAAAAAGTTAATAAATGCAATAGAGCTAAAAATAAAAGGAGTTTGAATAGAATTGACTATTTAAATAAATAAAATTGATTTCATTTAATGAATTTTGTGGACTAGATCTCCACCTAGACTTTATTTTAAAAGTTCCAATCATTTTATGAATTTTTTTATTAAAATTAACTTTATTAAAAGTGTTTTCTGGAATATAAATTCCTTCATATGTAGTATCTGTATCTATTTCATAAGCATATGGATTAGAATTTGCTTTATATTTAAATAAGAATGAGACATCATCACCTATTTTTAATTCTGTGTCTAAATTCTTGCTAAAAGATTCAAAGTCAAATGGAATAAAACGAAGTCCAGAGATTATATATCCAGTGCCGGAATTTAAATCTATCTGAAATATTTTCCCATGCATATAATTCACCTTTTAAAAATTTGGTTATATTTTAAACAAATTTAATATAATTGTCAATCTAATATTTTATTTCTTCAATTTCTGAAAATATAGACATTTGTTTGAATTCAGGAGAACTTGATAGTATTTTATCTAATGCAAATATTTCTTTAAATGTTATACCTATTAACGGCTCAGTTATAATTAACCTATCTGTATTTAAAAATAAAGAAGGTTTATCATCTATGAAAACATAGTTGTTTATTTTGTTTCTTTTTGCATAATCCAAGCATTCATAGTATCTTACATAATTGTTATAATAAGAAGACAAATCTTTATTTAATCCAATAACATTATTATTAAGAATATTATTAAAAAATTTTTTATTTTTATGAAGGCGCCAATCAGAGCTTATGACTATTTTTACATTACTTTTATAGCAATAATCATTTAAAAGAGCAATAGAGTTCTGATACCATTCTTCTTTGTATGGATCTTTTAATACACCATCAATGTCAAGAAAAATAACACCAGTATTCATAAATAGTCCTTTTTGACATTATATTATATATGGATATATAAAAAAGTCAATAATAAGTCAAATATATATATTAAAACTTTAAAAATTTTTAAATAATGTTAAAATATAAATATTAATAAGAGAAAAATAAAATGTTTGAAGAAAATTTAAATTATGAAGGTAAGGAAATTTATTACTTTGATAAAGAAGGAAATAAAGAAATTATAGGAAAAATAATTAATGTAGATACAGACTTTGATCAATTAGAAATAGAATTTACTAAATTTGGAAAAGCTTTATATAAAAATATTAATTCAAATATAGGAATAGAAGAAGCAACTAGAATATTAAAGACTAATAAAAAAGTAACTAATTATAATGGTATTAATGATGTTTTATATGATGCTCAAGAAATGTCCAAAGGTGGATTAGGAAATGTTTTAATAGGTGATTTAGAAAATAAAATAAAACTAAAAAATGTTATACATGATGAAAAATCATTAGAAACAATAGCAGAGCAAGAATCATTTGAAAAAAGAAATATAAATTTTAATGCTATAAAAGTATATAAAGATGGATTAGATATAAAAGGAAAGCATATATTCGTAAAAACAGCAAATTCAAAAGAAAGTGAAGAAATGTTATATATGGAATATGAAGCATTAAAAGTATTAAAAAATAATGGCGTAAACGTACCAGATATAGAATTAAAAATTATAAATGATAAACCATTTTTAATAATGGAAAGGTTCGATAAAAAATCAGATTTTACAGTAAGTATGAAATCAGGTAACTTTTATACAGAAAGTAATTCAGGAGTATATAATAGTAGTCAATTATATACGATGAAAGAAATAGTAAGAAACAACTCAAAAGTTTCTTATGAATATCAATTAATAAATCAATCATATTTAATTGCTGCAAACTTTTTAAATAAATTAAACGAATCTCAAGATGAAAATGTAAAAGAATATCTCGAAATATCAAATAAAAATAGTAAAAAAGAATTATTTAAAGTTTTGTCATTTAACTTATTAATAGGTAATAATGACATGCATGGAGAAAATATAGGATTTCTGTTAAATTCAAAATTAAATAAATTAAATGGGAATATAGATTTTAAATTAGCGCCATTTTATGACATAACACCTCATAGTTATTATACAAATGAAAGTTCTTTATTTAATAAGAGTTTAAATAAAATAGAATTAGAAGATTTTAGAAATACTAGTTATCGTGGATTATTAGAAAATAAAGACTTTATAAATTCATTTGAAGAAGCTAAAAAAATGGTAGAAGAATATAAGGATTCATTAGAGAAGAGATTTAAAAATAAGCCAGAAGAATTAGATAATATTAAAAAGTATTTTAATAAACTACATTAATATAATTGGCCCGAATTTAGCTTCCCACAAATCAATTATTTGAGAATATCTATTTTCAAAATCATATTTTAGATTATTGTCTGATAAATCTAAGAAAACATTTTTCAAAGATTCTTCAGAAATATTTTTTATATGTGTAGTCCCAAAAATGTAATTTATTTTTTGCTCTATTATTTTATTCATATGATCACCATTTTTACAACAATAATAATACAAATAAAATAAAAAAGCAAGAATTAATTTAAACTTAAAGTTTGATTGTTATTTAAATCCTTTTTATTTAAAGATTTAAAATTGTCAGATATTTTCTTTAAAGCAAAAAAGTTATCTCTTTCTTTGTCATCAAATAAAGGAAGTCCATTAAAACCATATTTATCTTCTATCTTTGAAACAATTGATTCTATTTTTTTATGATAATCAAATTCATGACTAAATGGTTCAATTTTTTTTAAAGGATTGTTTTTTAAATGTTCAAAATATCCATTTGAAGTTATTTTATTCATTTCATTAAGTATTACATAATCATTATTTTTAATTGAGTCTTTTAAACTTAAAATTTTAATTAAATCATTAGAATCTTGAACATTTGAAGGAAGTTTTTCAATTAATGTATTTAATGTATCAAAATCAACTAAATTTCTGCTTTTAGAAAATTTTTGTTCATTATCTTTATTAGTGTATGATTTATATAATGAATTAGCATAATCTAAGTCTGATTTATAATTTACTTCAACATTATTAATTTTAAAATCAATATTGTTTTTTGAACTTTCTATAACAATATTATTTAAAGATTCATTTTTAGAAAAATATTCTTCTTTTGCTATTTTATAAGGATATAAAAAATCATTAATTTTAGAAATAGATTTTATTTCTTCTTCAGAAAAACTTGTTAAGTCAGTATTGTCTAATAAAGAGATCATTTTATCAATTTCTGGCATAACTTTTTCTCTATAGTCTATTGATAAAAAGTCATTACCTTCTGGTATTTTAAAGTTTTTATTAACTTTATGATATAAATTTAAATCTTTTATTGACTCTATAAAATGATTATCTTGAATTTGTGATTTTAATTCTTTAATATTATCTAAACGAGAGCTTACCTCATCATAAGATTTTTTAAAAGTATCAACTGACAACATTTTTTTTAATATATTATTTGCATTTTCATCTTTTACAATAAGATCATTCAAATGATAAATTGAACTAGTAATATTTTTAACTTCTTGTTCTGAAATGTTTCCATTTTCTATTCTTTCTAAATCACTTAAACCTTTCTTTTTAAAACTATGTAAGCAAGCTGATTTTTTAAATCTCATTAAACAATCTTTAAATTTAGCGCCACCTTCTAATTCATCAAATTTTTCAAATAAAGGTTTTATGAAATTATCAAATGATAAAATAGAAGTATAAGTTTGGTTGACATCGACTATTTCAGAACTTATATTTTTTAAAGCTTCATTTCTGTTTTCTCTTTGTTCTTTGTTCTCAAATATTGTTTTAAAATATTTAGCTGTTTCATTGTATGAATTATCATTGTTAAATTTTTTATACCAATATTCAAATATATTATTTGAATCATTTTTAAAAAAATCTTGTTTCATATTTAGCTCAAATTTGTTGTTACTATTATTATATCATAAAAATAAAAAATTTAAAATATAAGTTTTTATTTAAATAAAAATTTAAAAAGTTTTTTAATTAAAATATAGATATAATTAAAAATGCTTTCTTGAGATAGTCTCTTATCATTTAATATTTCAATTTCTTTTTTTAATTTAGGAAAAATATATTGATAATCTTGTTCAATGATTTCAATTGATTTTTGTGCTTCTAATTTATTTAAGAATACTTTAGGTTTAACAGATACTCCAATAAATGCTTTCGCTGCATGCATTGAATATATATAATTACCTTCATTAAATTCTCTTTTTAAAATTGGATTAAAACATATATAATTAAGATTTAACTTTTTTGCAACATTAATAATATCTTGCTTTGCATCTTCTGGAGATTTGTGCCATTTAGAAATTATTACAGAACCTTCAATTTTAAAATCTTTATCAGATTCTTTATGAACACCAGTTATATATAGATTATTATGTTTTTCATATCCATTAAATGTATCTAATTTAAAGCATTTAGTAGCATTCATTCCTTTGCTTGTTGCAATTTCATCAAATTGAATATAATCATTTATTTTTAAATTAAAAAAATCATTTTCATTTTTAAATGACTTTTTGTTAAAATAATAAGTTTTATTTTCTGATTTAATAAATCCTTTGTTTGAATCAATGGATATAATTTTTCCTATCATTTAATATAACTCCAGTGGTAGATAATGTGTATTAAGAATTTTTATTTTCTTTTAATATTTGAATTTGAAGAAATGTTTGATAAATAAAGTTTATAATAATAATAATTGAAAACAAAATATCATATGTTTTAAAGAAAAATGGCAAAATTAAAGCAATAAATATAATAGAATAATATAGAATATTTTCAAATTTAAAATTTGTATAGTGTTTTATTGAATTAATTGTATCTTTTATTTCTTCACTGGAAGTTCTGTTATAAGTTTTTAATTTAAAGATAACAAATAAACCAGCAAGTATAAAATAAATTACGAAAACGTAAAATATGATAGATACAAAAATATTATCTTTTGTTAAATGAACATAAGTAAATGATAAAAATAAAGAAGCAATAAAAATGCCAAGAAAGTCAGCAATTTTTAATATAAATTCACTATCTTTTTTCTTCATTTAAATTTTACTCCATTTTTTAATTGCTTTTCTTTTTTATGTAATTCTTTTACATCAATAGTGTTTAATCCATATTTTCTAAAACCTTCAATAACAGCATCAGTGTCATCATAAACATAATCAATTCGTTCAATGCCAATTAATTTTCTAGTCCAAGCTGGTTTGATAACAAAATCTGGCATTTTATTATCTAAACCTCTTAGCTTAATATTGTCAAAGTAAACATTATGTTCTTTTAAAGAAGCAATGGTTTTATCTAAAATAGATTCACTTCTTCCACTCATAACCCAAACTTCATAACCTTTGTTTTTATATTCATGAGTTAACTTAATAATATGTTTTAAAGGAGTATCTAGATGGCATAAATCAAAATAAGTATCCCAATCACCTGATTCTCTATATTTTGCACGATGTGTTTCGTCCATTAAAGTATTATCAATATCAAATACAACAACTCTTGGAAGAACAATTTCTTTTTTTACATCGATAACTTCTTTTTTGCCATGAAATTCAGTATAAAAAAGGTCATGTTTTTCTACTTTGTTAAAGTTTGCAAGGACAAAAGAATTAAATTCAGCCCAAAAATTTTGAAGTTCATTTACAGGGTGTCCTTCAACTCTTTTTAGATAAGGAGCCATTTTAGGGTAATGTTGAGCTACATCTTTTTTAGTAAACAACTCAACATTGTCTTTTAATAAAGCATATGTTTGACCCAATTGAAATGCAAAAAACTTATAAACTTCTGTTAAAGAGTTTTTTTCATAATCTGAAACTTTAGTTAAATCAATGGATGATAAGATTTCCATTTTAAATGAAAGATCTGAACTTGATAAAGCTTTTTTTACTTCAATTCTTTTATCAGTTCTTGAATGATAAGACAAAAGACCTCTGATAGTTCTTACTAATTTTAAAGAATAAGAACGCTCTAATTTATTTTTAATAGGATTAGGATGATTTTGTTTATGAAGATGATAAGTATTTAAAATAGAATTATTACATTCATCAACAGTTCCTTTGTAACACCAATTAACAACGCCATCTTTAACTGATAATAAATTAGCATTAATTTCTTTATATGAATCACAAAGTTTTTTAGCTTCATTAAATGGCAATTCTTGTGGAATAATTACATAAGCATCCACATCAAGTGAATCCTCAGAACCATGATAAATAATTGGATACATAAAATCTCCTGTTTTGATTATTATATCATTTTAATCTTAATTAAACAACTTTTTTATTATTTTTAATTTTTGTTATTGACAATTTATTTTTGGTTTGATAGACTACGATATTCGACTAAATAAAGAGGATTTTAAAATATGACAAAAACAAATAGCAAAACTTTATTACTTTTGAAGAATGGTTTTATTGCAGCTAACAATGCTGGAGGTAATCCGTGTTCAAAAGAAAGTCTTGTTACTGTTTTAGTTAATTTTATGTATTATGGATACATTCCTTCTGTAGAATTAAAAAATGTTTTAGAATCATATTCTGAAGATGGTTTAATTAAGTTTTGGAAAAAAATGGAAAATGTTTTCAAAGAACATTCTTTCATGAATAGAGATATGACTTCTTATATGGTATATAAAAATTTTCCATCTGAAGTTTTAAATATGTCAGAATCCGAATATTGGTTAAAGCAACTATTTATATATATGGGTGCTGATTATGATCTATTAAGAGAAGAAGAAGCTGAAAGACCTGTATTACAAGATTCTAAAAATTTAAAAGTGTTATCTTTAGCTAAAGAAGATACTTTAAACAATATTTATAAAAAATTAGTAATTAAATCTTCAAAATGGAATGATGGAGATGTAGAAGACTATTTACATTTATTTAATATATTAAAACCAGAATTAATTAATATTTCTGAGTTCGGATTCAAATTAAACGCAATTTTTGCAGCAAAAAATGCTTATGAAAATAATATTAAATTAAATATCAAAGACGCAACAGATGTGTTACGTCTTGCTGCTGCATTGTCAGAAGGAGACGCTTCTTTAAAAACAAATACTAAATTTAGAAACTTCACAAGAAAAGAAAGAAAAGTTATTTTAGAATTATTAGAAAATTCTAACAATCTTGAAAGTGATATGGGATTAAGAAAAGAAGTATGGAAAAAGTTTATGTTTAAACTCCATGCTGGAGATTTCTCATTCAATAGAGTAAAAGAATCAATGAATTTGCTATACAATAATGAAATAAAAACAAAAGATTCTATTATTGAAAAGAAAATGACAGAAAAAGACGCTTCTGTTTTTAAAATTCTATTATCTAATCAAGGTTTATTTGTTCGTAGATTCCATAAACTTTATGAAATTTATGGAGAAATTGCAATTGATAACTTTAAAAAAGTTATAAAAGATTTGACCTCTTTACAGATTTTAAAGTTTAAAAAATACATAGAAACTATCAATGATAGAAAAACTTTAATTATTGCACCAAAAGGTAATTGGGCAAAAGCAGTTATAAAAAGAAAAGAAGATGATTTCAATAAAGTTAATATATCTGAAAAAGATTCTTCTGTATTGTTAAATGCTTTAAATGCAGAATTAAAAAATAGACTAAAAGAACATTTTCCAAAGGGAATAGATTTAGATCCAGAATTAAAAAATGTAAAATTTGAAGTAAATGACCAAAGTTTAGCTTTAGGTTATGGTCGTGGAACAAAGTTTAATATTCCAAAAGAAGTTAAATTTATAAGAACTGCTTCTTATTGGGAAGTTGGTGAAAAAGAAACTGTTTGGTTTGATAATGGATTTAATTTTTTCAATTCAAATTGGGAAGGACTAGGTGCTATATGTTGGAACGCTCATTTTTCAGGTTCAGTTTTTTCTGGAGATCCAATGTCTGGTTCTAATAAAGATGGTAAAGCTTGCCAAGTAATTGATTTAGATATCGAAAAGTTACTTAAACATAATGTGAGATATTGTGTTTGGAATATTTTATCATATAACAATATAAGCTTTAACTCAGTGAAAGAAATATTGGGAACTTTACAATTCGCTGAAGATAATTTAAGTGGTGCAATATATGAACCAAGTAGAGCACAATTGAATTTTCAATTAAAAGGTGAAAATAAAACAAAATATGTAGCTTGCATAGATTTATTAGAAAGAAAAGTTATATATTTAGACAGCAATTTAAATGGTTCAATTCAAAGTGCTGCTGCAAATATAAAAAACTTAGAAAATAAAATGCCAGCATTTTTTGAATATATGGAAACATTGCCATCAGTGTTCGATTTATTTGAAAGTGTAAGTGTATCAGAAGGTGAAATTAAGTTTAGATATAGCGATAAAGATTTTGACATAAAAGATGAAAAAGCTTATGTATTCATTAAAAATAATGAAAATAATGTTTTTGAAAATATAAATATATCAGAGTATTTAAAAAATAAGTAGGAGACTATACTGTCTCCTATTTTTTTGCAACAAACAAAACTCTTTCACTATTTAAGTCATCAAATTTTTCTTTTTTGAAATTAGAATAAATATTAATTTCTTTAAATCCTACATCTAATAGCATTTTTTCCATTTCTTCTGGAGAGTATAACTTTGTCTCGCCAAACGTGCTTTTTATAATATTGTCATTTTTATAAACTTTAACTTCTGTTTTTAACATTTTATTTTCTATAGAAGATTTTTTTTCTAATATAAATTTTTCATTTTCTATAAACTTTTCTTCAATTCTTAAAGGTTTAAAATTATTCTCAATAAAATTTGAATTATATGTTTCTAATATATATAATCCATTGTTTTTTAAATTTTTAAAAGCATGTTTAAAAAATAAAATATTTTTTTCATCTTCTTTAAAATAGTTACAACTGGTGTTTAAATTGATTACAAAATGATAAAGACCTATGAAATTACAATTAGTAATATCTTCTACAATAAAATTGTTTAATTTTTGGATTTGTTTATTATGGTTTTTAGCAACCTCAATATATTCAGGAATAATATCAATACCAGTAAATCTAGATTTTAATTTTAAAGATAATTCATTGCTTATATATCCAGTTCCACAAGCTTGTTCTAAAACTCTTGAGCTAAAGTTCATCTTTAAATCAGATAAAAAGGTAACTAAATCATCTGAAATTTCGTTTGTTAAAAAAAAGTTAGCTGTTATATCATCAAAGAAATTAATTGACCACATATAAAATAGACTCCATTTTTATAATTATATAATTAAAATAATACATTAAAAATAAATAAAAAAAAGTTATTTTTTATAGTTTTTTATATTGACTTTTTTTATTTTTATTGATATTATATATTTACGGTAAGGCTATGAACAAGGTTCCTTCTAATTATAAATTACATATATTAAAAACACCTTTTCGATTTCCATACCTTTAAATTAATAATGCTATGAGTTAAGTTCCTTCTATTTTAAATTCGGAAAAAACACTTACTCGATTTCATTAAAAAAAGAAGACCACTTGTGGTCTTTTTTCTATTTTATTATTAGTTCATAATAACAATTTTTAACTTTACAACTATTAAAATTAACTGGAAATCTATCTGCTCTTAAAGAATAATCATTAATACTTAATTTAGAATTATAATTTTGAATTTCTTGTTCTTTTAAATCTTTTAAATATATTCTAATAGAGTTATTAGAATAATAATATTTATTAAATATATTTGATAATTTTTCTAATTTTTTACAATCAAATTTATCTTTATCGCATAAACTTATAAATTCATTAAATGTTATCATTTTTTCATACAGAGAACCATTTTCGGTTTCATGAAGTAAATTATATTGTTTAAATTTAGATTTTTGACTTTTAAAGTATTCATTAATTATAGATCTTTCTTCATTGTAAATATTTTTATTGTTTAAGTATTCAAAATTGAAAATATCATTAATTAAAAAATAACTTGTGAAATAATATGCATAAATTAAAAATATAGCCCATAAAATTGTGAACAATCTTGATATATTATATCCAAAATCTTTAAAAAACATATAAATTTCCTCTATATTATATTAAGCATTTAATATTAAATATTGTCAAATTATATAAAATAAATATAAATAAAAAAAGAGATAAAATCTCTTTTTTAATTATGAAGCCTAATTTCTTTTATTATGCTAGGTGTCGCATAAAATTGTTGGAATAAACTATTATTGCAAGTTGGCATTTTATATGCATAATTACCATAAGTACTAGTTGTTCCTAAATTAAAAGTAAATAATGAATTATCTGTTTTTACTAATGTTATTTTTGAATATTGATTAATAATAGATACAGCACTTCCTAAATTATTTAAAGAATTATTTAGTACACTACCATTACTGATATAAACATAAAAACCACTGCATACAGATGTTGAATTATTGCCCATTCAATTTATAAGAAATAGCATCGGAAACGTCCCACGCGAAATTTAATGGATCGTTAGGCGAAGCATCTATTGTTGCAGAATTACCGTTTATAGTATAAGTGTTAATAACGGCAGGATTATAAACATTTATGCCAATTGGTGTAGAGGATACAATAGTGCCATTTAAGCTTGTAGATTCTAAAGTATAATCAAAACTACCAATATCATTAAATATGATGCTTTGAGAACCAGTAGGGATTCCAGAAACAGAACCATATGGCTGTAAGTTTAATTCTTCAGAATCAGTTACATCCCAATTGAAAACAACAGAATCACCTTTGGTGATATTAAATTCAGAAGCATTAAATGAATTAATTACAGAGTTATTAACAACATCAATAGTTAAATATTGATTTGCATCTGCAACTCCTTCATAACCTTTGGCTGTTAACATAAATGTAGTATCAATGGTTGGATAAACATCAACATTGCCTGACAATGGAAGTCCTGTTCCAACACCATTGTCTATATCGACATATTCAGCATTTTCAACATTCCAAGATAAATTAACTGGTTGACCTATACCTATCCTTAATTTATCAGCATTAAAGGTAATGTTTTGGTTTGGTTGAATTACTGTTAAAAATAAATTTTCAATTTTCTTCTGAGATCCTTGTATAACTTCTATTTCATATAATCATAATTCCAAGATAAAGTTGAAGAATCACCACGGCTTATTAAGTTTGGAGATAAAGAAGAACTTCCAGAAATAGTGGTATCTTGCATTGATATATTTGAATTATCAAGATAAATTTTTATAGTATAATCAGCATATGAAAAATTAATAGAAAAAAGTGCAATAGCTATATTGCTATATTATTGCTATATTTGTAAATATTATTCATAAAAACATCCTTGTTTTATAATAATATTATAATATTTTTATTTATAAAATCAAATAGTTTTAATAATATTAATTATATGTTATAATAAATAAGTAAATAAAAAGGACAAAATTATGAAAAAAGAAGAAGTTAAAACACCGATGTCTAAATATAAAAGTTCAATAACAGAATTTAAAAACATTATAAGAAGTTCAGAATATGGAATTAAAGAAATTTCTTTAAACAAAGTTAAATCTAAAAGCATACCTTGGACTTTTAGTCGTGATGATAAAAATAGTACAAAAGGTGTTATAAGTGACTTTATTTTTATACTTGAAAATACTAATGGAATTTCATTGGCATTAGCATTTAAATATATAGGAGTTCCAGAAGAAGAACAAACAGTCACAGCAACAATTAAAAATGCTTCTTTTAATGGAGAAATAGTAGGTGGAAAACCTTTAAATATAGAACAATTTAGAGAAAAATTAAAACAATTTAATAAAGAAAATAAAAATAAAAGAGATTTAAACTTTCTTTAAAGATTTATTTAAAGAAAAAGAAAAAAGTATAACAAACTTTTTAATCAAAGCTAGAGATGATTTAAATCTTTCAGATTTAGAAAAAGAACAAGAAAAAGCTGAAAAAGCTTTTAAAAAGACAGAAAAAATTATAAATAAAAGAGTTGAAGAGCTACCAGAACAATCTGAAATTTTAAAACTTGAAGAAAGAATAAAAAGACTTAGAGCTATTATTGTAGAAAAAACAATACAAATCAAAAAGGAAGAAAAATTTAATGAAAAACAAAAAAAATTAAATGATACAACAAATGATTTGATTACTAAGCAAAAAGAATTAAACACTAAGTTTGAAGATGAAATAAAAAATCTTCCAGAACCAGTAAAAAGGAAGTTAAGAAATAATAATATCTAAATAAGGAGCTTAGCTCTTTATTTTTTTATATAAATGATATAAAATAGCGGTAATTTAGGAGATTAATATGTCAATATATGAAATAGAAAGAAAGTTTCTTTTAAGTAATGAAAATTGGAAAAAAGATATTTCAATCTCTCATGAAATAGAACAGTATTATGCAGATTTAACAAAAGTTCGTTTTTATTTTAAAAATAACTTTTTAATTATTAAATATAACTTTAATAAATTTAAATTAAAATTAAAAGGAAAAGAATTAACTGCATTAAGATTAAATATTAAAAATGTAAAAAAAGTTTTAAGAATAAGAAAGTTTGATAACAAGTTTTTAATAACTATAAAAGTATCTACTAACGAAATTGGTAAAAACATAGAAATAGAAAGGTTTATATCTTTAAATGTTTATAATTCTTTGAAGATGATTTGCAATAAAGGAATTGAAAAAACTAGACATATTATTTATTTCAATAACTACAAATTTGAAGTTGATGAATTTAAAGCAAAAAATAAAGGTTTGATTTTAGCAGAAGTCGAAGTTACAGATATAAAAGAACCACATATACTACCAGATTGGATTGGAGAAGAAGTTACAGGAAATCCAGAATACTTCAACGACAACTTAGCACAAAAATAAAAAGCCTCATTGAGGCTTTTATTTATTACTTTGCTCATGAATTTTAACAGTTTATAAAATTATAAATGCTAATAGTAAAAATTCGCTGACATTCATTATCAACTTCAAATAAAAATTAATTTATTTGCAAAATTTTATTATTTAAAATAAAATTATCAAAGAACATCTTTGATTAATTATAAAATAAAAAATATAAAAGTCAATAATTTAAATTTATTATGTTTTAAAAAACTTTACTGTCATTTTTTTTATGTTATGATTTTATTGTAAACATCTTAAAGGTGTTATTATGGATGAAGAGTAAATATAAGAAGCCGAAAGGCTTCTTTTTAAAATAATCGGAGAAAAATATTAATGAAAAATGTTAAAATTGTATTGCCTTTAGCAGTAAGTTTAATTGCTATTTCTGTTAGCTATTTTTATACAGAAAATAGAATTGAAGATAAAATAAAATTATCAATGGAAGAACATAATAAGACAGCCGCAGTTATTTTCAATGGAGATCCTAATATAAATTTAGTGTCAGGAACATTTGAAATTAATAATTTAGAAATTAGTAATAATATTAATAAAGAAGTTGTTAATGGTAATTTAAAAGTTTCAGGCATTAGTTATTTTAATTATTTTACTGGTAAACAAGTTTTAACAAATAATATGACGATTAGTCTAAATGATTTAAAAATTGCAGAAAACATTTATTCTAATAATGAATTCAGTGTTATAAATAAAGATAATTTAGTTATAAATACAACAACAAATTATTATGATTTAGATAAAAAACATAATTTAAAACAAATATTAAATGTAGAATTAAAAAATTCTAATATATTTTATACAAATTTATTATCTAATCTAAATGATGTAATTATAAATAATAAAAAACTAGATTCAAATAAACTATCAAATGATTTTAAACAATTAGCAGAAATTATTGCAATAGAAAAAGTTAAGTATAAAGCAGAAAATGAAGGTCTTTTAATTGATTTATTGTTTGAAAGAATGAATGATGTTTATAATTTTAAAGATAAAGAAGAATTAAAAATAGCTTTAATCGAAGAATTTAATAAATTGCCATATTTAAATCAAGATATTAAAAATAAATTAAAATTGTTTTTAGCAGAACAAGATAAAGTTATTGAGATTGAATTATTAAATAAAAAATCAACTATGTTAAAAGAATTAATTAGTAAAATATTTATTTCTGGAGATCCACAAAAGGTAATAGAAGAAAATTATGAAATAAAAATACAATAAAAAAGAATCTTAGGATTCTTTTTTTATTTTAGAATAATTTTAAAGTTTAATAAATCATTTTTTCTCTTAATGTTTTTTCTAATATCAATTGTTGTTTTATGTTTAAAATACAATTGTTCAAATTTTTTTTCAATATCTTTTTCAATTCTTTCTTTATTATTTAAAATAAATAAATGAAATGACTCTATGTTTTCTTTTTTAATTTTTTCAACATCTTCAAAAAAGAAATCAATAGAAATAGATTTAGCTATTTCTAAATTAGGTACAGTAATTGTAGTGTCATCTTCAATAAAGATAAAATTTTCTTTAGAATAATGATTTTTAATTTTTTGTCCTTCTTCTAATACTAAATTATAACAATAATCAGTGAAGTCTTTTTCTAAAAATGCAAATATTTCATTATGATACTCTAAAATTAATTCATAATTTTGGTCTATATTTTTATCTTTTAAATTAATGTTAATTAATTCATCGTATTTTTCAAAAATTATTTTTTCTAAAATAAAAAATGAAGTACTAAGTACATCATTTATGATATATGGTTTATTTTGTAATTCTTTAATAAAATGAATCCAAATATTAAAAGATTCATCTTTTTTATTATTGATAATTAGATAATTGTTTATCACATCAAAGAGATTTTTACATTCAGAATGATTAAAATTTAACATAGAGTCTTCATTATAATTAAATTTATGAATTCCAGTGCCATAGATAATATTTTTAAAAATTGAAAAGTCTTCTTGGGTTAAATCGTCTTTTAATTCTTCTTCAAGAAATAAAAGATCTTTTCCACTATTTCCAATTAGTTCTCTTATTTTGCCATGATGATAATCTAAATTATTTGAACGGTCAAATAAAATATCAGAATAATATCTAGCATAAAATATATTTGCTAGACTTAATAATTTTGAATATTGCTTATTTAAATACATAAAAAAATCCCTAGATTATAGGGATTTTATCATACAAATGAAAATATATCAACAATTAAAATATGATTATAAGTAATATAAATAAAACACCAGCTAATGCTGGAACAATAAATAGTTCATTTAAACCATATTTTTGAGCATGTGGAATTATTGGAGCAATTAACTTAGAAACATGTTGATTTTCATTAATAACTTTCAAATTATTAACAAGAATATTATTTTCTGGATTCTTTTTGTAATCTAAATATAATGGAATAGACATTATACCTATAATTAAAATTAATAACAATGCTAACATTTTTCTTCTCCTTTTTTATATATTAATATTTTACTTTAAAAAAAATTAAATTTCAAAGTCTTTTTTGTTAAATTTTTTTAAATGTTTACAAACATTAGTATAACTTATTTTTTCTAAAAAGTCTAAGGTTCTATCAATTTTATCAAAAGATTGTATTTTATTTCTAATTGAAAAAAATTTCCAAAATATTAAATAGCTTTTAAATTGTGGATAAAATTTTTCTATATTATTTTCTTTCTTTGAAATAATTCGATATTGTCTATTTTTTAAAACTACATTAAAATTTTTCATGTTATATCAACTAAAGTTTATTAGTTGATAATAACACAAAAAAAATAAATTACAATTAATCAAGCAGAAGTTTCATCAGTAGCGATACTAGAAATACAATTTTCAAAAATTTCAATTTTGTCCTTACAATTAGATTCTAAAAAATCTAGTAGGAGACTATATTTAGTATCATCAGTCCAATTGCAAAGATTAGAGTTTTCTTCAATAATATCTTCAAATGTTTTTTTCATAATTATGACCTATTAAATATATTTAATTTCAAAATCTTTAGGAACGCTAAATTCAATTTCTTTACGTTTAATGAAAGATTCAATTTCATCAAAATAAATCCAATTATTCATTTTAATATCATGTTTAAAAATAAATGAATTAATTTTCTGAAATGAAGCTGTTCTAATATTAATTTTATCTGCTAGTACTTCTACTAAATCTGGATCTAGTTTAACAAATGTAGAATCAAATATAGCACCTTCACAAACTAATTCATTAAGCAATCCAAGATCAACTCTACGCTTTTTTACTTCTACAATTAAAAAATAATTACCATCTTTTAGCTTACAAAAAGTATAAGGCTTGATTTTATTTAAACTCATTAAATAGTCTCCTGAAATGATGATTTATTTTATCATATTTAAAGGTTTATTTCAATAAAGATTTGAAATCTTCATAATATAATTCAACAGATTTTACAGTAATCAATTCTATAGAATTTTCTTCAACAAAGAAATCTAATTTATTATTTTTTCCAATATAAATTACACCTATATTTTCTGGAGTTAAATAAATATCCATTATCTGATATTCTTTCTTTTTTAATGTCTTAAAATTTTCTGAATGTTTATTTAATATTATTAATAAATTTGCATAACCTATTTCTGTAGGATAAACACCATCTTCTTCTTTTTTGTATAAAAAAGAATTAATAGAAAAAGTAGTATGTTTTTCAGAATAACACTTAACATAAGCGTCATGTGCTGAAATAGAGAAATTTTCTGGTAGTATATTTAGTCCTTTTATTTTATTAGAAAAAGATGAAAGTAAATATTCATTTTCTAGTAAAAAATTTTTACTTTGTTGATCTTCTAAATCTTTTTCTTGTATTTCTATGATTTTCTTCAATATTTTTTTCATAATAAAACACCCATTTTAGTATATTAATAAGGTATCATGAAAATATATTAATAGCAACAAATTTTATACATTTTGTAGATTTTATTTAAATTTTCTAAGGAGTTTAAAGAAATTTTTAAGTTTTCTTTTTTTATGAAATCATATAATTTTTTTAAATAAGGATTGTTAAATACTTCGACTTCATTTAAATAAAAAACTAATAATTTTTCATCTTTTATTTTAAATTTATACTTTTTTAAAGAGTCATAAATTTCAGTTTGCTGATTATTTAAATTAATTTTAAAAAATAAATTATAAAATACAAAAGTTGGTTCTAGTTCTTTAAATATATCAACAATTTTAAAATATATTTCTATTTTTTTTAAAAAATCATCATTTAAATATTTTTTATTATTAATTAAAAATTCAATATTTAAGAATAAAAAATCATCTTTAACATATAATTCATTATCATTTAGAGTTAATTTATTTGAATTTCTATATATTATAAATCTTTCTAGATCTAACAAATCAATATAATTGTATATATAAACTGAATGGAATATTGATTTTAAAAAAAAAGAAGCATTCATGCTTCTTTGTCTTTTGCCAAAATATCTAAAACTTCTTGTCTCATTTCATTGTATTTAACAAGATCTTTAGAAGTAATATTGTATTTTTTAATATTAGCTTCATGTTCAGACATTGCTTCTTGAAGAAGGGCAACAAGTTTTTTAGCTTTTGGTACAAGCTTCATCATTTCAAGTGGATTCATCATATATAGTTTCTCCTTTTTAAATCCTATATTTGATTATATAGTTAAAAAAAA
>JACCDZ011123746.1_pt1 | contig 20107 bp, 21 predicted proteins | sample 7449551 | NCBI WGS metagenome assembly JACCDZ01 (sample SAMN15323452, study PRJNA562643) | freshwater metagenome | isolation source: river surface water | place: USA:Blue River Watershed | collected 2017-08-18
AAAAGTAAAATACTTAAATAATAATACTAATATGCAATAAAATATAGTATATTATTAAACATTATGACTACGGAATATTTAGAAGATGAATATTATAAAATGCTGTTTGAAATTAGGAAATCTAATAATTTAGCAATGTTTGATCTTGATCATACATTAATTAAACCACTCTCTGGCGGTACATTTCCAAAATATCCTGATGATTGGACATTAATTCAAAAAGTTGTATATTTTGCTAATAAATATAATAATTTAGGATATAATATGGTGATTGTATCTAATCAAAAGAAATTTAATAAAGAAGAATTTGAAAAAAAATTCAATGATATATTTGAAAGAATTGGATTTAAATTTAATGTTTATGTTTGTATAGGTGATAATTATAGAAAACCACTAACTAATATTTACAAAATGATTTTATCTGATTTTAATTTGAACAATATCTTAATTAAAGAATTTGACAGATTTTATGTTGGAGATGCTGGAGGAGATATTAATGATTTTTCTGATACTGATTATAAATTTGCGATTAATATTGGGGTAAATTTTATATATTCAAAAAATATTGAACATAATTGTATCATTGATCTTAAAATTCCAGAAAAAATATTTGATAAATTAAATATTGAAAAATATGTAATCAGAGATGATTCTTATAAAATTTCAAAAATTGATAAACAAGAAATTATATTATTAGTAGGATCACCAGGAAGTGGAAAATCAACATGGTAAAAAAAATTTATTAGTGAAAATGAAAATTATGAAATTTTATGTCAGGATGATATTGGAAAAATAGATAAATTAAAAAAATTATTAGTTCAACATTTGGAGAATAATAAATCAATCATAATTGATAGACAAAATTTATCTTCTAAAGAAAGAATTGATTTTATTAAATTATCATCGAGTATTAGACCTGATTTATTTTTTAGAATAATACATTTTAATATTCCAAAGAATCTTATTTTTCATTTGAATAAATATAGATATTTATTAACTGGTAAAAATATTAGCAATATCGTAATTAATAAATATTTTAAAAATGTTGAAACTAATTTTGACGAGGATTTTAAATCATTAAATATTAGTTTAAAAAATTATGAATTAATAAATTTTTCATTTTTCATTGATAATACTGTAATAGAAAATGAAGAGTTATTTTATAGTTATTTATCATAATTTCAATTTTTTTAATTTCGATTAAATTGATTTTTAATTTCGATTAAATTGATTTTTAATTTCGATTAAAAATATAAAAAAATATGAAAAAATATATTTCACTAATATTTAACATAATATAAAAACAAAAAAATGGATATTGATTTGTTTCTTAATAAATTTGTTAAAAGAGAAAAATTACTTTCTTCCAGATTATTATGCTACTGTATTAGTATGTCAATTAGCACTGATAATATTGATAAATTCAAATATTTTGTTGAATATTTTTCAAAAAATATTAGTTCATACAATAAGGCTGATATTAATAAAATTATATCAGTTTTATATTATAATGAAGAATTAATCACAAAGATCATTGAAAATGAAGAATTATTTAATTTGTACAAAATAAATGATTTTTTTTTACATGACTTAAATGAAGAAACTATTAAGCAAATAAAAGAAAAATATAATATAAAAAAATATTCATTCGAACATAAAGATAATGTTAATGAATATGTTAAAAATTTTTTTTCAGTTTTGTGTGAAAAATATTAACTCCTAATTTTCTAATTTTTAATTTCGATTAAAATTTGATTTATTTTTAAATCAATATTTAAATCAATATTTAAATCAATATTTAAATTAATCAATTAAACCTCTATTAATATTAGAATAATAATTATTGATTTTTTCTAAATTTTTATTTCTATTTTCTTCTTTTGATTTTCTCGCCATTTCAAATATACTTTCTTCTGCTTCAGTTTTTGTTGGAATATTAAATATACTAGTATCTGATCTTTCTGCCATCATAGATGACATTCTTTCATTAAGTTTACTTTCAAAATTAGATTCTTTCCATCCTTGTTTACTTTGATCACCATATTTTCCCCTAATAAAATCATTTTTTATTGCAGTATCTCCCCAAAATTTTTTATTAGTATATGCTACTGTTAAATCAACACCACTACCACTTGAAAAATCACTAATATTATTCAACCCTAATTCTTCAAAATTATTAGAACCAAGTGTACTATTAAAATATTCGGGATGTTTTTCTATAATTTCTTCTTCTTCAGCATCATTTTTTGAATAATCAATATTTAAATCATTAAAATTATAAGTATAACTACCTGTACTAATTTTTTCATTAATATTATAATTTCTGTTGTCAAATTTTTCATATCCTCTATCAAATGCACTTTCTATTCCATTTTTTTTATCTCTTTCTTTTGATTTTGCATATTCTTCATTAAATTTATCAAAAGAAAAATTTTCTTCTAATTTTTTATTTCTTTGAATGTTAAATTCATCCCTAATTTCATATTCTTTTACATAATCTGGATAATTAACACCTTTTCTTAATTCCATAATTTTGTCAAATGCTAATTTTGCCTTTTCATATTGTTTTAATTTAACATCTCTTGGTAAATCTTTTGTTCTACTATCATTTTTATCTGGATGGTACATTTTTCTTAGCATAATATACTTTGCTTCAATTTCTTCATCTGTTGCTTTTTTGCTAATATCAAGCATTTTATAATATCTATCTTCGGTTTCCATTTTTATATTATGTATTATTTATTTCTTTATGATTGATTTATTTTGAATTGTTTTGATTTATTTTGAATTGTTTTGATTTCATTGTTGATTATTTCCTAATTTTTCAATATATTTTCATATGCACGATTTAAAGATTCTTTTTTCTTTTCACTTAAATCATTAAACATTGATCTATTCTGAGGTCTTGGATAACCTAAATCATTGGTTATTACTTTCCATTCTGGAGTAACATTTCTTGCAATTCCATTATTTTCTATTCTATTATTTCCTAATTGACTATATTCCATTTTATATTATATCCAAAAAAAAATAAAATTTAAAATTTTTTAATAAAATATAATAAATAAATAAAAAATAAAATGGGAATAAAAAAACTTATGGATACAATTGAAGAAGAAGCCCCTGATGCAATACAAAAAAGAAGAAAAAAATTTTATTTAGGTAAAAAAATAGCTGTTGATTCTAGTATTTTATTACATCAATTTTTAATTCAAATTAGGTTACAAGAAGATAATAGATCAAGAGTATTAACTAATAAAAATGGAAAAATAACAAGTCATATCCAAGGATTTTTAATAAGAGTAGCTAATTTTGCAGAAAATGGAATATTACCAATATTCGTATTTGATGGAAAACCTTCTGAACATAAATCTTCAGAAATTAGAAAAAGACAAAATTTAAAAAAATTAGCTCAAGAAGAAATCAATGTTCTTGAACAAAGATTAAAAGATAATAGTATTTCAAAAATAGAAGAATTAGATGTATTAGATAGAATTACATCTCTTGAAAAAAGAACGGTAAGTGTGAGTGATGAACAAACAGAAGATATTAAAAAATTACTAGGATTATTAGGTATTCCATATATCCAAGCACCTGAAGAAGCAGATTCACAATGTGCATATCTAATAAAAAATGGTCTTGTAGATTATGTCGCAAGTGAAGACATGGATTTTTTAACACATGGCTGTCATACATTATTAAGAGGATTTACTGAATTAAAAGATGAAATTACAGAAATTAATTTAGAAAAAGTTCTTGATGGATTTGAAATGAATATGGCACAATTTATTGATTTTTGTATTTTATGTGGTTGTGATTATTGTGAAAAAATTCCTGGAGTTGGGCCAAAAACTGCAATGAAACATATTAAAAATTATGAAAATATTGAAACAGTAATAAAATCAAATAATTTTAAAGTATTACCAGATGTTGATTATGATTCTGTGAGAAAATTGTTCATATCTCCTAATATTGATGAAATTAGGAAAGAACACATCAAATTAGGAAAAATCAAGGAAAAAGAATTACTTCATTATCTTGTTGAAGAAAATGATTTTAATATTATAAATGTTAAATCTAATATTGATAAAATTAAAAAATTATGGATAAATTATGCTCCCACTAAGACACTTGCTGATTTTGTAAAAAAATCAAAATCATAATTGAAATTTAATAAAAACTTTGCTTGATTTTTACTAATTTCATTCTTCCATTTTTATTTTGAGTTTCTTCTTCGGAAGAAGTTGATTCTTCTTCAGAGGAACTTGATTCTTCATTAGACATGTAATTTGCAGTAATAGGAGGAACTGAACTTTTTTGATTTTTCATAAGTGGTAATGTTAATGTTTGTAAGAATTTAATATTTGTAAATTTTTGAGTTGAGTAATATACTGATATGACAATAATCGTAATTACAATTATGATTATGAAGAGTAATACAAAGTTCATTTTATATTACTGCCGATTTTTTTTCTTAATTTTTTGACTTACATCCAATTGATTTTTCCAATAGTATATTTGTAAGTATTCCTCCTAATATTCCAACAGAATTGCATAATATATCAGGCAAACCATTACATCCAAAACTCTTATGACATATTGAGTAACACTCAAAATATTCCCATAAAATTCCAATTGCTAATATTATAGGCCAATGATTAGGTAATATTAGGGTAAGAATATAGTATAATAATACATGTGTAAACATCCAGAAGTAAAATACAAATAAACCTTCATTTATATTCATGTATTTAAATAATTTGGGTAATACTGAACATAGAAAAAATGAGATAAAAATTACTACTATGAACAATAAGAAATTAAATCCATCTTCTTTTTTAAACTTGATTTTATCATCAATTACTATTTTTTCTTCTTTAATATTAAGCATAACTTCTGTAATAATCAATCCTATGATTGCTAATATATAATAAATTTTAAAAAGTGTAACATTAAATTCTGGCTTATAATTACTACATACAAAAGGAGTTTTTCCCATTTTTTTATATTTATAAATAAATAAATAGAATGCCAGGAACTTTTACAATTATTTTAATATTAGTAGTGATTATTTTAATACTCTATATTATGTTAATGAGTAAAAAAAAAGAAACATTCATGACAGAATCAATGCCAGAAATGAGCACTAATGGCGAAACTGGATTACCTCTAATTATTAGTTCTGGATTTAAATTCAGTCCAGATTTTAAATTAATGGATTTTATTAGGATATTACGTAATAATAATCAAACACCAATTGATTTTGAAACTGGCAAACCATATCAAAAAAAAGACCTTCCAGTAATCATATTTGTACCAGGAATTGGAGCATGTGATTTATTTGGAAAAAAGAAAGGTGGAGAAAATATTGAAAAAATTTGGCCCGGATTATTATCTAATCTTGAAGTAACATTTGATAAGACAACTGGAAGAATATTAGATAAACATTTTGAAGAAACTGGTACAAATCAATTTGAAGCATATGATTATCCATATGTTGATTCTTTTACATATGCTCTTGAATCATTAGGATATGTAAAAGGGGTTAATCTTTTCGGAGGAAATTATGATTTTCGTAAAATATGTGATCCTGTAATATTAACAGAATGGTGCCTTAATTTATCAAAACTTGTTGAAAAATCATGTGAAGTTGATCGTAAAAATCAAGTTATCCTAATAGGTCATGATTTGGGCTCTGTTTTATTAAGTTATTTTCTTAATTCATCTAATAAAAATTGGAAAGATAAATTTATTAGGTCATTTGTAAGTGTCAGCGGCGCATTCGGAGGATGTCCAAAAGCTCTTAGAATGTTTTTTTCAGAAAAAGAAATGAAAAATTTTTCTGGTATTCACCTAATGTTACCAAATCCTAATATTTATGGAGATAATCCATTATTCTTCTATGATCAAATGTCATATACTTCTTATGATATACCAAAATTTTTCAATGAAGAACAAAAATCAATAAATGATCTTGCAAAAAAAATAATTGATAAAAGTATGGGAGCTCCTCAATGTGATGTATATATTTTAAATGGAGATGGATTAGATACTGAATCTGCATATAAATACAAGACTTCAATGAATACTGAACCAGAAAAAAATCAACCTTGGTATCAATTAGATCTTCCAGATTTTAAAAAGTACAATTATCCAGATTATTTCAATGGAGACGGTACAATTCCAAGATTTTGTTTAGAATATCCATTGAATTGGACAAAAGCGCAACAAGAACCAATTATGTATAAATTTTTCAAAATTGAGCATAGTGCAATATTATCATGCTATGAAATGGTAAATTATGTTATTAATAACCTAATAGGATCAAATGGACCTTCTTTCTAAGAAATGAATAAATATATTACTCGAAAGTAATAAATTAATATGTTGATAATTTAAATATCAATTTGAATGATTTTTTTGTAATCATTTTCTTCTCCTTCCGTGAGATTTAATACATTTTCAGGACGAGAATTAACTTCGAATGAATAATGTGTAATTGAGTCAATGTAATTTTCATAGTATGCATCTTTTCTATCTGCTACTTTTTGGATGTATTCATCACTAATTGGTTTAGCAGATAAAATAGTATGCATATCTTCTGGTTCTGCATAACCCATGAAACTTCTTTGTCTAATAGTTATGATACTATCTAAAATATTATTAATGATAGTATAGGGTTTAGGTCTATAGTATTCATTAACTTCTTCATTAGTACTTTGTTGAGTTAATTCTTCTTCTTCATCATTATTTAAAGGTTTTTTAGTTTTATTGTAATCATCAATATTTATTTCTGCTTCTTCATCAAAATTATTTTTGTTTTTAATGTCAAGAATGCATACTTTTTTATCATTATCAAGAAATTTTGATAATGCACATAATACATAAAAATCAATGTGTAATGGACTTTTTAATGAAATAGTATTTTCATCAAATTTTTTGTATAAACTAGGATCATATGAAATACTTTTAATAAATTCATAATCATAGTCAGATAAAATATTAGAAACATTAACAGATCTAACATATTTTGAATACATAACTCTTCTGTTAGCATGAGCTTTAAAATGATATCTAACTAAGTCAAGAAATTTTTCAAGAACTCTATAATCTAAAATAATTGGTGGAAGATAATTTTCTACATCATTAATTACAGTCAATAAAGCTGGTAAGTAAATAACGTCATAATCATCACTAGAAACATCACATTCTAATGCTTCTTTGCCAAATTCTCCTAATTTGCCTCCATAAAATAAACATTCTGCAAATGTAATTGTATTTCTGTATTTTTTATCTTCTGGTGCAAAAGCTGTCTTTTCACCTGGAGCAGATTCAGTAAATAAACGGAATCTAAATACTGTATTTAATTGTTCTTTAGAATATCCAGTATAATCGACTGGAACAGATTTTGTAATTTTTTTTTGTTGAGACATTTTAGTTGTATATCGACTTATTATTATTTTTGTAACTATTATCTATTAATATTTATTGAAAATTATTTTTTAATTATATTTTGATTACAATAGGATATTTTTCGTGAGAAATGAGCGTTTTTAACACCTAATATTATGGTATTTTCAAGTAAAAAATAGAGTAAATTTATGCTAAAATTTCATTAAAAAATACATGTCCATAGTTATTTACAATAAATATAATTACCCCCCTTAAAAACAAAAAAACCCCCTAAAAACACACAAAAACCCCTAAAACACACAAAAACCAAACCTATTTTATTAGATAAAATGACAAGCAAAAGTATTTCTTATGGTAGTAATTTTGAAGATTGCGATCAAGAAAAATTCATTTACGTTATTGCATATTTATTCTTAAATAATTGTAAAAATGGCGTTGAGAATGAACATATCGTAGAGTACTACAACAGATATCAAAACTATTGTTTTAATTATATTTGTAAAAGAAATATGTTCTACAACAACAATCGTGGTACTTATGAAGAACTCATTAAAAAGAACAATATTAGTTCATTTCTTATTGAAGGAGAAAGTGAAGAAACATTTAACAAAAAATCTGATTCTGAAAAAAGTAAAAAAATTATTGAAACTTTAGAAAAATTATACACTAATATTTCTAAAGCTCTTGATAATCCTACATTTGATGGCGTAAAAAGCGCTAATGGCAGACACAGATTACAATCTAGTTTCAAATTATTCTTTTTAAAAGTACATCTTGTTTCGTTTTTCTTATTTCATAGTTGTTTCCATGAACCTACTACTGGCGATAAATTCAATTATAAAAATGAAAAACACTTAGAATTTTTTAATACAAAAATTTATGAAAAAATTAAAGATTTTGTTCCCCATAATACTCGAAATAAACTTAAATGCAGAGAAAATTGCAAAGAAATTGCTCGTAATAGTAAATCTGTACATCATTTAATTATGAAAGATGATATTGTTGGTGAATTAATTGTTAATGTTTTAACTGACAATTTTGAAACAAATTTTGTAATCCGTGGCAGTGATGGTGTTATAACCTTTGATTATAAAATGTTAGAAGAGGTATCATCCAAAGGTACTAATGATTTATTCAAAGGTATTTCAAGTATTGAACAATTTTGTGAAAAAATTAACAATTATAGCTTTCCTATTAATACTAAATATATTGAAGAAGCTTTTACTAGTTCAATTAGACATTATTTTGTTTTTAATAAATATGCAAAAGACCCTGATAGTTTTTTTATGGATTTATCCAAAAAAAAAACACTTGAAGAGTATTTTGATGAAAAGAAAAATGATGATTGTTATACGTATATAACTAATAATATTAGTCAAATTAGAATTAAAAATTTGTACTTATTAGTAACATATACTCATGTTAAAACAATTAATTATATTATTAATTCATTTAAAAACGATTTAGAATTTTTAATTAAAATTTTAAGATCTAAAAGTGAATTATTACAAACAAATTCTAATTTTAAAAACGTAGTTATGAACTCTATTATTAGTTTACATGTTTTATTACATAAAAACATTTGTCTTAATTTATCTTTAAGACTTAATGATGATTTTAAATACCAACGTGATATGGAAGTCAAAAAAATGTACCTCAAATATTTTTTTGCCATGTTAGAAATTTTTAGAAAAATTCAACAAGAATTTTTTAATAAAGATGATCAATTTTATCTTAAATTAGCTGCCCATAGCAGACAATATATCGATGAACAACCAATGGATTATCGATTAAAAAAAAAAGAAGATCGTGTAATCTATAATAAACATTTATTTAATGGTTTATTTGATGACGCTCAAACTTCACAATCTAAATTTTACACACTTACTGAATACTTTATGTATAAACAAAAAGGATGTTTTATTGATGTTAAAAATAAATACAAAGAAATAATCCCTAATGAAGATGATTTAATTGATTTTATTTGCGAATACACTTCCGTTACTATGTTTTCAACTTGTGATTACCATTTTAAATGGCTTAATTATAGTACGACGATTCTTATAAATAATAATCTTGCTGCTAAAGATTATGAAAAATATAAACATCCATATGAAGGATTCTTCGACCCTCTTACAAACGAAGAATATTTTAATAAATTAAATTCTAATAGTAAATCTATTAGTAAATTAGTGTGTTGTATCAATATTGATACAACACAACCTGAAGTAAAAGTTATTCCTCGTATTACCGAGGAAGAATGTTAAACAATACTTTCGAGTAGAAAGTATATTTTTTTATAGTACAATAAATCCTAATATTATTGTTCCTAGTAGATTAACAGATGTGCTAATATTAGCAACAGTAAATATTATTGAACCATTAGTGGTATTATTATATACTAATGGTACTGCATTTCCATCGTATTTTTCAACAGCTAATAATACAATAGAATCAGAATATACTTTATCATTAAGCACAGTTATTTGCTTAGAATTTCCAAATGAAATATTAAAATCTGTAATTGTTAAAAATCCTTGGGGATAATTAAATTCAATTGCAGGAGTTAGAGAAGAAAATGTTATTCTATTTTTTGTAAATTTAATTCCTCCTTGCGTAAATTTTATTGGATTCTGATTATTTACAGTAAATATAATTTCTCCACTTGAACTACTATCAGTAAGACACTGACCTGATTTTAAAATAATTTCTCCTTTTGTTGCAGCAATTCCATTTTGTATTGTAATTTTACCGCCGTATTTATCAAGAGTGTCACATGTTTTTATTTCTATATTACCTCCTCTTTGATTTATTCCAGTATTAGGAGATATTGTAATAGGAGTACTATTAGCATTTCCTGCAACAACACTTCCAGTGACTATATCAATATTACCAGCATATCCTTGACCTTTTACTATACCATCACCTGAAGTATATTTCCCAGTAATAAATGATATGTTTCCTCCATAGAAATATTCATTAGGATTACTAGGTATTACTTCTTGTGTATTATTATATGATTGTGTCCTAATAAGCATATTTGGTGATTGTCCTGTTTCATAACCTAATTGTGTCATTATATAATTATTATATGTTGTATATGATCCCATTGTAAGTTTGAATGATGAAAAATAATCCTGAACATATGTAAAATTAGATGATCCTAATATATTAGATGCATTGTCAGTGTATTGTATTGAATTTAATGGAGGACTTGCAGAATCATAATAATCTTTTAGAATCACAAAGAGTACATTAGATACATCTGTAATTCCAGATGTACATAGGAAATAAGTATAAAATGACGTTTCATCAGGAGTTCCTATTGAATATATTATTGATCCTGCAGCATTTGTATTAGTAGGTAAATCTTCTGTTCTTAACCAAAAATCACTTCTTACATAATATATTCCATTAGTAGTTTGATTATCTTGATTTGTTAGTAAAATTCTGTCATAATTTTGTAATTCTATACCGTTTATTGTTTGTAGTCCTTCAAGTGTTATATTTTCAATTGCTGCAGTTTTTACAGGTAATTTCCATGGTGAAAAATTACCTATTATATTAGTATCTATTTGACCTAATGGTGTATAAACACTAGTGTTTAATTTATCTGTTGTTATTCTTGGTGGAACAATGCTCATTTTATATTTATATTTTAATTTTTTAATGTTTAATTTCAAAGTCTATTTAATTTCAAAATTTCAGAAAATTAGTAGAACATGAAAGTAAAATATAAATTAGAATCTAAATCAATACTATCAATGGTTGAATTGTTGTAAAATAGTACAGTAAAACTAGTAACTGTTTTATCAACAACAACTAATGTTAGATAACTATTTACTGTTGTAATATTAGTGATTATTAGGGTATCTTCATCTAATTGATCATTAAAAATCACAAATCTTTTTGATTCTCCAGGTAATAAAACATAAGAGTTTGATCCCGAAATAATACATGACCTTCCATTAGCAGTTCCATTAGTCAATGAAAAATCAAGAGTTGTTGATTCTTTCGAAAAAACAATTCCACCTTTTTGCACAAGCGTATCACTGGAATTTGTTTGAATTGTCACAACATCAGTATCTAATAGAATATTTTCATAATCATCTGCATCTCCACTGGAAAAATTACAATATCCTGATTCTAATATTATATTACCAGGATTATTTTCAGGAGGAGGACTGTCATATCCTAATATTAAATTAATATTACCAGAATTCGTTGAACTCTGTCCAGATATTATAGTAATGTCACCAGATGTTTCACCAAATGTAGAAAATATAATTTCACCATCTCTACATATTTTATCCCTAAGGAATATTTGAGATCCAGATTGTATTACAAGATTAGTATCAATATTAGTTTCACTTGTTCCAACAGTATGTACGGAACCAAATATATTATCACCTAATAATTCAATAATACATTCATGGCCATTATTTATATTATTAATATAAGGTCCTAATTGTAAAGTATATTCTGGATAATTAGGATCATCATTTGTATAATTCACAATATATTTAAATGCTTCAGAACCGTACATATTATTAGTTCCGTACAGTGAATAATTATACTGTATCGATCTATCAGGTCCACTATATAAATATCTCAATGGTTCAAAGGTAATTTCATCCACGTCGATTATTGCTCCAGATACTGGTCCATTACATACAAAAAAGACATTTGAATTTTGTAATCCTTCAAGTACATAAATAGTAACTCCTAATGCATTGGTATTATTAGGTAAATCATCTGCTCTTTGCCACACGGCGCCTACTATGTAAATTCCATTATCAACTCCAGGATTATCTTTTACAAGAATTCTATCTCCAAATGATAGAGTAATTCCGTCAATTGTTTGTATTCCTAATAATTGAACTAGGGATATAGTAGCAACGCGTACATTTGTTTTGTATGTCGTTGGATCTCTTTGAGTTATATTATTAGTTGAGAATTGTGTTACTTGTTGGGAAAATATAGTTAAATCTGGTGGAATTAATGGTGAAATTGGTACAATAGGATTATAATATGACATTTTATAATAAAAAATATTTATTATTTTTAAAAGTAAAACATGTTCATGCGATTATTTAATAGATCAAAGATTAGTGCATTAAATATTAAATTTAAGGACAACGAAATACTCCTAGCTTCTTTTAGCACGGAATTAACTAATGCGTTAAAAACTGGAAATTTTATGACAGCTTATAAGGCCCTTGATAATTGTTGTAAGAATATTTTTGGGGACAATTACAAGGCATACATACAAAGTGTTAATTATAAATATCAATATAAATATATAATATTATCAGAGCAACATAAATCAAACGCTAAATCAGAAATTTTAGGAAAATTAGAATCAGCGTTAAATACTGTCGAGATATCTAACTCAAGTGATTTTGAAAAAGAACAAAAAATGAAAAATATATGGGCACTAAGTGAGAAATTAAGAAATTGTTCTGATATAAATGTTAAATTTTCAAATACCTTGCAAAGCTATGATTATTTACATGGAGGAAAAATACTTAATGAAAAAGAATCATTTTTTACATTTAGAAGGTTGATTATGATCGTAATCATATTGTACATATTATACAAATTTAAAATTTTGCAAAAGATAAAAAATAAATTTTATAGTAATAATAAAAAGAGAAAATAAGAAATGAGTGGAAAGATAGATTATGACGATATTAAAAATATTTTTGATGATATGTATTTTGGTGATGATTACAAGGAGTTTAATGGAAAAATAAATAAAGCTGTAATAAATTTTATTGATATTGGACCTAATAAATTTTTTGATGATATTGATAAAATATCTAAAACTGATAATTTTATTGATAATTGTAATGATTATTTAAAACTTGAAGTGAAAAAAATATTATATTTAGCTAATAATAATATTAAAAATGATGTTTATAATAATATTATGCATAAGTGTAGCATAAGAACATATATTATTATGACTGCTATACTTTACTATTATAAGCATGAGATTATTGTTAAATTATTAAAATATGATCCAGAAAAAATTTATGAAAGACATGAACTATATGAACATTATTTTTTAACTTATGTTAATAGTATTAATACCGGCACTGATGGTAATAATATATTTATAAAAATACAGTATTATTATGCTAACATAGCTATTAATGATTTGTTAGTAGATCATCAACAAATTGATCCTCCTGAATATAAAGATTTTATATCTACTCATAGTTATACTCCATATATTTTTCCTCCTCCTCCTGATACTACTCATAGTTATACTCCATATACTCCTCCTCCTAATACTACTTATACTCCTTTTGTTGATCCTAATCCTGATTCTAATCCTCCTTTAGATAAAAAAGGAGATAAAGAAAATCAAATAATAAATCAACCTTCTGATGAAGAAGAAGAAGAAAAAGAAGAAAAAGAAAAAGAAAAAAAAGAAGAAAAGAAAAGTACTATTAAATCAAAATATATACTATTAGCAATAACGTTATTAATAATAATATTCTTAATGTTTAAATTAAAAAATAAACGCAAAAATAGAAGTGTAAAAAAAGAATTTAATTTTGAAATGTAATATTCTCCTAGTTTAAGATTTATTGTAAAATTTTTGTTCTGGATTTAAATTTTCTTTAATATTTTTTCTACTCTGATTAATCAAAAAATTTTGTGGATCATTGTAATGATTTTCACTAGGAAGATATACTTGATTAGGAAATGATTTTGCCCTAGGGTCTTGAATAATATCTCTATATTCATAAGGATTATTCATTGGTTGCTGAGGTTGAGTTTGAAAATCACTTCCTATATATGAATAACCTAATCCAAAGCTGTCAGAGGGTTGTAAACTAGAAATTTCTTGAGGAGGCATTTTTTGAAATGCTGATACTTGAGGAATTGATGCATCAGGTTTTACACTTCCCATCATTTTTTTAACACATTCTGCTTGATTTTTTTTTGGTAAATTAGAACAGAAATTGTTATTATTTTGTAAGCAGTATTCTGAAGAACAAAAATCTTTACTCATCTTTATATTAAGATAGATATCTTTAAAAAATTAATTTGAACGAAATTAATATTTATAAATTATAAAATGAGTGAAGATTCTAATCCTAATCCTAATCCTAATGTGCATAAAAATTTTGAAAATATTGGAAGTTTTGTAAAGAGTAATCTACCCACTGAACAAAAAGTAAATAATGCTAAGGAAAAATTTTTTGATTTATTTAATTTAGCAAAAAATTATACGTCTCAATTTTTTATGCAACCAACAACGCCTGATGGTACTAATTCTAAAGAACCACCCCCCTCCTTAGACCCTTCTTTACTTGTAAATAAATTTAGAGGTATGATTAATGTAGATGATGAAATTAAAAAAACCCTTGCTGAACAATTTAAAAAAGGCGACGATTTTGCAAAAAATTTTATAAAAACTCCCCTAGGAAATGGTTTAATAAAATTATCACAGATAGATCCTACTAATCAAGCATCTCAACAAGAAATCAAAAATTTTCTAAAAAATACTGTAGGTATACCAAATGCAAATGATGAAATTCAGGATGTTAAAGCATCATTAAGACCATTTGGAACAGGAATAAAAATCATAGGAATATTAATCATGATATTACTCATGGTAATAATATATAAAAAAATGAAAAGAAGTTCTAGAGATGGAAAAATTTCCAAAGGTCTTGGTATCAAAAAGAGATTCAGTTTTTTTCGAAGAAAGAAATAATCTAATCTTCTCTAATTCCTAAATAACTTGCATTCCTTGGAACTCCAAATTTTGTCTTATCTCTATATCTATATTTTACAATTTGACCAATATGAGGTTCAATTTTCATTTTTTTTCTATATTTATCAATTTTTTCAATATCAAAAACATAATCAGATGATACATCTAATATTCCTGATTGTCTTCCAAAATCAGTCATCCCAGATAATTTAAATTTAATACCATTAGATTCAATAATATATGCTCCTATTTTTCCCTTATATTTTCCAGTTCCCTCTGTATAGCCTATTAATATTCCTTCTTCATCATCTTCAAATTTTATTTTTAAAATATTACTTGTTCTTTTTTGAACATATTTTGAATTAGGGTTGATTACCATTATACCTTCGCTTCCTAATTTTTTCATAGCACCTAATATTAAGGGAAGTGATTTAATATTGAGAATTTCCCATGGAACTATTTCACAATATTTTAATTTATATTTTGATATAATTGATTTATATGTTCTTAATAAATTCTCTCTTCTTTCAATGAAGGTCATATTAGGATCAGTTACATAATCAAAAATCATAAATTTCATATTTTTTTTCCATAAATCAATATCTTTTATTTCTTTTCGTGCTTGTCCTGATGAAATTTCAAAGTTACCCCTTCCAAACCATATTTCTCCATCTAATATTTGACATGGTATGCTTGATTCTGATTCTGATTTTGTTTTTGATCCTAAATTAAATAAACTTAATTCATTTTCTAAAAAATCAGGAATAGTATATGCATTATTATTTTTGGAAATTAATTCTTTTCCGTTCCATAAGCCTCTGACACCATCGTATTTTTCTGAATAAAACCAGTTATCAATATTATGTTTCTCGCTGTCATATGTATTTGCTTTCATTTGATCTGTGAGATTTTTAATTATTTTTATTTTTTTTATTTTTGTTTTAAACTTGATTTATTATTTTCTTAAAATTTTTTTATAACATTACGTTTGTTTTATTATCTAATATATCCGATAATGTTTTATCAGAACATCTAATATTAGTAAATTTACAATTTGTAAATTTAGAATTACCTAATATTTTTGTATCTTTAAATTCACAAAAACTTACATCTCCAATTTTTTTAAATTTGATTTTAGAATTAACAAATTTGTGATTGAATATATTGATTCCATTTTTTATTACAATATCACAATCAAAATGTACTTTATCAACGCTGGATATAATATAATTTCCCTCCGAATTACAAAATGGACATTTGATAATATCACTTGATAAATTTACTTCAGATAATTTAATCAAGCAATTTGTACAAATTACGCTTTGACATTTTGAATTTGTACATTTTTTTCTCTTTTCGATTAAAGCACAACAACATAACATACACTCGGACATTTTTGTACAAGCAGTTGTAAAATATTTTACAGAAAATATTAATTTATATTTTTATATTGATTATTAGGTTAATTCAAGAAATAATCAACATTTAAATAAGCAAATAGGAGATTGTAATAGTTCCGCTCATAGCATTTGCCCCATTATTGACAACTAATATATTAAATGAACTTGCATCAATATAATCAACACAAATATTAGGATATGAAGGACCATTATATTCCTTGATTGATAATAATGGAATAAAATTAGGAACAGTGATCGACAATGTTACCACAATTGTTTCACTAGCCCCTGATGCTAATGTTGAATCAGCAATTTCAATATGTCCTTGGGGAGAATCAACTAATACTCCAGTAGAATACAATGCAGCAAAATAATACACCTTTGATAAAATCATTTGATTTGATCTAAATTGAACATCAATACCTTCTGTTCTAATTACTGATTTTGCATATAATAAATCAGTACCTGTCCTAATTCTATTATTTATTAGAATATTCTTTTCACTTTGATAATTAGAATCAGGAATGCTCAAAAAAATATCTCCAGAAATTAAATCAGCATTTCCACTAAGTATTGAAATATTTCCATTTTGATTTCCTAATTGTACAATATTAGTTGAATAATTATCAGCAGTGTAAATCTTAATATCACCTCCCTGAGTATTTTCATTATTTTCATAATTATTATATTCTCCAGTTGATATCCTAATTCCCGAAGTACTTGATGGAACTCCATCGTAAGTAATATTTCCAGTAACTAATGCTAATGTTTGTCTAGAAACTCCTATAACATTAGGATTTGAATCAACGAGAAATAAAAGCCCGAGAGCTTTTGAATTATTAATCATAGGAGTTTGAATAACAGCTGTTGGTATTTCGGGAAAATCAACAGCAAATCCAATGTACAAAAAATTTTCTGGTTCAAAATTACCGAAAATAAAATTAGGATCTCCTGATATTGTATTTCCATCTCTGAATAATATTACATATGAAAAAAATACATCTGATTCATTATTTAACAAAACTTCATAATTTACAGGATCATTTCCAATTTTCCCAGAAGTATTAGAATATAATATTTGATTTTGATACGTACTTCCTTCACTAATATATATATTCATAACTGTACTGGATCCTGGAAGACAATCATAAGATCTTTCCCATGCTCCTGATCTTACAGTATATATTCCATTATCAACAGGATTTGTTTGATTTTGTAAGACCACTCTGTCAAGTTCTCCAACTAATATTCCATCTATTATCCTGTAATTTGATTTTGGAAAAATATTTTCTGTTGATGCAACTCTTGCCTTGATTTTCCATTGGCTAAAATTTCCCATAATATTTTGATATGTTTTTAATTTATTAGATCTTAATCTGTAATAATTAGAATCAGATGGTATCAATGGACCATTAGGTATCATTTATTTTTTCAAAACATTTATTTTCTGAACTATAAATTTAAAAAAATATTATTCTTTAATATTATATGTTTTATTAGGGAAAAACATGAGTTTTACAAATGTAGAGGATGAAGAAAAATTTGAGTACTATTCAAATTTATTAGATAATATGTATCAGACATGGGTAGATGATAATGTCAAGACTAATAGTTACACTGAAATATTAAAAAAGGCTCTGGAAAATTTTGATCTTACTGAAAAATGTGATTATGATGATTTTGATGATGCAAAGAAAAAGATACAAATTCAAATGTCGGAAATCAAAATGAATATTACTTCTGTTAAAGGTATTGAAATGTATATTGAAGAATTTCGCGAGAAGTATAATAAATTAGCAACTAATATTAACGATGCAGGCAATATGATATCGTTTATGTTAAAATATCATTTTACGTACAATGATAATAATGTAAAAATCAATGATACATTAATTGATTTATTTTCAGTTAATAATAGTGGTGCAAATTACAATGTTTTTCAAAAATTAAAATTATATTTTCAAACATTATTGCGCAGAAATGGATTAAAAAAATACATTATTGGAGGAGAATGCTACTGTTTTAAAAAAAAAATGATCGGTGGAATATACACTAATTCTTGGGTTAAATTTAAAAAATTAAGTGATTTTATTGAAGAAGAGGTAGATTATAATAATAATGAGGACTTATGGGCATTAGCATCAAAATCAAGTGGTACTATTGAAACAATCATAAAACATTTTTCAGAACATAAAATAAGTGATTTTCCAGAAGTAGTAAAAGATAGACACATATTTAGTTTTTCAACTGGAGTATATACCACCAAAAATGTGAGAGAAGAAATTATTGATGGTAAACCTAAAAAAATTTATTATGATAAATATTATCCATATGATTCTGATGAAAAAGTTGATTTTCCAGCTGCAAGTTGTGTTTATATTGATAAAGAATTTCATCCATATGATTATGAAAATTGGTTTGATATTGTTAAAAATCACTGTCCTAATTTTAAGTATATTATGGATTATCAAAAATGGCCAGAAGAAGTTCAAGAATGGTTATGTATCCTAATAGGAAGAATGGTATATTATGTTGGAGAATTAGATGATTGGCAAGTATTTCCATTTTTATTAGGATCAGCAGGAACAGGAAAATCAACAATATTAGAAAATATTGTGAAATTTTTTTATGAAGAGGAAGATGTTGGAGTATTAAGTAATAATATAGAAAGATTATTCGGTCTTAGTTCCCTAGTTGATAAAAAGATATTTATTGCACCAGAAATCAAAGAAGATTGTAGATTAGAACAAGCAGAGTTTCAAAGTATGGTATCAGGAGAAGAAATAAATATTAACGTAAAATTTGAAACTGCAAAAAAGAGAAAATTTACTGTTCCTGGAATTGCGGCCGGTAATGTATTGTTTAATTTTAATGATAATTCTAATTCAATATCTAGAAGATTAATGGTGTTTTTATTAGAAAGAAGACCAGAATCAGACGTAGTTGATACAACATTGAGATATAAATTACAAGAAGAAATGCCTAGTGTGTTACAAGCTTGTGTAAAAGGTTATCTTAATAAAATCAATACATGTGGATCATCAGGAATATGGAAAATAATTCCAAAATATTTTTCTGCAACAAAAGATGATGTTAAGAAAAGTTCAGATCCTCTTACTGCATTTTTTGAACACTCAAAAGCTAATAGTGTATTAAGATTTGGATCTGATTTATATATGCCAGAAACTAGATTGAAAGATTTGGCGCGTAAATATATTACTGAAAATTTCAACAAAAGAATCACATGGGTTAAATCATTCTATTCTAATACATTCAATGATTATGGATTAAAATTGATAACTAATGAAAGAAGAATTTATCCAATTGAAAAAGGTTCATTATTATCGGAAACATTTGTATTAGGAGTTGATGTTATTTCCGAAGAAAATACAGGAGTGAATCAATCAACAGGTGATATTAATTTATAATTTATTTTAATTTTACTTTGGTAAAATATGATTTTTGTGCTAATATTAGGATTATAATTAGAAGAATAAAAAGGGCAAAATATTTTTTTGATTCTGATTTTGATTCTGATTTTGATTCTGATTTTGATTCT
>JACCDZ011796636.1_pt1 | contig 20100 bp, 20 predicted proteins | sample 7449551 | NCBI WGS metagenome assembly JACCDZ01 (sample SAMN15323452, study PRJNA562643) | freshwater metagenome | isolation source: river surface water | place: USA:Blue River Watershed | collected 2017-08-18
ACGACGACCGTTATCGAAGAGAGCATCAACAGCTTCTTGCAGCATCCGTTTTTCGTTGCGGATGATGACGTCAGGTGTTTTGAGTTTTAAAATAGCTTTTAGTCGGTTATTGCGGTTAATAACGCGTCTATAGAGATCGTTTAAGTCTGATGTTGCAAAGCGTCCGCCATCTAGAGGAACGAGGGGTCTGAGCTCTGGTGGGATGACAGGAACGCATGACATGACCATCCAGTCGGCTTTGTTCGGAGATGATACAAAACCTTCAATGATCTTAAGTCGTTTTGCCAGTTTCATCCGGGCTTGCATCGACTTTGTTTTGCGGAGTTTGTCTTTGAGGTCAACTGCAAGTCCTTGGAGATCTTCTTTTTCTAGAAGCTCGCGGATCGCGTCGCCACCCATGCGCGCAGTAAAGCTATCGGGACCCCATTTTTCTTGAGCTTCGCGGAGCTCTGTGTCGTTCATGAGCTGTTTTCTCTCAAGCGTTGTTCGACCGGCATCTGTGACGACAAAATCTTCATAGTAGATGACTCTTTCGAGGTCAGATGTCGACATGCCGAGAATGTTACCGATGCGAGAAGGCATCGTTTTGAAGAACCAAATATGCACGACAGGGACGGCTAGATCGATATGCGCCATGCGCTCGCGTCGTACTTTAGAAAGGGTTACTTCTACGCCGCAACGGTCGCAAACGATCCCTTTGTGTTTGATTTTTTTGTATTTTCCGCAAGCACATTCCCAGTCTCGAGTAGGACCGAAAATCTTTTCACAGAATAGTCCCCCTTTTTCTGGTTTGAAGGTGCGGTAGTTGATCGTTTCGGGTTTTTTTATTTCACCGCGAGACCACTCATTGCGAATAACATCTTCTGAAGCTATTTGGATCGTTAATTTATCAAACTGCTGATCTTGAAAACCTTCCATTCTGTTACCCTTCCTGTGCTGCTGTTTCTGTTCGGATATTTAAGCAAAGTCCTTGCATTTCTTTGACGAGAACATTGAACGACTCAGGCGTTCCCGCGACAAGAACATTATCTCCCTTGACAATCGACTCGTAAATGCGAGTACGTCCAGAGACATCGTCTGATTTAACGGTGAGCATCTCTTGCAGTAAGTGCGCAGCTCCATAAGCTTCCAGCGCCCATACTTCCATCTCCCCGAAGCGCTGACCCCCCATCTGCGCTTTACCACCCAGCGGCTGCTGAGTAACAAGCGAGTAAGGACCGATCGCACGAGCGTGGATCTTGTCTGCAACAAGGTGGCTCAATTTTAGCATGTAGATGTAGCCAACAACAACGCGGTTGTCGAAACGCTCGCCTGAGCGTCCATCGTACAGCCAGAGTTTACCATCTTCTGGAAGACCGACTTCTTTCATCATCTCCCAAATACGCGACTCTGGGAATCCTTCGAAGACGGGCGTCTTGACGAAGATTCCGGCTTTGCGAGCGGCATATCCAAGGTGCGTTTCAAGAAGCTGTCCCATGTTCATACGAGATGGAACCCCGAGAGGATTCAAGATCATCTCGATAGATGTTCCATCCGGTAGATAAGGCATATCGGCTTCTGGAACGATTTTAGAGACAACCCCTTTGTTACCATGGCGCCCTGCCATTTTGTCACCGACTTGCAGCTTACGTTTTGTAGCGACATAGACTTTGACTTGGCGGATCACACCAGGATCAAGTTCAGTATCCCCTTTCTTCATGTGCTCGATTTCAGTTTTGTACTGTGTTTGGAGCGTCTCCATTTTCACATCAAATTCACGAAGAATCTGCTTCAATGTCGAGTAGATTTCATGGTCAGAAAGAAGAAGGTCTTCAGCTTTTTCAGACTCTAAAGTTTCGAGGTTGTCTTGTGTAATGACTTCCCCTTCTTTAATGATGACATCGCCCGTTTTGCGGTGCATGACAGGACCTGGAGCTTTTTCTCCTAAGAGAAGCGCTCCGAGTTTTTCATGCAGCTCCATGACGAGCTCGCCTTCTTTATTCTTGAACTCTTGATGAACATCTTTAATGCGGCTTGCTTCTTCGACAAGCTCGTCATCTGTTTTAGAAAGACGGTCTCTGCGGCTGAAGACTTTAACGTCCATCACGACGCCTTCTGTTCCCGGAGGTGCTGTCAGCGATGCGTCTTTAACATCTGCTGCTTTTTCTCCGAAGATGGCTCTTAAGAGTCTTTCTTCAGGGGCAAGTTCAGTTTCTGATTTAGGAGTGATTTTACCAACGAGGATATCACCGGGCTCTACCTGAGCGCCGATACGGATGATTCCGTCTTCGCCAAGATTTGCGAGTGCTTCTTCTGAAACGTTCGGGATATCTCGTGTGATTTCTTCTTTCCCAAGTTTTGTATCACGCGCTGTCAGCTCAAACTCTTCGAGGTAAATCGAGGTATATGTATCTTCTCTGAGAAGTTTTTCAGAGATGATAATCGCATCTTCGTAGTTATATCCGCACCATGGCATGAAGGCCATGAGAACGTTTTTACCAAGAGCAACTTCTCCTTTATCTGTAGAAGAGCCGTCTGCTATCACATCTCCTGCTTTAACTTTGTCACCCACATTGCAAATAGGCGTTTGGTTTAAGCATGTGCCGGCATTAGAGCGCATGAACTTTTTGAGTTCATAGGTTCGTTTATTAAGCGGATTGGCTTTTGCTGCGACGATGATTTTAAATCCGTCGACATATTCAACAGTTCCATTTTCTTCAGCAATAATGACTGCACCAGAATCTTTTGCAGCGCGGTATTCTAAGCCTGTTCCTACAATAGGAGCTTCTGTACGAAGTAGTGGTACTCCTTGGCGTTGCATGTTCGATCCCATGAGCGCGCGGTTGGCATCGTCATGCTCAAGGAACGGAATAAGTCCTGTGACTACAGATACCAGCTGCTTGGAAGAGACATCCATATGGGTTATTTTAGAAGTCTCAATTTTGAGAGACTCGCCCTTATGGCGCGCCCAGCAAGTTTGCTCTTCAAACATATTGTATTTATCTAAAGGAGCAGAAGCCTGAGCGATGACGCAGTTTTCTTCTTGGTCTGCTGTCATGTATTCAATTTCTTCAGAGACGACACCTTCGCGGACAATACGGTAAGGTGTTTCTATGAATCCAAGTTCGTTGATTTTAGCAAACGCAGAAAGCGATGTGATCAAACCGATGTTCGGACCTTCAGGCGTTTCAATGGGACAGATACGTCCATAGTGGCTGGGGTGAACATCGCGTACTTCAAACCCTGCGCGCTCTCTGTTAAGTCCGCCAGGCCCAAGAGATGATAGACGTCTTTTATGAGTCAGCTCTGCAATCGGGTTGGTTTGATCCATGAACTGGGAGAGCTGCGATCTTCCGAAGAAGTCTTTAAGTACTCCAGCAAGGCCTTTAGCAGAAATTACTTTACCAGGTGTGAGTGTATCGGCAGAGAAATCAAATAGGTTGATTCTCTCTTTGATGATCTTCTCCATACGAGCAAGGCCGATGCGGCATTGGTTTTGGACGAGTTCTCCAACGGATCTAACACGTCTGTTGCCGAGGTGGTCAATATCATCGACAGAAACGTCGCTATCTCCACGCTTTAGGCGAATGAGATATTTAAGAGCACCGATGACGTCTTCTTTTCGGAGTGTAACGTTTTCAAGATCAGCATCTGTTGTAGGAAGTTTTAGTTTGCGATTCAGTTTATAACGTCCAACTTTTCCTAAATTGTAGCGTTTCGGATCGAAGAAAAGACGCATCATAGTAGAGCGTGCGTTGGAAAGTGTTGCAGGCTCGCCCGGACGGATTTTTCGATAAAAATCTTTAAGTGCAGACTCGTACGAATCTGTAGGATCTTTTGCGAGCATTTTAATAATCGGAGAGGTCTCATCTGCATCTTCGGCTACTTTAATAGCGCCAATTCCTGCATCGAGCATGCGCTTGAGCATCGCTGTTGTAAGTTTTTCCCCTGCTTTTCCAAAAATGACTCCACCTTCGCTATCAGCTACATCTTCTGCTAAGATTTTACCGACGAGCTTGGTAAATTCTTTTTCTGATTTAATTTTAACACGTTGTGTTGAAAAGAATTCTTCAATGATATCTGCATCAGAAGAGTACCCAAGTGTACGGATAAATGAAGTTGCTAAAATTTTGCGACGACGTTTTTTTCGGTCTACATAGATGTAGATCATGTCGCTTGTGTCAAATGAAGCTTCGAGCCAGCTTCCACGATAAGGAATCATACGGAAGGAATAAATCATGACACCTTTAGGATGGCGGTCTTGTTCGTAAGAAATACCTGGAGATCTATGAAGCTGAGAAACGATGACGCGCTCTGCTCCGTTGACGATGAAAGTACCTTTTTCAGTCATCACGGGAAGGGTTCCCATGTAGACTTCTTCTTCTTTAATTCCAGTCTCGTCGGTTAAGCGGAATTTTACTTTTAAAGTCACATTGAAAGTGATCCCTCGTCTGATACACTCTTCAGGAGTGTATTTTGGAACGCCTAAACTATAGGATAGATATTCCAAAACGACTTTGTCGTCATACGACTTTATAGGGAAAATCTCATTGAAGACTTCTTGCAAACCAACATTCTGTCTTTCATGTGGGAGAACGTCTGCTTGCATAAATTCGCGATAAGATTTCAGCTGAATTTCAATCAGGTTAGGAAGGTCAATAATTTCTGCCTTCTCTCGATAACTGATACGCTCAGGTGCATGTTTTAGCATTGCGAATCGCTCCTTTTAATATGTCTAAGCAGCTGACTTTAAAGCAGGTCGGCTGTTTAGAGATTTTAAATAGCAAAGAGCAGAAGCTTTTAATAAAGCTTCTGCTCGCCCTATAAGTAAGGGTATTTTTTTAAAGACCTTTTACAGTCACTTGTCCGCCGCCAGCTGCAATCTTCTTAGAGATTTCATCAGCTTCAGCTTTGTTGCAAGAAGGTTTCAAAACTTTTGGTGCTCCATCAACGAGGTCTTTTGCTTCTTTAAGACCAAGGCCTGTGACTTCACGAACGGCTTTAATCACGCCGATTTTCTTGTCATCAGGACATTTTTGCAGAGTTACTTCAAACTCTGTTGACTCAGCAGCAGCGGGAGCAGATCCTGCTGCAGGAGCCGCAGCCATCATCATAGGAGCTGCAGCAGCAGCTTTTACGCCCCACTTGTCTTCTAGCATTGTTTTGAGTTTAGACATATCGAGCACGCTAAGTGCGCTTAAGTCATCGACGATTTGATCTAATGTTTTACTCACGGGTTACCTTCTCTTTATTGTTGGGTTGTTTTGTTATCTAAAATGTGTACTGTGCTAGAAAGCAGCGCGTCAATGACACCAAGGAGCTGTGAAGGCACAGCCTCAAAGAGTCCAAGTAATTGCGCTTGCATTTCTGGTTTCGATGGAAGTTTAGACAGAGCTTCTAAATCTTTTGCAGAATAGAGCTGTCCTTCAAAACGTCCACCGACGACTTCCATCATGTCTTCATTCGATTCTTTAAATTTGAAGACTGTTTTGGCAGTTTCGAGAAGATCTTGGGTTGAAAATACAACTCCAATATGACCTTCTAACATTGCACGGTCGAGTGTTAATCCAGCAGCTTCTGCTGCCTTCATAAGAATGGTTTTACGGATGACTTCAAAATCGCCGCCTGATTTCATGAGATCGAAACGAAATTGTGCGGAAAGGTTAGGATTGATTTTGCCGTAACGTGTCAAGATAAAGCCGTTTGATCCGGTAATTTTATCTCTAATATCGTCGAGAAGTAATTGCTTTTCTTGTCTCATCTGTTTAACCCTCCTGCAGTCCGCTCATATCGATTTTAAGACCCGGACCCATTGTCGATGAAATCGCAAGAGAAACAAGGAAGTGCCCTTTCGATGCGGAAGGACGCGATCTTGCAATAGCAGAAACAAAAGCTTTTGCGTTTTCGATCAATTTTTCTTTAGAAAAAGACAATTTACCGATGGCATTATTAATGACACCAAATTTGTCGGTCTTAAATTCGATTCGTCCTGCTTGAATTTCACGGACGGCATTTGCGATATCGTTGGTCACGGTTCCCGCTTTTGGCGTTGGCATAAGACCTCTTGGCCCTAGCACTTTACCTAGCTTTCCAACTTCTCTCATCATATCTGGTGTTGCTATTACAGCATCAAAATCGGTCCAGCCCCCTTTGACTTTCTCAAAGAGTTCATCGTGTCCTGCATAGGCAGCGCCTGCATCTAAAGCTTCTTTTTGTTTTTCACCTTTTGCGAAAACAAGAACAGTCAGCTTTTTGCCTGTCCCATTCGGTAATGAGACTACGCCACGCACTTGCTGGTCTGACTTCTGGGTATCGATCCCTGTTTTCAGCGCCAGATCCACCGACTGGTCAAACTTGACCTGTGGTGCTTTCTTCAAAATTTCGATGGCTTCTTCGATCTTATACAACTTTTGCTTGTCGACGAGTTTGGCCATCTCCCGATTGCGTTTACTTTTCATATTTATCCTTCAATAATATCCACTCCCATGGAGCGGGCAGTTCCCATTACGAGTTGCATCGCAGCTTCGTCTGATCGCACACGCATATCAGGTTTCTTCTGGTCTACAATTTTCTTAACTTGGGATTTTTTTAGTTTTCCGACTTTATCTCTGTTTGGCACTTTTGAACCTGACTCGATTCCAGCTTCTTTTAAAATAAGCCGAGAAACAGGAGGTTGCTTGGTGACAAAAGAGAATGTTTTGTCAGAATAAACAAAAATTTCTACCGGTAGAATATCGCCGGCTTGAGCTTGCGTTTTCGCATTGAATTCCTTGCAGAAGCCCATGATGTTGACTTGCGCAGCACCTAGCGCTGGTCCAATTGGAGGCGCAGGGTTTGCTTTTCCTGCAGGAATTTGCAATTTAATAACTTTAACAACTTTCTTTGCCATGTTTCACTCTTTAATTATGTTCAGCTTCTAGAGGCACTTGTTCCACTTGCCAGAATTCCAGGTCATCGACACGCGTATCACGTCCGAAAATAGAGACCAGAACACTGAGACGGCCTTTGTCGTGGAAGACTTCTTGAACAACTCCAATAAAGTTGACAAAGACACCGTCGATAATTTTAACTCGATCGCCAGGGACGATATTGTGCTTATGCACAACACCTTGACGCTTCTCTTCGAGTTCGGAGAGAATTGAATCGACTTCTTGCTGAGGAAGCGGCATCGGCTTTTCTCCACCTAAGAAGTCAATTACACCGTTTGTATTTTTGACGTACATCCAGGAGTCATCGGTCAGCTCCATCTTGACTAAGATGTAGCCTGGCCATAAACGCTTTTCACTGATACGTTGCTGTCCCCGTTTCACTTCTGCCACATTTTCTGTGGGAACCAAAATGTCGGAGATCATATCGTTCATCCCTTGAGATTCACGATTTTCCTCGATCGCTTTTTTAACGCGCTTTTCGAGGCTTGAAATGACTTGTATGACGTACCACTTATGCATGTTTTACCCAAAAATCAGGTGGATGAGAGTTTTAAATCCTGTTAAACAACCTTTGATGAGAAGGTCGGCACCATAGATGCCAAGCCCAAAAGCAAACGTTGCACCCACCACAATCTTGGTGAACAGAGCAAGCTCCTCTTTTGATGTCCAGGTTACTTGTCGAAGCTCATTTTTGAGCCCTTGCAGATAACTAACCTTTTCGGCTTTTGGCTGAACGTTTGTTTCTGAAGGCGCCTCAAGCTTATCCACCTGAACTCCCATCGCTAATCCTTAAATTTATATTCTTCCTATCGAGTGCGGAGGGATTCGAACCCCCGACCAGCGACTTTGGAGATCGCTGCTCTACCAGCTGAGCTACACACCCCTGTAACACTTCCTTTGTCACATATTTTGAAGAGACCACCTTTTCAAGCGGTCTCTTCAAAAACAGCCTTAGTCGAGAATCTTTGTAATTGTTCCCGCACCGATCGTACGTCCACCTTCGCGGATCGCAAATCTCATTCCTTCTTCCATTGCGATTGGCACAATGAGTTCCCCTTGGATCTCAACGTTATCGCCAGGCATGACCATCTCTGTCCCTTCAGGAAGTGTAACAGTTCCGGTTACGTCTGTTGTTCTAAAGTAGAACTGAGGACGGTATCCATTGAAGAAGGGCTTATGACGTCCACCTTCATCTTTTGTAAGAACGTAAACAGCGCCTTTAAATTTCTTGTGAGGCTTTGTTGTTCCTGGAGCTACGAGAACCATTCCACGCTCAACATCTTCTTTTTCAACGCCGCGGAGGAGAACTCCAACGTTCTCACCAGCACGACCTTCATCGAGAATTTTATTGAACATTTCAATTCCAGTGACGACCACTTCTTTTGTATCACGGAGTCCGACGAGCTGAAGCTTATCGTTAACTTTAACAATTCCACGCTCAACACGGCCTGTAGCAACAGTTCCACGACCAGAGATCGAGAACACGTCTTCGATAGGCATTAAGAATGGCTTATCAGTTTCACGTGTAGGTGTTGGGATTTTTTCGTCTACAGCATCCATCAATTTTAAAATGCTCTCAACGTATTGTGCATCGCCTTCGAGAGCTTTTAAAGCAGATCCGCGGATGATTGGGACATCTTTGTAACCTTTAGATTCGAGAAGCTCAACCAGTTCCATTTCAACGAGGTCAACGAGCTCTTCGTCGCCTTTGCCGATCATATCCATTTTATTGAGGAACACAACAATCGCAGGAACGCCTACTTGGCGTGCGAGGAGGATGTGTTCTTTTGTTTGAGGCATTGCTCCGTCTGTTGCAGCAACAACGAGAATTGCTCCGTCCATTTGAGCCGCACCAGTGATCATGTTCTTCACATAGTCAGCGTGGCCTGGACAGTCAACGTGTGCATAGTGTCTTTTATCTGTTTCATATTCAACGTGTGTTGCGTTAATTGTAATACCGCGAGCTTTTTCTTCAGGGGTATTGTCGATTGAAGCGTAGTCACGGAATTTTGCTCTTCCTTTTTCTGCAAGCACTTTTGTGATCGCAGCTGTCAGAGAGGTTTTACCATGGTCAACGTGACCAATTGTACCGATATTGACGTGAGGCTTACTTCTTTGAAATGTTTCCTTTGCCATTGAATTTCTCCATTTAATATCTTTATTTGCCCAAGATAGGAATCGAACCTACGGCCACTTGCTTACCATGCAAGTGCTCTACCACTGAGCTACCTGGGCTCACTTATTTCACACAGGTAAAGCTCATTTATGCCTGAGCTATAGGGGACAGCTTTTCACGAAAAAGCAGACCCCTAGGCTTTCATTAAAGGCACTAAGAATACTTCGCAAAGTAAATAAGTTCAAGGATTAAAAAATAAAAATTATTTTTGACGGTAAATAATACGAGCTTTGGTCAAATCATACGGTGACATTTCGACCGTCACCACATCACCGACTAGAACCCGAATATTGCGCATTCTCATTTTTCCGCAAAGGTGGGCAATCACTTTCATTCCATTTTGCAGGTTCACTCGAAAGTTCATATTTGGGAGGAGTTCCTCCACTGTTCCGTCGATCTTAATCGTATCTTCTTTAGGCATAACTCTCTGATAAACTGCAAATCTTATCAAACCACCTATTAATCTAAAAGAGCCTTTTCATTATAATAGGGGCCTCATGATAGATGCTCAGAAAAAACTTATAGAAAACTTTCTTCATTTTTCATCACCCGATGAAAAATACGAAAAAATAATTGAGATGGGAAGAGCTCTACTCCCACTGACACCAGAAGCTCGAGTTGAAAAAAATCTTGTCCAGGGGTGTCAAAGTATTCTTTACCTTGAAACCTCTTATAAAGACGGCCTCATCTATTTTAATGCAGACTCTGAAGCTCTGATCTCAAAAGGCCTTGCAGCGCTCCTCATATATGTTTACTCAGGCAAGCCTCCAGAGATTCTCTTTAAAGAACCACCTCACTTCTTGAAGGAAATTGGACTCCACCAAGCCCTCTCGCCTACTCGATCAAATGGCTTAAGCAGTCTTTATCGGAAAATGCAGCAAGAAGCACTTAAAATAATCAGTGGTACAAACACTGAATGATTGCAGACGCGGCAATCACTCGTAATAGCTGAAAAGGCTCCCCTAAAATATCGATTAAAAATGGAATTGACTCGTGGGTTCCTATATGACCGATTGCCTCTAAAATTTGAATCTTTGTTTCACGATTCATCTGAGGATAGACTTCTTGAAGGATTTTAATGGCTGAAGGATCATTTCCATAAAGGGCAAGCATCAGCGCTGCCTGCAGACGAATATGAGCATCATCATCTTTAAGAAGCTCACGAATCACGGTCAGAGACTCTCCATCCCCTTCTTGAAGAAGCACAGCAATCGCTGCGCCCGTTACACCCAGCGTCTCTTTTTTGAGATACTCTTTAACAGTCTCCTGAGCCCTTGGATATTTTAAGATGCAAAGCATATTGAGCAAATCAAGGCGTGTAAGCTGATCGACCATTGTAGGATAATTTTGGATATGCTCGACATGACGCTCCATATTCGGCGCAATGATTTGCACAGAAGTCGAGTCGTCCCACATCAAAGGCCCCGTTTTAGGGTCGCGGAAAAAATCATCGATAACTTGACTTGCTTTCTGAGCAAGAAGGCGCTGCCCAACTAAGCCCAGCGCGATGTTGGCTTTGACAAAAGGATCTTCGTGGGCTGAAAGCTGCTCTTCGATTAAAGGAAGCGCTAGTGTTCCACAGCGGGGCAAAATCGATGCTGCCATCCATCTCCAACGAGGATGGATGTCTTTGAGCCATTTTTTAAGTGACTCAACACCTTCAGAGCTCCCCTGACGGCACGCAACCCATGCTGCCGTAATAGCCACCTGGGGGTAACTGTCTTCCATCAGTTTTGCTAAAACAGCCGGGCTGATTTTAATATTCATCAGTCCCAGCGTCTTTATCGCATTGGACCTAACGTCCGGCGATGAATCTCCCAGCAGTTTATTCAGCTTTGGTGCATCTGTATGGAGATCGAAGTAACCGATAAGCTCGCATGCAAGCTGCCGAAGTCCTGCTCTACGGCTGATCAAAAGCTGATCTAAATCTTTTGTGCGAACGCCATCGTACATTTGCACTAAGGCTAGAATTGCTTTCACCTTTTCTTCGGCAATCGTTTTTGGGTGTGCAACGATTTTTACCAGCTGAGGCTTTAAAGACGTGATCCGCAGCTGTCCAATGGCTTCAATCACCTCTTGACGGACAAACCACACTTTTTCCTCTTCTATCATACGAGTAAGCTCTTCTTGCAGCACTCCATCCCCTAAATATGCAGCAAACCTCACCCCAAAAAGACGAAGAATGGCATTAGAGCTTCGAAGAGCTCCAACCAGCATCGGAACTGCTCTAACATCCCGTGTGATGGAAGCACCGATCAAAGATGAAAGATGAATATGGGTTTGAGGAGAAAGCTCGCCTTTTTTAAGTACGCTCCACGCTAAAATCTCAAGCGCATGGCGATCTTTTTGAAATTCTTCTCGTTTGACATTCCACTCGCGAAATACCGCCGTTTCATCCCCTTTTTCAGAAAGAGCTTGAATATACGCCAGACGAATCGCTGTCGATTCTGGAAATGTTTCCAAAAGCGATTTTCCGACATCAACTGCAGCTCTTGCATCATGGATTTTTAAATGTGCATAAATCTGACGCGCCGCCTCTTCTTCAGAAGCAGCTAAAGATCCCATCAAAAATAACGAAGCCGTTAAGAATCTTCTCATGCCAGATGTGTCAGCCTGCGCCCTCCGATCAAGTGAAAATGGAGATGGAAAATTACTTGTCCACCCTCTTCTCCATTATTTGTCACAAGTCGGTATCCATCCGCAACCTCAAACTGCTCTGCCATCTGCTGAGCCACCTGGACCATCTCAGAAATAAGCCCTAAATCTTCTGTCCCTACCGCCTGCAAATTTGGTATCGCCTTTTTAGGCATGATCAAAAGATGGACAGGAGCCACCGGATATTTATCTTTGATCACTAAAATCCGCTCATTTTCAAAAACCTTCTCAGCAGGAAGCTTGCCTTCAATAATTTGTCCAAATATTGTCATTTGATAACTCTCTCTAAAGCTTTCATAGCATCTTCTTTTGTTTCCCAAACAGAGATAAAACGTCCCTTATGGCAAAATATTGCGCCTTCAATCCCCGACGCTTTTTTGAGCTGCTCATCCATGAGTCCTGCCCATTTTTCGGGAAGCGGCTTTCGAACCTTCATCCGTTCCCTAGTCGATGGAGGAATCCCCCTAAGCTTCCAATGAGACCCTGATGGCATGATCACAAATTGTGCGGGATGCCTCTCTCCACCCATTTCGAAAAAAACATCCATCCAAGGCATGGCCCGATCAAAGACTAGAGCCACTCCCTGTGCTGACATTGCCGCTTCGACAACCTCGCGGCACTTTTCGATATATTCATACCGCTCTAACAGTCTTCTCAAATGGCCTGTTGCAAAATCGACTGCTTCATCAAACGCATGCCGCATCACTTCAACCGGAGCATCGTAAATGGGCGGTACAAAATTTGCGATCACCTGAGAAAATGTACAAACCCCAACCTCCAGCACCACTCGTCCATTATCATGCGCATCGACCCCTAAAATGAGCGACTCATTGTAAAATTCAAATATCTTCTTGTCGATTACGCCTTCATCATACAAGTACCGCAGCACCATCCCGGCACTACTTAGTTCTCCTTGATAATCGACCTGATGATGATCAAATCGCTTTATGGAAGGATCACACACACTTCCCACATCGCAGACATATTCGCACTGATTTAGCACGCTCATTTCCCGCGACCGTATTATTTTATTCCGATCAATCCGGTTGAAAACGAGCAGAAGCGCAGCAGCTGTTACTTCATCTGCGTGAAAAGAGCCGTCATGTGTGCCAAGAGATCTTGCTTCCATAAACTTTCATTATATAACGGAAGCGAGATTAATCAAAATGAGCTCTGAATTTTAGAAAATCCTAAACCTTTATAGGCTGCTTCCAGTTTTCGATCACTGCGTCAAAGTAGTTTTTAAATTCAGCGGGCCCCCGCTGAGCAAACAGATTCAGATTTTGAATATAATCTGAAGCTGAACCCTGAGCAACAACTGTATTCCAATGGCCTTGATGCAGATATAGAAATTTTCCAGAAACGGCCATACATTTTTTGCGAATCATATCAAAGGCAGTCCCATCAAAATCCAATTCAATAGCGCTCATACTTGAAGGGCAAATCATCAAAACTCTCTTCCCTGTAAAATCAGCTGTGTTGGCTTGTGCTTGACTTATCACTTCGATTTTTGAGTTCAATATTCCCATACTTTCAAGAAATTGCTCAGCCATTTTTAAGTCTTGATCAGAGTCTCTGACAAGCACAAACTCAAACAAAGGAAACAGACGATTTAATACGTGAACTTTTAAAGGAGGACAAATTGCAGCAAATAACCCCACCACAAAAAAACTAATCCGCTTGATAATTTCAAGCGATGCAGAAGGTTTAGAGACAGGACGAAAGGTGTTCATGTATGTTAAGGCATCAAAGGGGGCTGCTGCTGCCATACCTACTCCTAATTTAGTTTAAGCCACGATTGAGAAGAAAATAAATTGCTAATATATCCGCGCTTAGATGCAAAAATCCCAGCAATGATAGCAACTGCTGCTATAACACACATCGGTCTAACAAGCGTCGTGAATACAGTAGTTATTTTTGCCCATTTTTGGAACGCATCATCTACACCATATAAGCAACCTTTAAACTTTTTATCATTCCTACTGTGTGGGTCATTTTGAAAATTAACATACAAAAGAAAAACAGCGCCCGCTTTATCACATTTATCCTTCAGGAGACTATGCGGTGTTATAGCAAGCTCATAGCCCGAACTACCCGGAGTGTAGATTGAAAGAACTCTTTTTCCTCTAAGCTGCTCTATATTTGAATCATTAAATGAAATTGATTTGATTTGAACGTTTCGGATTCCATTCTGACTAAGGAGAGTCGTTGCTATAATTCCGTCTACTTCTTTGTTAGTCGTAACGAGCACAACCTCAAACGGCGACCATAACACTCTAAGCACACCTACTCCTAATTTAGTTTAAGCCACGATTGAGAAGAAAACAAATTGCTAAAATACCCGCGCTTTGCAGCAAAAATCCCAGCAATAATAGCCATTACTGCAAAGACACCCACCGGTTTAAACACCCTCCAGAACAAAGGTGATGTTGCTACACCTTTATCGATATTCAATTCATCAATGGTGCAACGTCGTTTCCATGCTTCAAATACTGTATCATACGAAGGATCGTTTTTATAGAGGCAGTTACCGATTTCTGCACTCGTTGCACAATTAGTCGCTATTCCATTGTGACCACTAGCTGCATGATAGCAAAGAAAATGACCCTTACCTTTTTTGCAAGATGCATTTACAGATCCTATCCTGTTCGAGAAAATCTCAAGATTTCTGGTGTTCAGATAATCAGTAATCATCACTAAAACCCTTTTGTTCGTCCAATCTATCCCTTCCAGCTTTAAAGCGTGCTTTGGATCGATTTTGACGTTTTCAATCCCCTTGCTCTGGAGAAATTCCTTAGCTTTTTTTACTTCGTCAGTATAAGGCGTATTAAAATGTAAAAGCAAAACATCAAACGGCTCCCCAACGGCTTTAATCATACCGACCTATCATTTAGTGCATCTTTTTTAACACATCTCATTTTTAAATTCTATTTTCCTAACAACATATGAAATATTTGAATCGAACGTTTGACAACTTGTCTTAGAACGCATTACGATGCGGCCATGGAGAGCTATTTATCCAAAGACCATTACGACCTTGTCACGCCGGATGGAAAAATCACCCAGATTAAAGAAACTCACGTCCAAGTCGAGATCGAAAATATCTCCCCCTTTTTTGTGGGATATGCGATTCCAAAAGAGCTTGTGATTTTTAACTTTAAAAGCACGCTGGCCCAGCTGGGGCTTAACGCTACCCTTCTAGATCTTGAGCTCATCCCCCATCAGCATAAAGCCATCTGCCGCCTTAAGATCGATGCACTCGGCCCCCTTGCAAAACTCATGCTCCCCCTCGTGACACCTGGCGCTTACATCGGAAAACTTTTTGCAGCAGACGACAGAAGAAGAGTGCGCGATCCCGAATATCTCACACGGATGTTTGGTAGATCGGATCGGGAAGGTCGGCCTCTTTTATCTCTTGGAGGACTGCAAGGCACCGATGGACTCATTTTAGAAAAAATCGAAGGACGTGCTGTCGCCTACGTTGCACTCCTAGAAGGGGTTGTGACCTACAACAAATCTGTCGAAGGGCTGCTTCCTACCCTTGCAAAAGGACTGCTGGATCCAGGAGCAGCTCTCCGAACACTGCTTCAGCTCGACCAGGAGTGGAATCCCGGTGCTCCCCGAGTTGTCTCATCCGGAGATATTCTTCTTGTGAAAACACTTCCTCTCCATATCCGTACGGTTTTTGGAAGAGTTGTTTCAGACATGCTTCCCCAAGGAGTATTTCACACGTCTGCCTCGGTGCTCCAGCCTGATACACAAGCCTCTGGGGATGTCTACGAACTCTTCGGCTCTTCTGAAAAGGAGCTTCGAGATATTCCGCTTGAGTTTTACACACTAGAGCCTCACCGTGAACACGTTTTTTTTGTCGACCGCGATCAACTTCAATCATCGCTGGAGAATCCTCAAGCTCTTTTTAAAGCCTTTGAAACAGCGCCAGCTCCTATGCATCATCTTGCTGCTGTATTCGTTGTCAAAGGCGAGCAGCTCCTCAATCTAAAACCAACCGACTGGATCGCGCGCGAGCCGCGCATGAGTGAGTTTCCAGGGGTGATTAATCCCAACCGTCAAGCTGCCGCTGTCGAAAAATACATCCATCAGCAGCCCTCTTATCCGTTCTTAAAAGCAATCGAAGATGGCATCATCACCAGTGAAGGCATTCTCCTCACCCGCTACTTTCCCTCTCCACTCTTAAAGCAAATGCTTCTCAGCGATCAAATCCATCGGTATCTTAAGCGGATTTATTTCCAATCACCTTCTCTAACCTATGGAGAATTCTTCTCTCATGAAGACCGCTCAACGCTACTAGATCTTGCAAAATTCGGCATACCGACATACTGGGTCGATAGAACCTCACAAAAAGTGCTCCAGTATCTTCCTAAACCCGGAAAAGATTCAGGAATGTTCGTTCCTCCTGAATTCACGGAAACCTTTTTGAAAGCCACCCTCTTCGGTATTTACGGCTCCAACCTTCTCGATCTTGATTTTGATAAAGAACTCACAGAGCTCCTCCAGGGTGTTTTAAAACTCCGCAGCGAAATGAACCACCCTCTTTTAAACCCCGATATCCCTATTGCACTTGTCTCAGGAGGCGGCCCTGGCACGATGAGTCTTGGAAACCGCGTGGCAAAATCTCTCGGCATCCTCTCGTGCGCAAATATCATGGACTTCCGTGGAAAAAAAGGATCTGTCGTCAACGAACAAAACCAAAACCCTTACATCGATGCGAAGATGACTTATCGTCTGGATAAACTCGTTGAAAGACAATCGGAGTTCAATCTTGATTTCCCACTTTTTTTAATGGGAGGCATCGGGACAGATTTTGAATACGCTTTAGAAGAAGTTCGCAGAAAAGTCGGCGCAACGACAGCTACCCCTATTCTTCTCTTTGGTGAGCCTGAGTACTGGTCTGAGAAAATCACTCACAGATTTCAGTGCAATCTTAAATCAGGAACAATTAGCGGATCAGAATGGATCAGCAATTGCTTTTTCTGTGTGCGAACGGCAGCAGAAGGACTCAAAATCTACAAACAGTTCTTCAGCGGAACACTCAAGATCGGACCCCAAGGCCCCATCTACGAAAAAGGATTTGTTTCCCCTTAGAATCCCTCTTTCTCTGAACAAAAAGCTAAATTTTAATTTCACAAAGCGCTCGAAGTCAACATCTTAAAAAATAAAAATGCGCATCTTTGATATTTGTTATGTTTACGCAAATTCTAAAGCAGAAATCATCTTCAGGTGTAAAGAGCTTTCTAAATTAGAATTAGACTTTCTAATGATTTTATTGAGATTTTCAATGATTTATGCCCACTAAAATATTCATGGCTCTACTTGTTTCTTCTTTGCAAATAACATTTTCTTCCGATAACCTTTATGGGAATAAAATTAGCCGGGAGGCCAAAATGGCAACAATTGCTGAGCAAATTAGATCCATGAATGTGTTTGAACTAAACGCATTAAGAGAGTTGATTGTACAAGAAGAAACCCATAGAAAGACAGAGATTGAAGATGTGTATGGCCAGTGGTTTTGCAACATCGTTGGCGTCGAGAAAATTTATTCTCTTGTTAAAGTCGACGCAAAAGATATCAACCTGGACCATGTAAATAAGTATCCTGATCTTTATGTCAAACCTTCCATGTTAGGAGATCGAGCAGCTGTGCGTGGAGAGTTTAATAACCAGCCTTTTATCGCCCTTAAAGTGGATCGATTAGATCCTATAACGAAAACAGTTATCGATACTGTTGTGGAAATCGTCTTCAAACGTTTTAAAGATCACGCTATGACATACGTTGTGCCATCCAACATTTTGAGCGAAACAGAAAAGCATTCTACCTCTTTCTTAAGTGAAAACTCTGGACTGAGCCAAAGAGAAATTGAGGTGATTAAAGGTCTTCTAGAAGGAAAAGAAGTGATGGATCTTAGAGACCGAGGTTTTTTAATTAGATTGTCTAGATAAAATAAGAAAAAGGTGCCATCACCTTTTGCCATGCAGTTTGTGAGAAAGATTTTTTCTTTAGAATCCCCAGGAAAAACCTAGTTCTCCATACTGCGTGCGCTTATTAAAGAACTGCCCTTCATATGAAAAACCCTCATGGTAGGCAAGGTAAAGTCTCATCTTGCGGCCCACCCCTTGAAGTTTACTCAGCTCGTATCCCATTTTAAATGACATATCAAGCTCCCATTTATGCTGCTCCCAGTTTTCCATGTGAGCCGCAAAAAATGGCGTTCCATAAAGACGATGATAGTACAGCTTTTGACCAAACAAACGAATTTCTGTTCCCCACATCACATACAGTGGCTTTAACCTAAATGAAGGATCACTATGAAAAACAACACCCGGGCCTCCATAAACTCTGAGGCCGCTGGAAAATTGGTAGGAGTTGATCCAGTCAATCGCTTCAAAACTCGGATTTTTTCTTTTTCTTAAATATTTTGGATTGTCGACAATGAATTCATCACCCAAATGTCCTGAAATATGGTAAGGACGAATGCGAAATGACCATTTATTGCAGGCATACGAAACCGGAATACCCACCAAATAGTCCGTATTCATTAGCTCACAATCGCCTCCCCCTCTATGAGGAACATGACTGAAGTTAAATACGGCCCAAACACCTGCAGAAATCCCAATTTGAACATCTGCCCCTGATCCTCCAACATTCAGCCAACGAAAGAACGGAAAATCATCCCCTAATGAGACAGCAATAGCCTTACGGCCCATCACCCTATCGCCTGCTCGATAGTTCACAGAATAAACAGGCTCTCTTGGATCTGCCACAAGCGGCTGAAACAGAACCGTCGTCTGAGGAAACCAAACTCCAGAGACACGAGGCGCTTCGGTGTATTTTTTTCGAGCAATGACTTCTTCTGATGTCAGCTCTTTTTTCACTTCAACCGACTTAACACCTGGTAAATCCTGAATATATGAAACAATACTTTTTGAAATCAGATCGTTATTCGGAAGATTATAAAGAGTCACGTGGTGATCTTTGACCACAACGATCACATCGAATTCATAATAGTTAGTATCGATCAGCGACTGGATGTAACCCTCAAGATAAGGGTCGGTTGCATGCTCAAAACTTTCAACTGGAAGTTGATCTCCACCTCTAATGACCGAGAGTTCCGGATCAATTTTTACAATTTCCGCGCCCGATTCATTCGCTCTTAAGCTCATTAAAAAAAGCGAAGATAGGACTACCGATCTTGGTATAGACAGCATAATGCTCCTTGCAACCTGTTCTATATCTCTCTATAACTGACCGCCCTATAAAATCCAAAAATTATTTTACATTGCGAAAGCACACCCCTCTTCAGTATGATAGAACCTCCAATTCTCAAAATGGGGCAGTAGCTCAGTGGTTAGAGCGGCGGACTCATAACCCGTTGGTCGCTGGTTCAATCCCAGCCTGCCCCACATTTTCTTAAAGCACTGCGTAAAATTAAAGATGCATCAAATCTGAAAAGTTAACAGAAAAGGAACACTAAAATATGACTCCTGGTGAAATTACTACAATGCTAAACAATATTAATAGCATACAACTTAGCCTTGACGAAGCTTCAGGAAGTGCTGTAATGGTAGAAACGCGAATGCGACTAATCGGAGAACTGAACCAGCAAGTAAGAAACAAAATAAAAGAGCTTGTAGTACATTCCAAGCGCAAAGGAAAGTCTACTGAATATTGGGATTGTGAACTTTCTTATCTTGATGATGCTATAGACGCAGTATTCCAAGGACAATTAGAACCCCTAGAGCGTAATAAAATTCAACAGTTTCGAGGCCAACGAAATGCACTTCTCCATGGCAATTTTGTAGACTTAATGGAATTGATGGATATGCCTCCTACTGGAAGACATTTTTCCAATAAAGGCCGTAATATCTTAGAAAATAAAGATATCAAAGAAGCTATTCTTAGTATCAGCAGAAACCAGGGTTTCCAAAAATTTTTAATCCAGGCTAAAGAAGTGGTTGTTATTCTAGATAAACTCATTCTTTCATTTGGATCGGAATAGTTCATACTTATCCAAGAGCATTTTTAAAGTCAAAAAATTTGAATCATTGAACAATATTTGCGCTTTAACACACGTCATAGAAAAGGAAATGTAATAGGTATGAAATATGCATTAGTAAATAACAAGCGCCAAGAAGCGCAACCAGGTCTAACTGGCAACTGTGAACTCCATGGTTGCCCAGTTATAGCTAAGTGTGGAAAAGTAAAAATTTGGCATTGGGCTCATATTGGACAACGACAATGTGACCCATGGAAAGAGTCTGAAACTGAATGGCATCGCGCATGGAAAAATTGCTTTCCTGTAGGCTGGCAAGAAGTTAATCTTTTGGCTGCAAATGGGGATAAACA
>JACCDZ011797782.1_pt1 | contig 20096 bp, 32 predicted proteins | sample 7449551 | NCBI WGS metagenome assembly JACCDZ01 (sample SAMN15323452, study PRJNA562643) | freshwater metagenome | isolation source: river surface water | place: USA:Blue River Watershed | collected 2017-08-18
CAAATAAAGTCTATGCTAATCGTATGGATAATTCTGATGAAAGTTCTGGTGATGGTTGGCGATACAGAGGTAGGGGATTAAAACAATTAACAGGTAAATACAATTATAAAAAAGCAAGTCAAGGTTTGGGAGTAGATTTAGTAAATAATCCTGATTTATTACTGCATCCATTATGGGCAGTATTATCTGCTGCTTGGTTTTGGGCAGAGAATAATTGTAATGTATATGCTGACAAAGGCGATATTGTAAATCTTACAAAGAAGATCAACGGAGGTACTATTGGTCTTGATGATAGATTAAGAAGATATAAGATTGCCTTGAGGGTATTAGAAGATTAGATAAAAGAAAACCCTCCCCGGCATAAGCTAGGGAGGGTTTATTCTTCTAGGTTAATTTTTTACTTGATTTCACATGCCCCACCGGCACACGCTGCTTGGTCTGTCAAATTGGTGTTATCTTCATTCTCAATTACATTTGATAGATCAACATCTTTTAAAAGATTGAACATTGCAAGGAAGGTTTCCTCATCACAATCCTCAAACGGGGCTTGCTTGTAAGTGTGGTCTGAAAATGGCAGCACAGAGATACCTGTATAGTTGTCTCTGTTTTCCCACATCCAATTACCAACACTTTCCCATTCATCATCTTTAATTGAGACAGTACAGGATACATTATGGTTTTGTGTTCCTGATCTATGTCCAGTTGCTACCCATTGTGTATTAAACTTCTTTACTCGTTCAAGTAGATTCTCGGTAGATTCACTTCGTGTAACAGAGCCTTCAGGGGCTTTTTGTGGAATTGATACAACAGCTTCGATGTGAGGTTTAAAAATACAATCTTCTACTAGCTCCGGTATATTAGCAATTAGATATTTGTACAATGCCTCTTGTTTGCCTACTCGAACTCTGCGGATATAGTAATCACTATGCCAAGCATGAATCCCAGAAGAAGAACCAACAACACAGGATGTACTTCCTGACGGCTTAATACAAGTTGTACGTGCTGCTGCATTTATTCCAATGATTTTTGCCACTCTTTCATTCTCTTTGTTTACTTCTAATGCTGCTTCGCTGATATTAAGGTTTAGAATCCCACCAGACGCAATACCTGTGATGCCGACCCCGATAAGGCTTTCATCTTCAGAGTTGTGCTTCCACACATCACGAAGATAATGAAAATCTGTGTACCCAGCCTGAAGCGTGCCAATGAACGCCCCTGCCCGTACTCTTGCGTTCAATTCTTCCTGTGTATATACGTCAGAAGAATTAACCTCTGTTAGGTTGCAAAACTGGTTTGATCTTAGACCAATCTCCGCGCAAGGATTCACCCCTGAATCTGTATCTTCTAGCCACACAAAGCCCGGTTCCCCTGATCCCGAGTTTTGAACAACACTCCAAATGTTATCCCATACATCTTTAGTAACTGCACCGCGTTCTAGGACAACTGAGTTATTAGCTCGACCGCGCTGAGGGTTCAACTCCCACCAGTCACCTGATTTACAATAAAGCATATCAAGGTCATCATAAGAAAACAGCGCAATACAAGCCGCACGCCTTATCCCTCCAGCAAGTACAGCATCTGCAATATGGCAGATAATGTCATGGCACTCAATTGTTTTCAATTTACGCCCAATTGCCAGATTCAATACAGAGCGAATTTTATCCAAACAAATCCGCAGTGGATCAGGGCCGGGTGATTTACCGCCAGATGTTACAAGCATCGCTCCTTTTGGGCGAATATCACTATAGTCAAAAACAGGATCAGATTTTCCTCGCACATAAGATTGTACAAGGTTCTTTACCGCCTCTGCCCAGCCCTCAATGTTGTCAGATACTAAAAAACGACGCTTCTTATCACTGACACCTTTAATACGCGGCAACTTCTCTACGTGATTCTTCTGTACAGAGTAACCGACACCAGACCCGGACAACAGATTAAACATTGTCTCGCTAAACACAGCAACATCGTCTACGTTGGTAAATGCACAATTAAAAATTCGATTATTACTCACTTCAATTGGTCGCCCTGCAAATTGCATTGATCGCATTGACGGGAGCACTTTACGGTTGGATACGAAATCTTTGTATACTTGATTAATCTCATCTTTTAGTTGAGGGTACTTCTTAATGTGCATTTGCTTGTTGCGGTAACAAAGTTCTTCCCAAGTTTCACGCCGAGATACAACATGGTCAAACTTAGCATACTTTTGAAATACTACAATATCACTGAGGATTTGTTGCGATTTATCCATCATTTCTCCTTCTAATTATAGTTAATAAATTTATTCTTCATCTTGTTGTTCTTCATACTTAGTAAGAATACTCGCATTGTCTTTATCTTGTTGGAATTGCTTCAATTCTCGATTAATCTCTGATCCAAGTAGCTTACAACCTGACGCAGCAATCTTAGCTGCACGACTAGCATAACCTGAGTTAATCCACTCAGTGTCAGTACGTTCAAGACCTGAGTACCTTCCACAAGTTACAATTTGGTTTAGCCTATTACGATGATGAGTTACTTCTTGATACTCCAAATCCCGGCTAGTATCCAACCCAAGACTCCAAAGCATCTCAAATAGCTTATCTTTGTTAGTTTCAATCCAACGTGTTTTATAAGCATTATCAGCTAGGATTAGTTCACTTTCACTTACGAATAATACTGCTAGTTCCATTATCCAATTACCTCCATCTTAGTATATCCTAATAAACCTTTATTACATAGTTCATCAACACTACCTTCAGTCCCACAATCAACTAGTGCTTCCTTAACTGACCGCTTCGCTACTTCCTTACTGGTAAACACAACATCATTTAACCCAATATCCCATTCGCACCATACAGCATATACATAAGGCATTGTTATTCTCCTTTAAATTTAGTTTCACTTAAAAGTACAGGTACTACAGTAAATGATTGGTATTTATTCATAAAATCATACTCCATTTTCCCGCAAAGTTGTCGGCTTTCGTACCCTTGATTGTATCGGCCAAGGAGCCAATCCCTTCCTGCTCTCCATGCACCATACTTTGTGTCATGCAAGGACTCCTGCCATGTCTCCCAACAATCTGTCACTACACAAGCATATAACATTTTGGAGTACCATCCGTTTATTTAAGCAGGGCTGATGATTATACAGCCCTTGGGGTAATTCGTCAAGGTAATTGAATGTTAATTACAAACTTCTTCAATACAATCAAACTCAATAACTTTACGGTGTTGAACCCATCCTTTGAAATTACCCCACATTTCATAACCATACCAATAATCAACAAAGTCATCTGGTGTAGCTTGATGTTCAGCAGGAGAGAAATGTTTAGGTTCAATGTCTTGATGCAGTCCTAGTTTCTCATAAGTATTGTAATCTTGTTCAAGAGTGCTAAGGCTGCCTCCATGATTATTATAACTTACTCGACAACAACGACTTGTACTTACAACAAGTTGATCCTTAATAGACAAAATCTTTCGTTCTTCTTCTGTGACAAAAGGAAGATGCCATTCACCACTACGCAACAACTTTGGTTCATTACTCTGCATCAAACGCTTCATTTCTGAAGCAAGAAAATCCATTTCTGGTTGTGCTGCTGGATGAATACGCAAATTGAAGAAGTTATCCCATTCCGTAGCAGTGATAATATCATCAACAAGAACATGCCAATCATTTAGGCGATTAGCCCATTGCTTATGAAGCCCAAGAGCAGACAACTTAGCACTTGCTTCTTTGCAATAATCAATAGCATCTTGCCAAATCTTCTGTGCTTCTAGCAATTCATCACCAGTCAGATTTTCTTGACTTGCTTGCATACCACTTTGATTCTTCCCCCATCGCAAAGGATACCAAGAATTAAGTTGATTAAACTTAGCAATTGGAATAGCCCGTGATGATGCAGCATTCTTTGATAATACCCGATGGGTGTTTAGTTCAGCAAGTAGTGCTTTTGGGAGTGTAATCTGAAACGTAGTAATACGATTACCTTGTTGTGAAATACTATCTTCAATGATTTTAGCTTTTAGCATTTATTCTCCTTCCTTATATTCAACAATTTTCATCTTCATCTTTACTTCTACTCCTTTGTAAAAGGTGCAGGACGCATCACAATGACGGCACTGGGAAATGGTGCGCTGTTCTTCGCATCTCCAAACTTGAGCCTTCCCTTGATAAAGCGCACCTCGTGCTGGATGGCGTACTCGTGCCACCACTTCGTATCTGTACGTGCCGGAACCAAGCAAACAACCGTCGCGCCTTCTTTAGCTGCTTCGTTGGCCTTCGCCATCCATCTACCTATCTCACGCCCGTATGGCGGGTTCATCCAGACGTTCCCGCGCCACGGTTGTTTAAGCCCATCCTCCTGCTTTGTGTAGTAGCTATCGCACTTCGCGTTTTCGCTCGTTGCGCAAACGTCCAGCGTAAAGCCAAACTCCGCATTGAGTTTGTCGAAAAACTCTTGGGGTGTGGCGTACAAGTCAGTTGCGCTTGAAAAATGTACTTTCATCGTTTTGTCCACGGTTAAAACCGCATCTTCAGTTTTCTCTTTCATTTCATTTCTCCTTTACTTTACCCACTCAAGTTCAATTGCTTTCTTGATAGCCTTGATGAGGTCAAGGGCATGTTCTTTGGAATTGATTACTACACTTTCATCAGAATCCTCAATTGTAAAATAATTATTCCACCGCCGAACGTAATGTGCTTGCGCTACATCATCGGAATCTTCTGCATCAGCAAAAACAATTGTATCAACTGTATCTTCTCCTTGCTCACGAATATCAATACTTGACATTTTACTTCTCCTTTATAAAATAATAAATCTTCTGAATCTTAACTATCTGCTCAAAGTTACATACTGCATGAAACCTTGAGTAAATATACTCTCCTTCTACGTTCTTGTAAAGTAACCTAGAAGGATTGTTAAGTTCAGTAATCATTTCCAAGCATCTTTTCAAGATACCACTTAGCTTTAGCAACATCTTCTTCTCCATTCTTCAAGTCAAATCGCAGCAAGTATTGCATTGCTTGAATATAGTCAGAGATAAACATTGCTTTGTACTTACCTTCTAGGCGAGATGCCAACATAGTCATCAAGTCCCGTACTTCAATGTCTTTATCTTCAAAAAGCATGTAGTGCTTAGGTTTAGACACAAGATCGTATTCTTCCTGATGTTCTGTATTATCAGAATCATCTACAAGTTCAAGATTGTCAGCAGAGTACAACCAGCAATCATCTTCTCCGAGTGTTACATATACAGAGTTATCTTGAAGATCATCTCCTACAATGCCAACCATTCCGATAGTTTCTTCCATCTCGTCAACCCATCCTGACTTATCCCCTTTGTCAAGAATCTTTACTTCATCGCCTTTTTTAAATTTACACATATCAATCTCCTTGATTAAACTTTGGTTAAGAATTCTATTTAACGTTCTTGACTTTCACCAAGAACTCTCGATACAATGTAATGAAATCACCTTCATTATCCAAGCATAAACAAAGTTGTCTTTCTTTTGAATTATACTTCACAAAACGTAAAGGAAGCAACTTACTTAAAGAATCTTTCCTTGGAAATGAATCACTGAATACAAGTGTATCACCAATCTCAAATAGTTGCAAGCCTGTTTGGTTATCTTCTTGCATTTTATTTAGCCCCTTATAAAATAAAACCCTGCCCTTTCGGACAGGGCTACTTGAAATCAATTTGTAATTACACCTGTACTACCAAAACCACCTTCACCACGTTCCGACTCATCAAAGCTAGATACCACATTGAAATGAACTTGTTGTACAGGCATGATTACAAGTTGAGCAATGCGATCCATCGGGTTAATCTGGTATTCATCTTTGCTACGATTCCAGAGAGATACTTTGATTGTACCTTGATAATCAGAATCAATCAACCCAACAAGATTACCTAGAACAATACCCTTCTTATGCCCTAGACCACTACGGGGAAGGATAAAACCTGCATAATCAGGATCAGCAATATGCAAAGCAATACCTGTATCAATCAAAATAGTTTCGTCTGGGTACAAAAGATAGGAACTCTCCAAGCAAGCACAAAGATCAATACCTGCACTACCTGCTGTTTGATAAGCAGGGAAGTTTTCCTTAATGCGTTGATCTACAATCTTCAAATCAACACTTGGTTCTCCTTTTGACTTCATACCCTCTCCTTTGCTGTAAGCAATTACCATATCATTTAGTGTTTTGAACATCAAGTTCTCCTTTAATTGGTTTGAATACATTGCTAACTACTTCTACTAGCTTTACTTCAGAATATTTCTGACAAGGTGTTGTATCAAGAATAAAATTACTCGATCCCCAGTCATAGTCATGTAGGTATTGAAGAAGGTAATACGTGTCGTTGGTTTGGTTATGAAGATACCCACTACAACGTGTTTGTCGTTTATAGGACTCTTCTTCATATTCTTCAAGGTCACTGAGGTCAACATCGTCACTAAACCCCAACTTAGTTTCCAAATATTTTGTAAGCCCTGATAAGGTCTCAAAATACATTTCATTACTCATTTCTAATCTCCTTAATTACTCAAATATTTACTTCGTTGATCTTTAGTAGTAATACTCTTTCTTGATTTGAACCTAGCCCTACAGTCCTTACACACATGCTCAGTAAATGAACTAAGGTTAGTAGTGACTACATTACCACTTTCTTCAATATTCTTACTACCGCATACGTTACATCTTACAGCATCGTCTGGATAATACAAAGCTAAATTTGGGTGCCTTGTACTATGTGGCTTAATGATATTGTAAAGTTCTTCCAACAATTCAATATCAACCTTATTGTAAGCCAGCATTTCATCAAGGGCTTTGCTATCGCCATGCATACAACGTACCCACAAAGAGATTCCACTATGCTCTAGTTTCTTACCAATGTCAAGTGCTCGGCAAAGAGAATCTAACTTATTACTTTGCATTTTGAATTCTTTGACAATCTGCAAAGTATCAATGATCTTTGCCTTACGCATAGGAGGGAAACCATTAAGAATCATTCTAGCTTTTAGCAAAGGCCAGTCAAAATTCAAAGCATTATGGCCGATCAGAATATCAGAGGATTCTACAATATCCCATAGTTCAGCACAGATCGAACTATCTTCATTGGCAATAGCTTCTTCAACAGATACCTTGTTACCATGAATAACGTCTTTACCTTGAGTCTTGTAAGAATAAGTAAGTAGCCCACCGCCTTCAGCAATAATAGCATCTTGAGATACATTTTGTTTGAACCTACCAAAGACTGCTGCAATTGCAGGGCGACTCTCCAAGTCAATAAAGTTGATAGTAGGTGCAATAGTAATCTTCTCTTGTTCGTAATTAATACGTTTAAGAAAATCAATTACACCTGACTTGCCAATATCAAGTTCCTTTGCAATCTTACGTGTAGACCAATTCTTATCACGTAAAGCAAGAATCTTACTTTGTGTTTCTTCTGAGTATTTTTTCAATATATCCTCCTAATGCAAAGGTACGGTTTCAACATCAATATAAACAAAAGCATTCTTGTTGATTACTTTTGCTTCAAAAGGTTCAGAACTCAGAATGTAAGCGTAGTTTCCTACAATATCTTCTATTACTTCTTCGTATAAGAAAGTTTCAGTGCATCCATTGTTATATAGCACAGTTGCCTTTAGTTTAGTATCTTGTTGCATAATCAATTCTCAATGTTAATCAAATGATAAGACTTAACTACTTGCTTGTTAATAGCAAGAACATCGTTCTGACTGATAGTAATTACAAGATTTTCTTCATTTACACTAAAGTCAATCACTGAAATATTGATAATTTCATTATCCATCATACGAACAATAACTTGGTGCTTTGGCTGAACTTCATTATCTACTTGGTTATCTTGCATGTTTAAATCTCCTTGTTAAAAGAACTGCTATGAATCTTGTTTAGCTTATTACTGAACAGTTTATAACTACCAGATTGTACATCACTAGGGAAAGCACAAGATGAATAACTGTCTAGTAGAAATTCTTCATGCCATTTACCCATGAAAATAATCTCTGAGTAAATACGTTGTAAGTCAATTACATTTTCAAAAGGTGAAGTCATGTATCTCCTTTTACTTTGTTAATCATCTTCGTAATATACTCAAATCCTTTGCTTCTGTCAAGTACAATTTTATTGAATAGTTCCTTACGTTCTTTAAGATTCTTACCTTGGGATGAGCCTAATTCAATAAGCACAGCATCTTGTTGTTTACTATTCAAAGTATTAAACTTGGTTTTTACTTTAGCTTGCCACTTTGGATGCCTATATCTATTCTCAGTTGCAGTATTCTCTAAGTAATCGGCAATACATCGTAAGATACTTGGTAAAGGAATATCACACCAGTATTTCAAATGCCTCTTGTAAGCACCCTCTGCTGCACCACACATGGCGTTCACTTCACGCTCGATAACACCCCTCACCAATTGCTCATCATCATGCCTATGATCCAATACAGCAGTCCTAGAGGGCTTTATATCAATACCGAGGATAAGGCATTTATTGTCTTGCTCTTTTAGTAAGGATTCTCTGATATTCTTTACTTCAGTTGGTGTATATAAGTCAGTAGTCATACAATAGATATAACCAAATGTTCAAACAACCAGATTCCGCCAAGCCCAATACCAAGTGCCAAAGCCACAACTCCGATTACAGCAAAGAATATCAGCGGTCTTAAATCAATATCTATATAACCTTTTTGTTTATTCATACTCAGAATCACCATAGTCATAATCTCCCCAACTTGTGCAATCACAACTACATTCTGAAGGTTCGTGTGCATAGCACAGACAAACACCTTCTTCGATCTTCTCACCTTGTTCATCTAGGTAAAAGCAATCATTGTAATCATCATAGTGAAAACCATCTTTGATACTCATAGTTGAATCTCCAATAAATCAAACACAGCTTTAATTGGTTTAGCATCTGAAATATGCTGCCCTTCATCCGTAATAAACACCCAATGAACAAACTCTAAACTGAAACTTATCCTGATAAAATCATAAATATCTGTATCAGGGTAATAGGCAGAAGAGATAACATCCATTTTATCAAAAAATACACCTTCTAAGTAAGTTAGTTGATTTAGAAATTGTAGATTGCTCATAGTTGTACTCCATATTTATTAAAGAATTCTTCTACTGTTGTTTCATCGTTATAAGAACGAAGCATGTATGCACAAGACCAATATAGTTGCAACAGTTCCTTCCAATCCTTATTATACTCAACGCCATCCCATGCCTTGTATGTAGTAGGTTCTGAATACCAAGCCTTGTACTGATCCGCAACCACTTGTAGGCATTCTCTCGGGGTTTTACAAGCAGATAATAGTTTATACGCACCAACATCACCAAACTTAGCTTTACATAAATCGGTAGGTTTCCAGCCATCACTCCCGTCTCCACAAAGCATTTGATAACAAAGAAACGGCACTCCATAAGATTTAAAGTTTTTCTTTGAATCCAATTCAATATCATGCCAATTCTGAACATGCACAATTGGTTTATCTGGATTAATATAGTCGAACAACTTTAAACCTACAGCTTGCTTGGCATCCTTATCACACACTGCCAGAATTGCCTCTTTACCTTTGTGCAAACCTTCATATGACATGATTATACTAAGATCGTCAACTTCGTACCCATCAGCAGATTTAGCATTGTACTTATTGATAAAATATTCTCTAGCTTCCTTTAGGTGATAAGGTCTAATCATCCCATCTCTATTTGATTTATAGCGAGTTGGTAGAGGAAGATCAAGCCTAAAGTTATTCTTATCCCCTGCAACAAAGATAACATCTGCGTCACTGAAGCGTTCAATGATATCATCAGCCTGCAATTTAATATTATGAAGGCAATGAGCTATTGGCTCCGGCTCCTGAACATCTACAAAAGAGAATTCCTCTGGTTTTACAGAGTAACCTTTTGCTTGCATTGCTTTCTTAAAGCCCGTCCGATTATCGTATATCTTTTTCCGACCACTAGGTAAATGCTCGACCTCTACTGATCGTTGTTCAGCAACTGCAGCACTTCTGAATACAATAGTATCAGCATCAACTACAACAAGTTTCTTTTTAGTCAAGTGTAATTCTCCCATCACTCCATTCCTGAGCAAACCACGGGCCTTTGTCTGGTGGGTAAATCGCTCGCTTTTCATGTTCCATTTTTCGCTCCTTATACTATAAAGCCCCACCCTAACGGGCGGGGCTTACATCAAATTAAGCTACTCGTTGAAGCATTGCCTTGATTTGATCTGCTTTGCTATCCAAAGCCTCAAGATCATCCTTTGCTTTAGCAGAAGCAATCTGCATCAAGATAGTAACTTCCTTTGCTTCCAGACCTTCATCCTTTAGCCCTTCCTTCAGAAGTTTCAAATCTTCGTCAAGTGTTAGCTTTTCACGAAAAATAGTAACAGCCTTTTCAAACTCATCTTTTAGTACAGTTTCAGAAATCATATATTCTCCTTAGTTATCAATTGATTCAGCAATAAACCCTACTGCATTTGCCAACACAGCAAAAGGGATAAATACAAAAGCAGCAACTAACATGATAATTGTACTGAGTACATAAAATGGAAATGCTGCAAAGTTACGAAAGTTAAAGTTCATTAGCAAACCTTTGACATAGGGCCACCAGTTGAAGTTGGTACTCGATTTACCAATTGTTGAATAACAACCAAGTCAAGTTCATCAACCCACCAACCATCAGGAACCTTCATCTCAGAATCTGCGCGTGGTTGAATGTAGTAGCGATTACAACCGTACAAATTTTCACTACGAGAAGTTACCACACCGCGAATACCAGTTACTTTTGATTCAACTTCACTTCCGAGTTCTACTGTAAACATTTTAAATTCTCCTTGATAGTTTATAAACTAGGTTTAACCTATACAACCTAGAAGGTGTCAGTTATTAGCTATACTCAGAACGGGAGAGAGTCTTCATCCAAAAAGTCATCTTCAACAGGAGCAGGCTTTGGTTTTGCAGTAGGTTTAACCTTTTCTTGCTTAGGTGCTTCCTTGACTGGTTCAGCTTGTTCTTCATCTTCTTGCTTACCTTCTTCAAGTTGCTTCTGAAGCATACTACCTTCATAGTTGCTTGCTTGCTTGATCGTATTGATTACATGCGAACGAAGCATCTTTAGACCTTCAGGAGAATTCTTCTTATTGAATTGAACAAGAATAGCAGGATCAACAATTTCAGGAGCAGCTTGACCACGACCAAGAGCGCCAACAAGTTTGATATTCTCGTTGAAATACTCTTTACCGTCCTTACCCTTCTTCATAAAGATTTGAACATTGAATTGATGGCTAGTACCAAGTATCTTATCAATATCGTTAGGCAGGAATGCTTCACCCGGCTTAATCAACTTAGCAGATACAGCCAACTTGTAAAGAACATGAAGCGGTGAGAATGACCATTGCTTAGTTTTCTTAGTTTTGTCAAGATTAACTACCTTCAATGCAGTTGGGCGTGCAATGACCATGCCCTTACCTTGCAAGTAATATTGCCCACCAAGCCATAGGCGCAAAGGCTTAGGAGAGCTATTACCAAAGAATTGCCCCTTGTCCAGCACGATCTCAGGGAAATCTACTGAAATCGCTACGCACTGAATAGGACGTTGAGGGACGCACTTCAACCGACAAGGCTTCTTCTTTTCGTTATCATACCCATCCTTGAAATACACACGTTCATCCTTGTCAATTTCATCTGCTTCAGCTTCTTCATCACCATCAAATACATATTCTGCATCTGGAAGATTTTGAGTACCAAGATCAACAATACTTGAGATATACCCCGGCAAAGTCTCGCCACCCTCCAACTGACAAGTCTCGACTACGTAACGATTGAGTGCATCATAGTCAATCTTAACTTCAGAGGATTTATTGCTACTTGCACTACCATAAACTTCAAAAGACATATAGTTCTCCTTATCAAGAGATAATTTACAAAGATATGCTTTATAGTCGCATACTAGACTAGGTTAATAAGATTTACTCCGTAAGTTCCAGTAAAGAAGCAAATGAAGTAAAGAGTCCATTGTAGCATGAGATTTGTACTAATGTCAACTCCTTTGTTAAATAAAGTGCTAGAAATCGGTATATGTTGTACTTTCTTTGACTTTCTTGCATACCAAGCAGTTGCAATCTTGGTCATCATCTGCAATGTTGTCAAAGATACTTTGATTACTACATGCAGTAGTACAGACTTCGTTAGTTGTTTTACTTTCAATTTGTTTATCCTCCTTTCCTTTGATCTTTCCTTTATGGATTTTATCCAAGAACTTCATAAATTGATAAATATATTCTGCTTCAGAATAGTCCAAGCAAACATAGTTGTCTTGTTCCATGCTGCTATATGAAGGAAACTTGAAAATATAACCATTACCTGTGTTATCAATATCAGCAAGAATATCAACACCTTGAGAATAACCAAATCCTGCTGAGATACGCCCCTTGTTAGTCCATCTGTTGTATTCCAGCTTAATACTACTATCTTCATCTTTTACAACTTTTTTGTACTTCAATTTATTCTCCTTTCACAACAAGATCATTCATTGCAAGATTGTAATACAAATCATCTTCAAGTTGCTTCTTGCAAAAGTTAAGAGTATCTTCGTTGAGAAGATCAGTTAGGTAAATATCATTCAGATAAATCTCAAAGCTAGAGATTACCCGGCTGTAATAATCTACGTCAACAATTGCATCAAATTTTGCACCGTTAAGCGTTACTTGCCAAGTTTCCATTTATTTACTCCTTGTTAGTAATATTATACTCTACTTCTTTGCACTTGTCAGCAAATTCATTTACTACTTGCTGGTATAGTGTATTTGGAGGAAGGATAAGAGCAATCCAAGCATTACGCAACTTAGCTAGATACCAAGGAAGTTGCGGGGATGCGAGAGGGATGTAGCTGTATAGGTTGTGGTTCTTTTCTTTCAAGTGACTCTCCTTAAATTAAGTTACAGGTTAAGTTTACTCTGTTGTAAAGGTTACATCAAGGGGTTTAGTGCTTTTTGTTGATCCTTGATTACAAGTTTTTCTGCTTCTTTGACGTAATACTCAAAGTCAATATCAGCATCAAAATCTTTCATATCGTTACAAGTCTTAACTAACCAAGCACTTTCAATAGACATTCTACGATATTCAGTGCTACCTTCCAACGGCTTCATGATCTTTACCATCTTATATCCATTCTTTGATGGATAATACCTACAAATTCGTTGTTGTTCAATATCATTTCCTTCATTATCAACAAGTACAAGTTTAGAACTACGATCAACTTTAGTACGAAGCATGAAGTCAAATGTATTACCAGATTTGAAATGATCTTCAATGAATTCGCTAATGTCAACTCCAGATAACATACTAGCTACTGCCGCCATTGGCACAACTAAAGATGATTGATTTTGATGCCAACCTAAATCCTCAAACTGATATGCCCCTTTACGCTTTACTTTACCGTTTGTATAAACAGCTAAGTAACTATTTACATCACGAATGAACATTCTGGAATAATCTGCGTACTCAAGTTCTAATCCGACTTGTTTCTGCCAGTCATTACATGCAGATTTGTATTGATCTTCAGTATTACGAAGCATTGCTACAGTCAAACCATCTGTATTTAATTGTACCAGTTTCAAACCTTCAATCTCAAGCAACTTTTCAGCAAGCAACAGCAGTGAAAGTTGTCCATTGATGGTAATTTTCATTGTATACATAGGATCAAAGAATACACTAAACTTGTTGTTACTATCACCATATACACAATTCAGAGCAAGTTTTAGCATTGCATTTTCAGGAGTACCTTTAGGATAAGATTTACGTTGATTGTAAACATCCTGATAAATCTCACAGAAACCTTCGCCCAAATGCTCTGGATAAACATTATTACTGATAGCAATGTTAGGATACATTGAACTGACATCGCAATCCTCGATCTTATATAGCTTTGTTTCCTTTACTACTTTTTCAGATAGACTAGCATGAATACCACCTACCCCGAAATCAACTCGTAACCCATCAAGAACAATGTTCAAGGTTTCAGCTACTTTCCAACAACCCCAATAAGATTTCTTTGGGATTCTTTTCTTCTTCATTTTCTTGGTAAGATCAGGGCAGCCTTCTTCATCTACTTGATACTCCATAATATGATTGCCTTCTGAATCAAAAGCGTATTCAGTAGCTTTCAGTTCTTCTTCCTCAACCCATCCAAGAGGATGTTCTTGCTTGAAAGCAGAAAGTTCCTGCTCAGAAGGATTACCTTTGAACTTCTTGCGTTTAGTTGTAAGTTCAGCATACTTCACTACATCAAAAAGTAAATGCTCTTCAATATCAGAAAATACACCTTTTGTTTCAGTAATTACTTGTTTACTAAACCAATCCTTGATGGCAATACACTCAGGACGTTTGAAGTCATAATAATTAAATAAGCAATCGTTAATTACAATCTTGTCTCGTTTGGTCTGTTTTACAACTTCCTTACCATTCTTATATTCCTTGAGTTTTACACCTCGATTCTCAAGTTCCATCTGAAAGTAGTCTTTACCAATCTTACCATCATTGTGATTAAGGAAACTTCTATTATACTTTTCAGTAAGTTCAATACGAAATTGTACTTGACTGAGTGATTCCATAAAAAACAAACGAGTAGCTTCTACATCATGCTCGTTATATGTCAAAATCTCCTTAATCATTTCTTCAGTAAGTTCTGATTCAATATCGTAAGGTAAATCTTTCAGATTCTTCATACGAAGATTGAACTCAATCATCTTGAGACTGGTCATCTTTGCTTTATTATCAAAATGATGCACCTTAAACAAGTCAATTTGTTTAACGTACCGATCTTCATATTTGATAGTATTACCAAAACCGTCACCACGGAAGGATTCGATCTGTTTCTGAGCAAGGTTAAATACCTTGTTAGCAATTGCGATTCCTGACTTTGGCAGACGCCCACGCTTCTTCAGGATTTCATGCAACACAGGGTAGTCAAACTGATTTGAGTTAAAACCTACAAGATAGTAATCGTTATTCTTTAGATAATCCAAACAAGCGAAGATGCGATCAATCTCATTCTTAAATTTTGAGCATTGAAATGTAGATTTGAACTTACCATCAGCACGAACTACGCTAAAGGAAAACAAATCCTTATACGTTTCTATGTCGTGCACGTAAAACTTTGTCAAATCCATAATTTACCTTTCGATTAGAAATAAAGAAAGAGGATACCACAAAGGGTTTCCTCTTGTAAAGGGGTTAACTTTTAGAACAAGATGGTGTTGGTTCAGGATACACCTTTGTAATTCTAAACTCTTTCAGTTTTAAATAGGCATCTCTAGTTAATACGCTTTTAAATTTCTCAGCAAGAACTAGGGCATAAGTCTCTTTGCAGTTTTTGTATGCAAAATGTGCTTCCATGGGGTCATCAAAATAACCTAGATACTTTCTACCTTTGTCCGTATGGCATCTTGCAACGTATCCTTCCTTTGCCCCTGCCGTTGCAGGTCGAATATATTGGACACCAATAGGAAGGTCATGTGTGCTTTTTGACCAATTCTCTGCTAAGAATACATTAATATCTGACGGCAAGAACGTACAATTATCCTTAGAATACTCACTACCGCTCCCCAACAAATCCTTATCTAAATCAAAACCTAACATCCAATTTGGTTGTGTTAATGCCCATTCAGCAAAACTCTGAAAGCAAAACCATTCTTTGTTTACTTCAACAAAGGCGTATCTTCTGCCTGCATTCTTCATTATTTCTTCTGGGTTAAAACAACGGGTTATCATTCTTACCCAATAGTTATAAATCTCTTGTGGGGCTTTTTCCCCAATACTCTTATGATAGTTAGAGAATCTACCTTCACCAAAATAACCAACATCAGCAACAGATGGTTGATATAATGGTTTTATACCACCATTCTTTATATGACTAGCTGGATGAGATTCAAAACTACCATCTTGCCACTTTACAAGAACATCGTAACAACTGTTATATTTTACAACTTCACCTTCCCAACCACTATTAGTTTTAAACTTATAGCCTACATACAAACCAGATGTGGGATGCCCAACAACACCTTTTCGAATATCCGAAGAACTTGTCTTTGTAATTGATCCGTCTTCAAACATTACAGTAACATCCGTCGCGTTATTGAATTCTATAACTTCAAACGTACCACTTCTTGCCTTATACTTCTCACCGACACGAGGGATACCTATCGTTGGGTGCTTCGCAATTCCATTTCTAATTGATGACGATTCTCTTGTGCATTCAACACCATCTTCAAATCTTATCAACCAGCTAGAGACTCCTTCCTTAGATATGAGTTCAAATTTTAATCCTTGTTTATTTGTATAAACTTGACCGGGAAGCAGTTTTCCGAACGTTGGGTGCGCTGGAAGCCCTTCACGAAGATACGCTTTTGTTGTAAGTACCTCCGCACCGTCCAATAGAAACTTCACCCTTGTCTTTTTACTAATTTTACCATCAACAACCTCATAAGCAAGTCCTTGTTTGTTAGTACCAATAAAACCCGTAGTAAAATCCATATAACCTCCTAAATTAGACTATATACTATTTTACCACGGGTTTGTTACACTGTCAAGGATTATCAGAAGTATATTTTATAATCCTCTATAATAGCCTCAATCTCTGTAAGTTCAGCAATTACCATTCATCCACGAATCGAAATCATGTAGAGTATGAGTAGTAGAATCGTAGTAAATAATACCCGCAGGGCCAGTTTCTGAAAGTAGGCGATTTTTACTCAAGAATAATTTTGTACAATTTCTAGTAACCGGGTCTTCATGCATTTTATCCCGAACTAGTAGAATATTTGCGCTTGACGACTTCATTACGCTGCTAGAACCCATAATATCACTCTCGGTAATCATCCCACCAGACGATTGATCCTTTTGTCCAGATTGTGATTTGCGAACATGATTAATCAAGAAAAAAGAACATTGATGACTTTTAATCATTGATTTAATCCATTTCATAGCGACAGCTTGTTCGTCAATAGATAACCCATCAATTCCAATGTCAGTCCAAGGATCAATAACTACTAAACGAACACCAGCACAAACAACCATTTCTTCGACAACATCCTGAAACTGCTCAAACGAAGAGTCGCGGTCATCCACTAACATGAAACGCGGAGAACCATCTTCTTTTTCAAACAATTCCCTTGCTGCATGAGCTACCTTCTCAGATTTCAAGTATTCAGTTTTTTCACCGGATGACATTTTGGCAATCTTATTGTGCAGATGGCGACTCAATAACACCTCACCGTACTGAGCAGCGTTTAGTTCTAATGAAACGATACCAATGCGATGTGGCGAATTAAAAATCCAATGGTAGATCATTTCGTTTGTCAGACTTGTCTTGCCGCCACCAGTTACTCCAGAACAAGTATAACAATGGCCGAGAGTTAAACCACCACCAAGCATGTCATTTAGTTTATGAAAAGCAGGAGGTAACTCAATCTTTTCTTGGTTTGTCTGCTCAAGCATCTTATCGTAAATCTCTGTTGACGCAAGCACCCCAACAGGAACATAAGTCTTAGCATTATAAAAATCCTGAATAAACTCCTTTTGTTTTCCTGCTTCAAGGTACTCGTTACTATCCTTAAATCGAAGTTGCATGATTTTTACTTTACCTTTTGGTAATACTTTGATGATTTTCTCTTCAGCTTTCTTTCCTGCTTCATCGGAATCCATTGCGAGAATGATATTATCAAAACTATCACAGAACTTATACTGTGCTGCGATTTGCTTTTGTGAATTAGCCCCTGTAGTAGCAGAAACTACAGCAGTTTCATAGTCACTTCCACGATTCTTGTTATACTCAGCTAACATTTGATATGCAGAAAGCGCGCACAGTTCACCTTCAACCAATAGCAGATACTTCCCTCCACGATTAAACTTGAATTGCCCAAACAATTCACAATCTGCACCAGTCCGGCCAATACTTCGGAAATTTTTAGGTACTTCTCGAATCTTGTACCCGGTTAAGGTACTATCTTGAGTGATGGGATAATATTGTTCGATAACATCACCATCATCATTGTATTTGTATCGTACTCCGAATCCTTTAGTAAATTCATCCTTAAGGGAACGAAACCCGTTACCTTGAACTTTTGTTTCACTTTTAATACCGGCAGCAACTTCATCTTCAATTACTGGTTTAGTGCTCTTGACTACATGTTCCATATCTACTCCTTGTCTTTTATGTGATACTTGAGATACTTTCTTTTTACCTTGATTTTCATCAATATATTCCTGACTAGGAATGGTAAATCCACAACCAAAGCAATGCTTACTACCATCGTCATAGACAGCAAGATTATCACTACTTCCGCATTCTGGACAAGGTTCATGTTTTACAAATACTCCCAAGTTAAACCCCCTTCTTATAACCAGAATAATTACTCGTTGTTCCAGCTTCTTCCAAATCTTTACGAGCAATCACGTTCTTCTCCTTGTGTAAAACAATAGTTGTGTACCACTGTTTCAATGCTATCACGCACATCAAGCAGCAATTTGGTCTGCTCGAATCGTCCGAATTTCTTGTCAATCACCAACCCGAGCGTTTCCAGTCGTTTCATCATCGGTCGCGGTACGTCATAGCCTTCATCGTCATCGCAAGTATCGCAAAACCGCAGAGCGGCTTTCTTTTCGGCATCGGTCATTGCTTGTAGTAGGTTGGCTTCTTCAGCTTCCATAGTTTTCTCCATGTTGTTTATGACTTCACATTAAGGTGAAGATTGACTATACATCAATGAAACAAAAGATGCAACTATCAAACCTCAAAGAAATCTTCTAGTTGTTGCATATTCATATTCCCTACATTCGTCTTGATGATGCAACCAGCATCATCAATCATAATCAACGTTGGGATACTACGTACCCGATACTTGTTTGCTACTTGAAGGTCATCTTCATTTTCAATATCATAACTTTCAATCTTGATGTTACTTGGTACATCTACAATACCTAGTAAGCCTTGCAATTGTTGGCAAGGGTTACAATAATCAGCACTGAACTTTAGTACAGTATATTTTTCTTGTTGCATTACATATCCCTTTCTGAACGAATAGTCTTAAATTGAGGCATTCTTACAGTATCTTTCATACCATAGGCAAAGTAACTGAACTTAGCAATCTTACCGATAATCTCATTAGGATTCTCAAAGTAAAATTTACGTTCATTATGCTTCATATCTCCAGCAGAGATAGTTACTTGCTCTCCTTTATTCTGAATTACTTTACCTGATACGTCAAGCAAATCTTCAAGTAAGTATCCTACCATATTACCTAGCATACCGTTAGGTACTTTATTTTCTTTATGAGAACTACGTTTAGTCTTACCTAATTCATTAATTGTAGCTTCATTGAGGTTAGTTGTACCTTCTGCAATGCTAGTAACCATAATTTCAGCATCAAGCCAAGGTTTCCATCGCCAAAGATCAGGGCTAACAGCAGATGATCTCCCCTCTTTATGTTTAGCTACAGAACTACGGAGGATAACCCCTTCATAACCTTCCTGAATAAACTTATCTCGATAGTAATAGAAATCTTCTAGGTCATATACTACTTGAATAGAGATAGCTGTTACATCGTTAATACCCTTGGAGTTCAAAGACTTTACTTTTTCAATCATCAAGAAATAACGCTTAATATAAGGTAAGTCTTTTGTCTCTTCTGTAACGTAATCAAAGCAATGTAAAGACGTTACAGGTTCTCCTTTGATAGTACGAATAGCACTACCTGTATCACGGCATAAGCCTTCTGCTGTTGGGTTATATCCTGCAATCAATTCACCTCGTAGTCCTTCATACTCAGGCTTGCTATACTTAGCTGTGGTGTATCCATTCTCATGCTGCTTAAGAGAACGAGCATATAGCTTAGAATTCTGTACGAACGCCATTACACCATCAATTTTAGGTAAAAGAAGTAATCCATTAGAAGGAAAACGTAGCTTGTCAAAGTTAATATCTTTAGCTAACATAGGCTTGATAATGTCTGACATAACACTCCTTTCTTATTACAATTTAGAAGAATAAAATCTACAATCACCTTGTAGGTTAAG
>JACCDZ010522421.1_pt1 | contig 20093 bp, 13 predicted proteins | sample 7449551 | NCBI WGS metagenome assembly JACCDZ01 (sample SAMN15323452, study PRJNA562643) | freshwater metagenome | isolation source: river surface water | place: USA:Blue River Watershed | collected 2017-08-18
AGCCGTTCGTGGCCGGTGCCGTCGTCGAGCTTGCCAAGTCGCTCGACCTGCCGCAGGCCGAGGCGCAGAAGCTGTTCGATGCGTCGGTCGGCATCACGCAGAAGTTCGCCGAGGCACAGGCCGCCGAGGTCGCGAGCATCCACGCGGGCTGGGCCGAGCAGATGAAGACCGACCCCGACCTCGCCGCCGGCGGCAACCTCGACGCGAACCTGGCGAAGGCGAAGGCCGCGATGGAGAAGACCTGCACGCCGCAGATGCGGACGCTGTTGGAACGAAGCGGGCTGGGCAACCACCCCGACGTCGTCAAGCACTTCCTGACGATCGCGCCGAGTGTCCTCCCCGACACCTTCGCCCCCGGCGGAGCGCCGCCCAGCGGCGGGCAACAGACCCTCGCGCAACGGCTGTACGGCCAAGCCGCCTAACTGACCAACCGACAACTACGACCCGAAGGACCGCATCATGCCTTTGCTGAACGCCAACCAACTGACCCTCGCCGATTGGGCCAAGCGTCTCGACCCGAACGGCAAAACGCCGGTCATCGCCGAACTTCTGTCGCAGACGAACGAGATCCTCGACGATGCGGTGTTCGTCGAGGGCAACCTGCCGACCGGGCATCGGGTCACGATCCGCACTGGTCTGCCCGCGGTCTACTACCGCATGATCAACCAGGGCGTGCCGACCTCGAAGAGCACGACCGCGACGATCGACGAGGCGTGCGGCATGCTCGAGGCGCGCTCGCACATCGACGTCGAACTCGCGAAGCTGAACGGCAACACGGCCGAGTTCCGCCTGTCCGAGGACGCCGCGTTCCTCGAGGCCATGAATCAGACGATGGCCGGCGCGCTGTTCTACGGCAACCCGGGCGTCGACCCGCGGCAGTTCCTCGGGCTGCAGTCGCGCTACTCGGCGATCACCGGCGCCGGCAACGCGCAGAACATCCTCGACGCTGGTGGCGTCGGCACGAACAACACGTCCATCTGGCTCGTGGTGTGGGGTGAATCGACGGTCTTCTGCCCCTTCCCGAAGGGTCAGAAGGCGGGCCTCGAGCACAAGGACCTGGGCGAAGAGTCGGTCGCCGACGCGAACGGCAACATGTACCAGGCGCTGCGCACGCTGTACCACTGGAAGAACGGCCTCGCGGTGAAGGACTGGCGCTACGCCGTTCGGATCTGCAACATCAACGTGGCCGACCTGATCGCGCAGACCGGTACGCAAGCCATCGCCGCGGCGACGGTGATCATCAACTTGATGTCCCGCGCGCTGGACCGCGTTCCGCAACTCGCGATGGGCCGCCCGGCCTTCTACGCGAACCGCACGGTGTACTCGATGCTGCGGATCATCGCGCTGAACAAGTCGAACAACGCCCTCGCGATCGAGAAGGCGATGACGCAGTTCGGCACGCCGACGAACCTGACGACCTTCCTGGGCGTGCCGCTGCGGAAGTGCGATCAGATCCTGAACACCGAGGCGCGCGTCATCTGACCGTAGGGGCGCTGCCCCTGCGTCGGCCGCACAACCAACCGGAAGACACCTCATGATCCTCGACAACTTCACCACTCTGTTCGGTTCCATCAACGCGCAGAACGCGATCGTGGGGCAGGCCGCCAACGGCGCCGGCACGATCGTCGGCAACGGCACCATCGACACCGGCCCGGCCACCCTCGGCGGCAATCAGCCTGTGGACCTCGGCCACGGCGAGAGCCTGTTCGCCAACGTGTCGGTGATCACCGCGCCGACGGTCGGCACGAACGTGCAGTTCCAAGTCGTGCAGGCCGATGACGTCGGCTTGACGGCCGGCGTGCAGGTGCTGGGCCAGACGGACGCCATTCCGATCGCGTCGCTTCCCGCGGGCACGTTGGTGGCGGTCCGTCTCGACCCGGCGCAACCGTTCGCGCCGAAGCGCTACTTCGGCATGCGCGTGAACAACACCGGCGCCATCGCGACCGCGACCTACTTCGCGTCCCTCAGCAAGGGCATGCAGGCGACGCGCAACATGACCTTCAAGTCGGGCTACGCGATCCTCTGATCGCGCGCCCCGCTGACAGCCAACGACCACCCCAACCGAGAATGCTATGAGCAAAGACAACCCCGCCGGCGCGAAGCAGATCAACCCGTCCGGGCGCGACCCGGTCAAGTACATCGTCAACGAGCGCTCGCTGATCGGCCACACGATCCTCGAGGCCGGCGCCGAAGTGATGTACGACGGTCTGCCGTCCGAGAACCTCACGCCGACGTGCGACGTGGGCAAGGCTCGCGCGGCCGAGTACGCCGCGACGAACGCCGAGCGCGTCAAGCGCATGATCGCCGACACCCCAGCGTCCCCGACCGCTGGCGCGATCGACCCGCAGATGTTCGCCGCCGCGGTCGCGAAGGCGGTCGCCGAGGCCAACGCCGAGTTCATGACGCGCATGGAGTCCGCCATCGCGGCGCTTCAGCCGGTGGCGCAGGGCGAGGGTGAGGCCGCCGAGGCGGCGAAGGCCGCTGTCGCGGACCTTGCTGTCGCGGCCGGCAAGACGAAGGCCAAGCCCGCCACCGGCACGCTGGCCTGAGCGCCCGCCAGCGGCGCACCACACGACGGGCGCCTGCGGGCGCCCGTTTCTGCTTGAGGGCACGACATGAGCAACGAAGTGACGATCTGCAACGACGCGCTCGGCGCGATCGGTGACCCGGGCACCGTGGTGTCGTTGTACCCGCCGGAAGGGAGTGCGCAGGCCGAGCGGTGCGCCGCGTCCTACCCGAACGTGCGCGACTCGTTGCTCGAGGCGCACGACTGGACGTTCGCCACGCGCCGCGCGTTGCTGGCTGAGCACGCCACGAACCCAGCCGTGGGTGCGTGGGCGTATTGCTTCGTCGCGCCCGCTGACCTGCTGAAGGTCCAGGCCGTCTACTGCGGTGCCGATGACCCGCACGCGCGGGTGCCGTACTCGGCCGAGACGGGCGGCCCGGACAACGCACCGTTGATCTACACCAACACCCCTGGGGTGTCGTTGCGCTACACGGCGCGGCTCGAGGACACGACCCGCTACTCGCCGGGGTTCATCGCGTGTCTGACGATGGCGCTTTCCGCGCGTCTGGCGGGGCCGATCATCAAGGGCGCGGCCGGCATGCGTGTTGCCGCCCTGTGGGAGGAGAAGGCGTTCGGGCGTGACGGCAAGTCCGGCGCCTTCGGTCGTGCCGTGCGCCTCGACGCCAATCAGACCTACAGCGCGGCGCGCGCGGCGCACGTCCCGTCCTGGGTCTCGGCGTGAAGACGTTCCTTCGCTCGTTCAATGGTGGCGAACTCACGCCCGAGTTCCGAGGGCAGGTCGCCGACATCAAGTACCAGACCGGCCTCGCCCTGTGCCGTAACTGCATCGTGCTGCCCCACGGGCCGGTTCAGAACCGCCCGGGGTTCGAGTTCGTGCGAGAGGTCAAGAACTCGGCTTTCCCGGCGCGCCTGATCCCGTTCGAGTTCTCGCGCGACCAGACGGCCGTCATCGAACTCGGCGGCAACTATGCGCGCTTCCACAGCAACGGGGTGACCCTGCTGTCCGGCGCCGCGCCCTATGAGGTCGCGACCCCTTACACGGCCGACACGCTGTTCGGGCTGCGCTACGTGCAGTCGGCCGACATCGTGACGCTGACATCGCGGTCGTGGGTACCTGGTGAGCTACGCCGGTACGGCACGACCAACTGGACGTGGACGCCGATCACCTTCGCGTCGGCGCTCGTGGCGCCGACAGGCCTTGTCGGGTCGTCGTCAGGGTCGGCCGGCACTCAGGTGACCGAGGTCTACGCGGTGACGTCGGTCAACGACAAGACCGACGAGTCGCCGTTGTCGTCGTCGGTCAACATCACGAACGCGATCTTCGCCAACGATGCGTGGAACCAGGTCGCGTGGGTCGCGGCGGCGGGGGCGACCCGATACAACGTCTACAAGCGCTCGAACGGCCTGTGGGGGTTCATCGGCCAAGCCATTGGTGTCACGTTCCGGGACGACAACATCGCTCCCGACCTTGGGCGGTCGCCGCCGACAGGCGGCAACCCCTTTGTGGCGTCGTACCCCGGCGCCGTGACCTACTACGAACAACGACGCGCGTTCGCGGGGGCACCCGTCGCCCCACAGAACGTGTGGCTGACGCGTACCGGTACCGAGTCGAACATGACCTATTCCATCCCAGGACGGGATGACGACTCGGTCGCGTTTCGCATCGCCGCGCGCAAGGCGAGCACGGTGCAGCACCTGGTGCCGCTGGCCGACCTTCTCGCGCTGACGACGTCCGCGGTGTTCCGGATCACGTCGCGCAACGCCGACGCGCTGACCCCGTCGAACGTCGACGCCAAAGCGGTCGTGCATGTCGGCGCCGGCGACGCCGCGCCGGCCGTCGTCGACAGCAATGTTGTCTACGCCGGCGCTACCGGCGGGCACGTCTATGAGGTGGCCTATTCGCTGCAGGGCGGCGGGTACGTCTCGACAGACCTGAGCCTGCGTGCGCCACACCTCTTCGACCACATGACCATCGTCGACGTGGCGTTCTCGCGCGCACCGGTGCCCGTCGTGTGGTGCGTCAGTAGCAGCGGCGTCCTGCTGGGCCTGACCTACGTCCCCGGTCAGAACGTCGTCGCCTGGCATCGGCATGAGACCGACGGAGCGTTCGAGTCGGTGGCGGTCGTGACCGAGGGCGATTACGACGTGCTCTACGCGATCGTGAGACGCACGATTGCCGGCCAGTCGCGGCGTTACGTCGAGCGCCTGCGGCCGCGCAACTTCCGCACCATCGTCGACGCGTTCTTCGTCGACTGCGGCGTGACGCGCCTTGCTCCCGGTGGGGTCGTCGCCGGCCTCGGCCACCTCGAAGGTAAGACGGTGTCCATCCTCGTCGACGGCGCGGTGCACCCGCAGCGGGTTGTGGCGGGAGGGCAAGTTGCGCTCGAGGTGGCGGACGCACAGGTCGTGCACATCGGTCTGCCGATCGTCGCCGAGGGGCAGACCCTGCCTCTCGTCGTCGAGACGCAGGGATACGGCGCGGGCGTGACGAAGAACGTCGGTACGGTCTACCTCGACGTCAAGGACACGTCCGGCGTGGCGACCGGCCCCACAGCCGACGCGCTGATCGAAATGAAGACCCGAACGACCGAGGTCTACGGCGCGCCGCCCAACTTGGTCACAGGTCGGGTGCCGATCGTCAACCGCGGCGACTGGACCGACGACGGGCAGGTGCTGTTCCGCCAGACGGACCCGCTACCCATGACCATCGTGTCGATGACCATTGAGTTTGCCGCCGAATGAGACGACTTCGCGCCGGCATGAGCGGTGCGTGAGGTGACGGCCGACGCGTAAACCGGAGCGCCGTGCGTAGTCTCACGCTGTAGAAAGGGACTCACCGACATGGATGGACAGACCCTCGGCGCGGCCGGCCTGAGCATGCAGGGGATCGGCGGCATCCTCGCGCTGATCGGCGCCTACTCCGACGCCCGCGCGAGGCGCGCCGGTGCGCGCCTCGACGACATCAACGCTGAAGCGTCCGGACTCGCGGCGCAGGCTGCGGTGCGCGCCGGGCAGCACGAGCAGCAACAGGTCATGCTCGCGACCGCCGGGCTGAAGTCGCAGCAACGCGTCAGCCTCGGCGCTAGCGGCGTCGACCTTGGCGAAGGCAGCGCCGCGCGCGTGCTGACCGACACCGATGTGATGGGTGAAATCGACCGGAACCAGGTCGCAGCGAACGCGCTGCGTGAGGCCTGGGGGTACCGGACGCAGGCTGTTGGCTTCCGCAACGACGCCGACCAACGCCGCGCGATCAGCCCAACCCTCGCCGCTGCGACGTCCATGCTCACGAGTGCGTCTGGTGTTGCCCGCGAGTGGTACGCGCTGGGGCAACGCGGCGGCGGTCTGACCCCGTCGCAGGGCACCAGCGACGTTCGCGCCGGGGTGCGCGGCGCTCGGGGCTACTGATGCCGTCGACGTACAACAACCTGCGCGTTGGTGCCGCACCCGCGACGCCGGGCATCGTCCGTTCTGGCACGCCGTCGGCGGGCGAGGTCACTGGACGGCAGCTACAGGACTTCGGCGGCGCCGTGCGGCAGGCGGGATCGGCGGCAACGAGCATTGCCGGCGCGATGCTCGACGAGGTGAATCAGGTTCGCGTCAACGACGCGGTGAACCAGGCGCGCAGGGCGGCGCAGGACCTGGCCTACCACCCAGAGGTCGGCTACCTGAGCCTGAAAGGCGACTCCGCGCTGACACGCCCCAGCGGCGAAGACATCGTCACGGAGTACGGCGGCAAGCTGCGCGGGGCGTTCGACAACATTGCGTCAACGCTCACGAACGACGCCCAGCGCCAACAGTTCCGCGCGAACGCCGAAGCGCTCGCGACGAGCTTTCACGGGCAGGTCGAGCAGCACATGCTGTCCGAGTTCCGGTCGCACGCGCTGTCGGTGCAGGACGGCACGATCGACCTTGCCGCGGACGACGCAAAGCGCCAATGGTCGCACCCTGACGCCATCGCGCCGGCGCTGGGCGCGGCGCGGGCGGCCGTCGTCACGAAGGGCCGTATCAGCGGGTGGTCGGCCGCGCAGACCGACGCCGCGCTGCTGACGACCACGAGCAAGGTGCACACGCAGGTCGTGTTGTCCGCGCTCGCGAACAACAACCCCGACTACGCGCTGCAGTACCTGAACGGCCGTCGCGGCGAAATGACCGCAGACGACATCCTGCGTGTGACCGGGCACGTGCACGAGCAGGTGTGGCAGGGCATGGCGCAGTCGGCAACGCAGGCCGCGGCATCACGCGCGATGCCTTCGCTCGCCCCGACGAACTTCGACCGGTTGCTCTACATCACGCAACAGACCGAGTCGGGCGGTCGGCGCTACGGCCCTGACGGAAAGATCCTCGAAGGGCCGATGACCAAGTTCGGCACCGCAAAGGGTGAAATGCAGGTGCTCGACAGCACCGCGAAGGCCCCCGGCCTCGGCGTCAAGCCTGCGCAGAACGACACCCCCGATGAGCGGGCGCGCGTCGGCCGCGACTACCTACAGGTGCTGTTGCAGCGCTACGGCGACCCTGCGAAGGCGTGGGCTGCCTATCACGCCGGCCACGGCGCCGTGGATGCCGCCATCAAGGAGGCCGAGCGTGACGCCAAGACCGGCGCATACCGCGGCGACGCCGGGCAGCCACCGGACGCGTGGTTGATGAAGCTGGGGCCGAAGACGCAGGTCTACGTCGGCAAGAACATGTCGGCGCTCACGGGGGGCGCCCAGCCCCCGCGCGTCACCGAAGCCGAGTTCGTGAACAGCGCGCTTGCGCGCCTGCCGCCTGGCGCACCGCCGCGCGCGGTCGAACTCACGCGCCAACAGGCAACGCAACAGTTCAACCTCATCGACCGCTCGATGAAGGACACCGGCCAGAACGCGGTGGCCGAGGCGCAGCGGTGGCTCGCGCAGAACGACGGCGACTTCCGGCGCCTGCCGCCTAACATGCGTGACGCAGTGACACGCTTCGCACCGGATCAGGTCGACAACCTCGTGGCCTACGGCAAGGTGTTCGCGCCCGACAAGCCGGAAGAGGTCAAAACCGACCTCGTCTTGTTCAACCGGCTTGCGAGTTCGCCTGATGAACTACGCCGCATGACCAACCCGCAGTTCGAAAGCCTGCGCGCGTACCTGTCGCCGACCGACTTCAAACGGTTCGCGGCCGAGCGCTCGAGTCTGCTGACCGGCAAGCCCGACGAGTCAGCCGAGAACATCAACACCGCGGCGCTGCGCGACGCCATGTACCCGCGTCTCGAGGCGCTCGAAATCAAGACGCGCCCCGGGCCGAAGGACAACGCTGCGCGCGAGCGCTTGGGGAGCATCACGAAGTTCATTCGCGACTCCGTGTTCGAAGCCCAGCGCACCAGCGGCAAGAAGATGACGCCCGCTGAAATCGAGGACCACATCGACGGACTCTTCGCAAAGAGCGTCGAGTTCCGCACGTCGTTCCTTGGGTTCGACACCGGTACGACGACACGCAACTTGGTCGAAATGCAGTTCAAGGACATCCCACGCAGCGCGGCCGAGGGGTTGAAGAAGGCGCTCGTGGACAACGGCAACAAGGCGCCGACCGAAGCCGACATCCTGAACCTGTACCGGAAGCTCCATGCCGCCCAACCTAAGTGAGGCCGATCAGTGGGCCGCAGCCGGCGCCGAGGCGCTGCAGCGTGAGCAGAAAGAGCGTCTGCGCAGTTCGATCGCGCAGGCAGTCAGCACGAACCCTGACGCCGAAGCAAAGCTGCGTCTGGACGCGCGTGTCGCGCGCGTGCCGCTCGACACTGCGCGCAATCGCCCCGACGAGACCGCGGCGCAAGCCCGGCTCGTGCAGTTCGACAGCGCCGATCTTCTGGCGCGGTTCCCGAACACGGGGCGGTGGCTTGCGATGTCGCCTGACAACGCGCGCATTGCACATGATGATGTTCAGGCCCTGCAACAGGTCGAGACCGCAGCCCGCGCCCTGACACGTACGCCGCCGACACTCCCGGCGCCCGCGACACCGGCGCTACCCCCTCGCGTTGCGTTGCAGGGGCCGCAAGACCAACAGACAACGCAAACCCCGCTGACCCTCAGCGACATCGTCATGGACGGCCCGTTCGGCGCCGTGGCGCGTGGGGGTTACGCTGCGCTTCAGGGCCTCGGCGGTGCGTTCAACAAGGCCGCGCAGTTTGTCAACATCATCGGCGCTGCGCCGCTCGTGCTGGCTGACAAGGTTACCGGCGGGACTGCCGCGCAGGACTGGTGGTTCCGCAACCAGGTCGACCCCCTCGTGGCCCAAGAGAAGACGTTCGAGGTCGACCGTGATGCGTCGTTCGGCATCAAGGCGATGCACATGGCCGGCGGGTTGCTCGGCATGCTGTCGCAGATCACGCTGACCGGCGGGGGCGGCACGCCGGGGGTGGTGGCGGCCACCGACAGCGTCGCCACGGCGGCGCGTGTGGGCGCCGAACACGGCATCAAGGCAATGGCGTTCCCTGCGCTGTCCGAGTCGGTGAACATGGGGCGCAAGGTCTACGAAGCCACCGGCGACGGTACGGCAGCGCTGAACGCCGCCATCGCGCAGTGGACCGGCACGAGCGCAATGGGTGTCGTGCCGCTGTCGATGCCCGGCACCGCGACGGCGCGCGTCGTGTCGGGCGGTATCTCGGGGGCCGTGACCGGCGAGGCAACTCGCATGGGTGTGAATCTCGCGCTGCCCGACAGCATGCAGGCCCCGTTCGATTGGGAGCAGGTTCACCTGTCGTTGCTTGCCGGCGGGTTGATGGGTGGCGTCATGGGGCCGCGCCCCGAGGCCCGGCAACTGACGCCGGAAGTTCGTCGTGCGATCGAAGAGGCGCACCAGGCGCAGGTCGACGGCGCGCAAGCGCAGGCGCTCACGCAACTCGCCCAAGCCGCGAACACGAGCAAGCTGCGCGAACGCGACCCCGCGGCGTTCCGCGAGTTCGTGAAGCAACAGGCCGAGGGATCGGACATGGCCGGCGTGTTCGTCGGCGCGCGTGATCTGGCCGAGGTGTTCAACCAAGCCGGTGTGACGCCCGAGGACATCCGGGCCACGATGCCGGACGTCGCGCGGCAACTCGACGCCGCGCTCGATCAAAGCGCGCCGACGAACGTCATGGTCCGTGTGCCGATCGAGGACTTCGCCACGCACATCGCAGGCAGCGAACTCGAGAAGCCGTTCCTCGATCGCGCGCACACATCGCCCGAGGCACCGACCGTGACCGAGGCGCAGACGCGCGTGAAGGAACAGGCCGACGCACTGACGAAGCGGGCCGAGGAAATCGGCAAGGCGCGCGAAGCTGACACGAAGCATGCCGAGTCCTTGGCCGCGGTGAAGTCCGATGTGCAATCGCGTCTCGAGGCGATCGGCATGCGGCCCGACATCGCCGAGACGAACGGCGCCTTGCTGTCGGCGTTCTACGAAGTGCAGGCCGACCGCGCCGGTATGCTGCCGCACGAGTTCGCTGCGAAGTACCCGGTGCGCTTCACGAACAAGGCGCTCGATGGGCTTGCGCAGGCGAAGAGTGACCAGCGCGGGGCGTTCAGCCCAGCGACGCACACAATCAGCGTGCTCAAGTCGGCCGACCTGTCGACCTTCCAGCACGAGCTAGGACATTACTTCCTCGATACGCTGACAACGATCGCCACGTTCACTGACGCGCCGGCGTCAGTCAAGGGTGACGTGCAGACACTCATGAAGTGGTTCGGCGTTGCCGACGTGTCCGAGTGGCGCGAAATGACGCTCGATCAACAGCGTGCGCATCACGAGAAGTTCGCGACGGGTTGGGAAACCTACCTCATGAAGGGCGAGGCGCCGTCGTTCGACTTGCGTCGGTTGTTCTCGCGCTTCCGTGCGTGGATGGTCAGCGTCTACCGCAAGTTGTCGGACGCGCCCGGCGAGTTCACGCCGGAGGTGCGTGGCGTCTTCGACCGCATGATCGCGAGCGACGAGGCTATTGCGCAGGCTGAACAGGCGCGCAAGTACATGCCGCTGTTCGACACTCCCGAACGCGCAGGCATGTCGCCTGAAGAGTGGACCGCGTACCAAGACGTAAACGCCGAAGCAACCGAGACAGCGATTCGACAGTTGCTGACGACGACCTTGCGTGACATGGCCTCGATCGACCGTCTACGCGTGAGCGCACTGAAAGGGGTTCAGAAGGAAGCCGAAGAGGCACTGCGTGCGATTCGCGCGGAGGTGCGCGGACAGGTCGCCGAAATGCCGGTCTACAGGCTGTGGACGTTCCTGCGGTCCAAGGGCGCGGAAAACTCGAACGACACGACACGCGGCGCCGGCAAACTGGACTTCGACGCCGTTGTCGAGCTTGCCGGCGTCGACACCGCGAACGCGCTGAAGGCCCTGAACATGACCCGCAAGAAGGGCGGTCTCGACCCAGGCGTCGTGGCCGACATGTTCGGCTTCCGCGCGGAGTTCACGCCTGCCGAAATGTTGCGCATGCTGGCCGAAGTCGATCCCCCCGAGGTCGTCATCGATGGCATGAGCGACACGCGCATGCTCGAACGCCACGGCGAGATTGCCACACCCGAGGCGATGAAGCGCGCCGCCGACGCGGCGGTGCAGAACGAAGTGCGAGCGCGCTTCCTGGCGTCCGAGCTAACTGCGCTGAAGCGCGCAGTCGGGCCGATGCGGGAGCGGGACCCGACGTCCGGTAAGTGGCGGATCGGCGAGGTGCTGCGTGCGGCGAAAGAGGCCGCCGAGAACTACATCGACACGCAACGCATCCGCGACATCAGCGAGGCGCAGCATCGTGCCGCCGAGGCACGGTCGGCGATCGACGCCGAGAAGGCGCTCAAGAAGGGTGACACGGGTGGGGCAGCCATCGCCAAGCGCGACCAGATCCTGAACCTCGAACTTGCCCGGGCGGCGCGTGAGGCCGCCGCCTACGTCAAGTCGGCGCTCGACTACCTCAGCAGGTTCGACCGCGATTCGGTGCGCGAAAAGATCGACCTCGAGTATCGTGACCAGATCGACGCCTTGCTCGAGCGTGCGGACTTGCGCCGTAGCGTCACGAACAAGGCGCTCGACAAGCGCGAGGCGCTTGTAATGTTCGTCGAACGGATGGCGGCGCAGGGGTACAAGCCCGACATCCCCGAGCACGTGCTCGCCGAGGCCGAGCGGTGGCACTACAAGGACATGCCGCTCGTCGCGTTCAAAGGCCTCGTGGACTCTGTCAAAGCGATCGAGCACCTCGGCCGGCTGAAGCAGACCTTGCACGACGGCAAAGAGACGCGCGACATCAACGTGCTCGCCGATGAGGTCGCAGCGTCAGCGGCGCGCTTGCCGCAGCGCAAGCGCGAGTCGAATCGCGGGTTGTCGCGCCTGCACGGCGCCTGGGTCAACGCGAAGTCGGCGGGGCGCAGCGCAACAGCGGCCATGCTGAAGATGGAGCAGATGTTCGACTGGCTCGACGGCCGTGACCCTAACGGCACGTTGAATCGTGTCGTGTTCCGGCGCATCGCCGACGCCGGTGGGCGCGAGAACGACATGCTGCGGAAGGTGAAGCACGACATCGACGCGCTGCTGGCCGAAGGCAAGATCAAGGACATCACGAAAGAGAAGGGGCGTGTCTACGCCGCCGAAGGGTTGATCGACAAGAAGACAGGTCAACCGCAGCGTTTCACGTTGAAGGAAATGCTTATGTTGGCCGGCAACATGGGTAATGAGTCGAACGCCGCGAAGATGGCGAAGGGCGAAGGGTGGGACCAGGCCGAAGTCTGGCGCTTCCTGCACCAGAACATGCGCAAAGAGCATTGGGACTTCATCGCTGGTATCGGGCGAGTGCTCGAGTCCATGTGGCCCGAGAAACTCGCGATGGATCGGCGTTTGGGCAACACGTCGCCGGAGAAGATCGAGCCGCGACCGTTCGACACGCCGCACGGGCGCTATGACGGGTGGTACTGGCCGATGATGTACGACCCTGCGCGCTCGCAAGACGTGGCCGAGCGCAACGCGCGCAGTGGTGAGGCGTTGTTCGAGAACATCTTCACGAAGGCGTCGAGCGACACGGGGCGGATGAACACGCGCAATGAGGCCTACGCGCGCCCGCTCTTGCTGGACCTTGATGCGTTACCGCGCATGATCCGTGAAGAGATTCACGACATCACGCACCGCGAAGCGATCATCGACGCCGATCGGTTCCTTCACCACCCCAAGGTGCGCGAAGCGGTCATCAACGCCCTTGGGCAGGAATATCACGACCAATTCCGCCCGTGGTTGCAGGCCATCGCCGCCGACGGCAAGTTGTCAAGCGACGGCGTGCGCGGCATGGAGTTCTTCAACAAGGTCGCACGCGAGGCCCGGTTGCGCGCAACGATGGTCGGTCTCGGCTTCCGCCTGTCAACGGCCCTCGTGCACGGCACGACAGCCGCGCTCGAATCGGTGTCTGAACTCGGCGTGAAGTGGATGGCGGTCGGCATACGCGACTTCGCCGACCCACGGCAGTGGTCGAAGAACAAAGACTTCATCTTCGAGCGCAGTTCGGAAATGCGCAATCGCATGAACGAAGTCGACCGCGACGTGCGCGAGCACCTGCGCGAGATTGACCTGCACCTGATGTCGCCGACAACCGGCGCGGTTGCGCGTGGCGCTGACCTGATGCGCGCGCACGCCTACTCCCTGATCGCCGGCCTCGACTTCGTCTCGGCGGTACCGACGTGGATGGGTGCGTACCACAAGGCCATGACGCCACTTGCTCGCGGCGGTCTCGGCATGGGCGAAGTCGACGCGGTTCACTTTGCCGACAAGACCGTGCGCAACGCGCACGGCGGGACCGGCATCAAGGACATGGCGCGCGTGCAACGTGGTAGCGAGTTTCAGAAGTTGTTCACCATGTTCTATACCTTCTGGAACCACAACTTCAACCGGATCACCGACACGGCGAAGCTCGTGACCAGCGCCAAGCACCGCGAACTCATGCGGCAGCGCAACCACTGGACCAACGCTGAACTTGCGTCGACAGTGATCCTGCGCACGCTCGCGTACACGATCGGCGCCCAGGTGATCCACACCGCGTTCAAGCTCCCGTCCGACGACCACGAGCCCGACCACTGGCTTGCCTACCTTGGCAAAGAGTTCGCCGCAGCTATGTTCGCCGGCATCCCGATCGCGCGCGACATTTCAGCGTGGGCGCTGCACGGGAAGGATTACCAAGGCACGCCTGCTGTCGCAATGGTCGAGTCGGTTGGACGCACTGGTGTCGACGCCATGAACGCGCTGACCGGGGAAGAGGTCAGCGACAAGTGGCTGAAGCACTCCGTGCAGACGGCCGGGTACGTGCTGAACCTGCCTCTCGGACAGCCGTCGAGCACGGTTCAGTTCCTGTGGGACGTCGCCCAAGGGGACCTGCACCCCGAAACAGCCGTCGAGTGGTGGCGGGGCATCGCCCACGGCGACATGAAGAAGCACTGACCGACGCATAAACCGCCCTTCTTCGGGGGATTCTCGGGGGTATGACGGTCGGCACATCCGCCCCCATCGCGGGGCCATTCACAAGCGCGAACGGGCTGTCGCTCCCGTTCGGGTTCAAGGTCTTCGTCGCGGGCGACGTGCGCGTGCGGCGCACCGTCGGCGGCGCGACTATCGACCTGACACTCGGCACGCACTATGCGGTCGCCCTGAATGCGAACCAGAACAACGCCCCGGGCGGCACCGTGACGCTGACGCAGGCGCTGCCCGCCGGCGCGACGATCACGCTGTCGACAAGGGTCCCGCTGTCGCAGCCGACCGTCTGGCAGAACCGCGGCGGGTTCTACCCGAAGGTCGTCGAGGACGCGCTCGACCGCGCGACGATGCAGATTAAGCAGATCGGCGTCGAATCTGCCGAAGCGGCGGCGCAGGCGGCGCAAGCCCTCAGCGACGTGCGCGCGGCGCAGGCGTCGCTGACCGTCGTGAACCAGGTGCTGTCGGACCTCAGTACGTACACGACGGGTCTGGCGTCAACGGTCGACGGTCACACCGTCGCCATCGGCAACCAAGGGAACACGCTCAGTGCGCACGGCGCGGCGCTGACCGGGCTGCAGACGGCGACGACAGCCAACACCGGCGCGCTTGCGCAGCAAGCGGCCAGCATCAACGGCCTTGTCGCGTCACAAAGCGCGCAGGACTCGCAGATTGCCGGCTTGGCGAACGCGGTCGCGGCGCTGACCGGGGTCCCTGTCGTCACGACGATCCTGATCGACCCGGCAACGAACATCACCGAGGCGACTCCCGTCAGCTACACGGCAGTGACGACCAGCGCGCAGCCGATTCTCGAGTGGGATTGGACGTTCTGGCGTCTTGGTCAATTCGTCGGGACGTCGAGCGATCCTCTTCCGACGCGCCAGAACGTCGACCAAGTGCAAGTTCGTGCGCGCAACGCCGCGGGCTGGGGGGTGGCGCTCGGCCGAAACGTGCCGGTCGGTGTCGTCACGCCGGTCGTGACCGACATCGTGCACAACGCGCCAGCGTCGACGGTGCCTCTCGGCACCGTTATCGCCCTGAGCCCGGTCTACACCGGTGGCGGCGCGTTCCAGTGGGAGTGGACGTTCACGATCAACAACGGCGGTCCGATCGTGACGACGCTGACGAACCCCTCGTTCACGTCGAACGTGCTCGAGGGTTTGTTCCGCGCGTCGCTGCGCGTACGTAACCCGGCCGGGTGGTCGCAGGTCTACAGCGAAGACATCGCAGTCTTCGCGTCGACGGCCGGTGTCGCACCCTCGATCACGGTGCAGCCGAACGGCGGCACGATCACGCAAGGCCGCACGCGCACGTTGTCGGTCACCGCCGCCGGTACTGCACCGCTGCTGTACCAGTGGTCCCGCAACGGCGCCGAGATTGCCGGGGCGACCACGGCCGCGTACGACGCCACGCTTGCCGGCGACTACACCGTGGTCGTGACGAATGGTTTCGGCAACATCATGAGCAGCACGGCGACGATCGTCGTGATTCCGCAGCCGGTGCCAGCGTTCAGTGCTACACCGACCGTGGGGGCGGTTCCCCTCGTCGTCACGTTCACGAACGAAAGCCTGAACGTGATTGCGGGCGACATCTACTCGTGGATCTTCGGCGACGGGGACACGAGCACATCGGCGGCGCCCGGCCAGCACACGTACACGGCCGGCGGCGTGCGCACGGCGTTGCTTCGCATCACGCGCGACGGCGTCGTCTACGGCCCGGCGTCGCAACAGATCACGATCAGCACGACGCCGGTCATCCTGACAGCCGGGGGGAACGACAGCGACATCGCGCTCGCTATCGCGGACACGAACCTGTATGACGGCGCGCCAACCACACCACAGGACGGCCTCGGCTACGTGCGCCTGCAGAACGACGGGGAGATCGCACACTACCTGTTGCGTGGCGATGTCGAAGCCGCAGCGGCAGCCTACGCGGCAGCCAACACAGGTACGGTGGGCGGCACGGCGTCAGGGTACGTGCTCGAGCTTTACCAGTACGCGGCGAGCGCTCAGGCGTTCACCTGCAACATCCATCGTGTGAGCGGCACGCCACCCACGATCGCGCAAGCGACATGGAACAGCCGCGCCACCGGGACGGCCTGGGCCACGCCGGGCGGCGACCTCGGGCCGGTGATCGGCACGATCAGCGTCGGCGGCGCGGTAGGCGTGAAGCAGAGTACCGACCTCGCTCCGAACATCGATGCCGCAGCCGACGGGATCATCGTCGTTGCTCCGGCCGGAATGCCGCTGGCGTTCTTCCGTCCAGCCGAATCGACGAACAACGGGCAGCCTGGCCCGCGGTGGCGGCTGACGTTCCCTGCCGTCGGGTCTGGCGGCGGGGGCGGCGGGGGCGGCGGGGGCGGCAGCGCGACGCGGGTCATCGCCGGCAACTTCCCGGAGGGCGCCGACTTCGACGCGTGCCCGTTCGTCAACGTCGTGCATCAGATGCGCGGCTTCGGCGCGCCGACCGAGTACGACGAATCGGCGACGATTGCGCGCGACGCGCAAGGGTGGCCTCTCGAGGCGACACGGGCCGTCATCACGACGGCGGCCGACAAGGGAAGCGCGTACAAGACCGGCGTTTTCAAGGGCTACTTCCGCGACAACACCGGCACGCCCGCCACGATGACGGTGTCCGCGACCGGAAATTCGAGCGTCAGCAACATCGTCCGCGTCGGTGACACCGTCACGTTCGACTGGACGGTCACAGGACCGCCGGCGCTGATCCTGAACTTCAGCGCGGGGGTACGGGACCTGCGCATCGTGCATCCGGGGTACGACCCCGCCGCGTCGAACCTGCCGTATCTGTTGCCCGAGGCCGTCGAGTACCTCGCGAAGTACCACGCGTTGCGCTTCATGGACCTCATGAAGACCAACAACAACCCGGCTACGTGGGCGACGAAAGCGCCCATCGGCAAGCGTTGTGGCGGTCGCAAGTCGTGGGACTTCCTGGCCGCGGTGTTCTCGGAGGTGTTCAACGCGCCTGGGTCGTTGTGCAAGCGCGCGTGGGTCTGCGTACCGTACGGGTACAACGAAGCCGACTGCCTGGCGCTCGCACAGTTGCTCGGCCCGCTGCTGCCGCCGACGTGCATCGTGCAGTCGGAGCACGGGAACGAGAAGTGGAACTTCCTGTTCACGCTGCAGTGGGCGCACTACACGGCTATCGCGACAACACCTGCACATCCCGATTACGCGCGCATCGACGTCGGATCCGGTGGCGACATGTACTACCGGATGGGCGCCGCGTGGACGCTCGATTCGATGCGCATGTCGCGGGCCTTCCGTACGGTATTCCCGCAGGCCCGGCACGAGCACATCCTGTCGGCGCAGCACGCGGACCAGTCGTGGATCAAGGATCGGATGTTGCCGTGGGCTGCCGCAGCGGCGCAGGTGGCCGAGTTCGGCACCGTCCCATCGTGGCTCTACATGATCGCGACGGCGCCGTACACCAGCGGCGACTACCCGGAAATGGTGATCCCGGCGAACGCCGTCGAGTTCATCAAGTCGCTGAACGGCGACCCGACCGCGGTGACGACGTTCACCTATTCGCTGCCGGTCGTCGCCTTCGCCACGACAGGCCCAATCGGCTCGATGGTGCGGCTGAAGACGTTGGCCGATCAGTACGGTGTGAAGGCCGGATCGTACGAAACCGGCGTGCACTCCGACGGATCGGGGAACGAGCAGGTCAAGTACGACACGCACTTGCACCCGAACATCGCGGCGCACATCACTGCGCTGATCGAGGCCCACTTCACCGCAGGGTTGGTGCAGGCGACCTACTTCCACGCCGGGGCCAAGGGGTACACCTCGACGGACGTGCATTCGTTCTGCTGGGCGATCATCCGCGGCTACCAACTGACCGTGCCGGCGCAGCGCACGCCGAAGTGGGACGCGCTCGAGCAACTGTTGACCGCCCCCTGAGAGGACAGACCATGACTCCGTTCGTTGTCGGCCAACAAGTCTCGTTCCCGTCGCTCGGGCACACCACGCGCGGAGTTGTTCGTCGCGTCTACGTCGACGAAAACGGCGCCGAGTGGTGTGACGTGCGCGGCGAAAACGGCATCGTGCAGACGTGGCGCGCCGATGCGCTCTACGCCAACGCCGAAACACGCGCAGCCGCGCAGGCTGCGATGCAGGCCGAGCGCGTCCACGAGGACAAGGCGGCCCGGCAGGCGTTCGTGCTGTCACCACCCCAGGGGGTCTGATGACCGACGATACCGATCAAGACGCCGGCACGAACCGGCGGCGCGCCGACCGCTACTGGCGCTTCGACCCGCAGGTCAACACCGGCCACCTGTTGCAGATTGCGGTGATCGTGGCGGGCATCCTCAGCGCGTACGGCACGCTCGACAAGCGCGTGACGCTGGCCGATCAGCGTGCGGAAGCGGCCAAGACGGCAGCGACCGAGCGCGACGCGCGGGTCAAGGACGACCTGGCCGAAATCAAAGCCGAGGTGCGCGAGCTACGGCGCGGGGTCGAAGACCTCGCGCGCCGAGTCGGCACCGCCAAGTGACGCACGGCCGGAAGGTCTGCACCTACTGCCTGACCGAAGGGCACGTCGCCGCTGACTGCCCGCGAAGGAAGAGCCCACATGCTGACGACCATCATCACCTTCCTCGGCTCGACCGCCGCGCGCCTCATCGCCGGCAAGCTGTTCGAGGCGTTCGAGAAGTGGCAGGACACGCGTGCGGAACTTGCGCGCATGGAAGCGCAGGCCCGGCTCGAGGCTGCGGCGCACGAACGCAACATCGCGGCGTTGAAGCTGCAGCATGACCTCGGCGTGCGCATGGTCGACGCGCAAAGCAGTGCGGCGACCCAGGCAGCGCTGATGGATGCGTTCCGTGAAGCCGTGCAGGCGACGCGCGACAAGACCGGTGTTCGCTGGGTCGACGCGTGGAATGGATCGATTCGGCCTTACTTGGCGACGATGGCGATCGTGCTGTGGACCAGTGATGTCGTGCACCGTGGATGGGTGCTGAACGAGTGGGACCAGGCGCTGATCGCGTCCGTGCTGGGGATCTTCGTCGGCGGCCGGATCGCGGGCACGAACCGATGAGTCGTTTCGACGCGGGGTTGATCGGTCGCGCGCTGGAATGGGCGCGAAGGGGTCAGGACAGCACGCCAAGCGCCCCGCCGGCCGCGCCGGTGCTGCCAGACCTCGATCGGGCGGTCAACCTCGCCGCGGCCCTGTGCAGGCGTTTCGAGGGCTTCCGCGCGTCGCCCTACCTGTGCCCGGCCGGCGTCGCGACGATCGGCTACGGCACGACGACGTACGACGACGGCAAGCGCGTGCTGTTGACGGACCCCCCGGTCACGCGCGAACAGGCCGACACCATGCTGTCGCGCCGCCTGCGGCGGGTCTACCTGCCGGCGTTGCTGCGGGCGTGCCCTGCGCTCGCTACGGCGCCGCCTGGGCGTGTGGCGGCCTTGTTGGACTGGACATACAACCTCGGCGAAGGCAACTTGCGCGCGAGCACCCTACGGCGGCGCGTCAACGCCGGTGAGTGGAACGACGTGCCGGCCGAGCTTCGCCGCTGGGTCTTCGGCGGCGGGGTGCGGTTGCCTGGCCTCGTCGCGCGCCGCGAAGCCGAGGTAGAACACCTGTGACCCGCCGGGCGGCGCCATCCCCACAGTACGTGCAGTCGGTGGCCGACAGGATTTCCTGCGCACGTCTCGACGAAGCAGTTCGCGCGCTCGAGCAGGTGCTGCGCGACATCGACGCTCAACTCTCGGCGCCCTTGTCGTGGCACCGACCGCGGTACGAAAACGATACCGCGCTGCCCGCGCCCTGCGAATCCTCCCATTGAACTACGGCGGGGCAAGGCGCCCTTGATCGTGGCCTAGGCCAAGCGCACTCTCGTCCGTATCATCTTGCCTCATTCCGGTTCACAAACCGGGCGATACAGCAAGGGTACGGTATCAGTGGCGTCGATCATCAAGCGCAACGGCAAGTGGCGCGCCCTCGTCAGGCGCAAGGGGCACGCGGCAGCGTGCAAGACCCATTCTACGAAGGCCGCCGCGGAGGCCTGGGCGCGCTCGATCGAGGCCGCGCTCGACGCCGGCAAGCCGCTGCCTGGCGTCGACGTGACGGTGGCTGACCTGATCCATGAGTACCGTCGGCTGCGCGCGGC
>JACCDZ010834408.1_pt1 | contig 20081 bp, 11 predicted proteins | sample 7449551 | NCBI WGS metagenome assembly JACCDZ01 (sample SAMN15323452, study PRJNA562643) | freshwater metagenome | isolation source: river surface water | place: USA:Blue River Watershed | collected 2017-08-18
GAAGAAGAACAGAAACTGGCCAGCGAAGGCCCCATGCAAGGCACTTACTGAACACCACCACGGGCCGCTGAGGTCCACCCCTGAACACTGCTCACGAGGACTCCACCATGTTCTATACCCACGATTCGCTGTTTCCGGAAAATCAGGAAAAACTCGTCATCACCGCAGCCCCCTACGGCCCGGGCTTTCTGCCGGGCGATTCGGACGACATCCCGGTGACCATGGACGAGCAGGTGCAGAAGGCCGTCGACTGCTACAACGCCGGCGCCACCGTGCTGCACATCCATGTTCGTGAAGATGACGGCAAGGGCTCCAAGCGCCTGTCGAAGTTCGAGGAAATGCTCGGCCGCCTGCGTACGGCTGTGCCGAAGATGATCCTGCAGGTCGGTGGCTCGATCTCCTTCGCCCCGGAGCCGGGCCAGGAAGCCGCCTGGCCCGGCAACGATGCGCGCCATGCGCTGGCGCTGCTGGAGCCCAAGCCTGATCAGGTGACCATCGCCATCGGCACCACGGGCATGAACATCACCGAACTGATGAGCGCACGCGATGTCGCCGGCACCTCACTCGCTGACCCGGCCATGCAGGCCGCCTACCGCGACATGTGGCTGGAGGCCGGACCGACCTTCTACGAGACCAATCTCAAGGCCCTCTGCGACCACGGCATCCAGCCCTACTTCATGCTGGGCCACATCCACCAGCTGGAAACCGTCGAACATGTCGTGCGCAACGGCCTGTACATGGGCCCGCTGAACCTGACCTACGTCGCCATCGGCGGCGGCGCGGCCGGCCGGCATCCGTCCGACCTGATCGAGTTCGCCCTGCGTACGCCCGACGGTGCGTTGCTGACCAACGAATCGCTGATGCGCAGCATGCACCCGACCAACGCGATTGCCATCGCTCTCGGCCACCACGTGCGGGTTGGTATCGAGGACAACCTCTACGGCCCGCGCCACGAGCGCATGACCAGCGTGCAGCAGATCGCGTGGTGCGTGAAACAAGCCGAGCATCTGGGCCGTGATATCGCCAGCGCTGACGAAGCACGCGCCCTGTCGAAGATTGGCGTGACCTACAGCAGCGTGGACGAAACCCTGCAAAACCTTGGCTGGGCGCCAAACCGCCAGCCGGGCCAGCGCGGCCGCCCCATGTGGAAATAAGCCCCATGACTGGCACGCAGGCAGCATGGTGAGCGCGCAAGCGGGCTACCATTGTGCCTGCGCGTGCTGGTTTGACACCGGCCACCCTCACCTGGAGACCTCCATGCTTTCATGGCTGCGCCAGTACCGTGCTGTACAGCTGCCGGGCGATCTCAGCGCCGGCGTCATCGTCGTGCTTATGCTGGTCCCGCAAGGCATGGCCTATGCGCTGGTGGCCGGCCTGCCACCGGTGGCCGGACTGTACGCAAGTATTCTGCCGGCGCTGGCCTACTCACTGTTCGGCAGCAGCAGGGTGCAGTCGGTCGGGCCGATGGCGATCACCTCGCTGATGACCGCCACTTCGCTGGCGGCACTGGCGCCGGCCGGCAGCGCGTTGTACGCAGCGATGGCGGCGCAGATGGCGCTGATCGCAGGCGTGGTACTGCTGCTGTGCGGCATCCTGCGTTTGGGCTTTCTCTCCAGTTTCCTCAGCCGCCCGGTGATGAGTGGCTTTACCAGCGGTGCGGCGCTCATCATTGCCGGCAGTCAGCTGAAGACCCTGCTCGGCGGTTCGCTGAGCGCGCTCAACCTGCCCGGTTTGCTGCTCGGCGGCGGTTCGCTGCTGCTGCTGTGGCTGGCCAGAAGTCATCTTGGCCGAGGGTTGTGCGCGCTGGGCCTGCCGGCCAAGACAGCCGACATCGGCAGCAAGCTGGCGCCGGCACTGGTGCTGCTGCTGGCCACCCTGCTGGTGACACCGCTGGGCTGGCAGGGCCAGGTGGCCACCGTCGGCCCGATTCCCGCCGGGCTGCCAGACCTCTCGCTCGACCTGACGCTGTCGCAACTGCGCCAGCTGGCACTGCCGTCGCTGTTGATCGGCTTCATGATTTTCCTCTCCGGCCAGTCGGCTGCAGTGACCCTGGCACACAAGCGCAACGAGCGGATCGATACCGACCACGAGCTGCTCGGACTGGGCGCGGCCAACCTGGCCAGCGCGGTATCCGGCGGTTTTCCGGTGACCGGCAGTATCTCGCGCTCGGCGGTGAACTACGCCGCCGGCGCCAACACGCCACTGGCCACACTGGTCACCGCCGCGCTGCTGGCGCTGATCCTCTGCGTGCCAAATGACTGGCTGGCGCAGCTGCCGCTACCGGCACTGGCGGCGACCATCATCATCGCCGTGCTCGGCATGCTCGACTTCGACACCCCGCGGCTGGCCCTGCGGCATGACCGTGGCGACGCCATGGCCTGGCTGGCGACGCTCACCGGAGTGCTGCTGCTGGGCGTGGAAGAGGGTGTCGTACTCGGCCTGATCCTCTCGCTGGCAACGGTCATCGCCCGCGCCAGCCGCCCGCACATCGCCGTGCTCGGGCGCCTGCCAGGCAGCGAGCACTTTCGCAACGTCGAGCGTCATCAGGTAGAAACGCTGCCGCACCTGCTGATGCTGCGCATCGACGCCGCCCTGTTTTTCGCCAACGCCGAAGTCATCTGCGACCGCGTAGTGGGCCTGCTGCAACCGCAGACGCGGCGAGTGCTGCTGGTGATGTCGGCGGTCAACCAGATCGACACCACCGGTCTCTATGCGCTGGTGGAGCTGAACCGGACTTTGGCGGCACGCGGCATAGAACTGCACCTGAGCGAAATCAAGGGCCCGCTGATGGATCGCCTGCGCAGCAGCCAGCTGCTGCAGGATCAGCTCAGCGGCGCGATCTTCCTCAGCACCGCGCAGGCCTACGAGCAACTGGCCGAGTCGGCACCTGCCACGCCCTGACCCCTTTATCCGGAGCCGATAAAAATGGCCATGCCCCTGCCCAGCAACGACAGCACGCTGGACGATGAACAACCACCGACCGCCTCGCGTGGCTACGCCTGGCTGGTGTTCGCCCTGACGTTCGGCCTGATGCTGTCGGACTACATGTCACGCCAGGTGATCAACGCCGTGTTCCCCTCACTCAAGGCCGAATGGGCGCTGAGCGATACCCAGCTCGGCGCGCTGGTCAGCGTGGTGGCGCTGACCGTGGGCCTGATGACCTTCCCCATCTCGCTGCTGGCCGACCGTTGGGGTCGGGTACGCAGCGCCACGGCGATGGCGCTGGTGTGGGGGCTGGCGACCATTGCCTGCGGCCTGTCCGGGAACTTTCTGCTGATGTTCATCGCCCGCGCAGTGGTCGGTCTGGGTGAGGCTGGCTACGGCAGCGCCGGCGGGGCTATCCTGCTCAGTGTGTTTCCGCGCCGCCTGCACGCCACGGTGGTGGGCGCGTTCCTCGCGGCGGCGTTGTTCGGCTCAGTGCTGGGGGTGATATTCGGCGGCATGATCGCCCAGCACATGGGCTGGCGCATGGCCTTTATCCTGGTCGGTGCCGGCGGCCTGGTCCTCGCCGTGATCTATCCGCTGGTGGTACGTGAACCGCAGGCGGTCGCCGGCAAAGATCAACGCATGCCACTCAAGGCCGTGCTGCGCGCGCTGCTGACCTCGCGCACCGCACTCTGGACCTACCTCGGCTCGGGTCTGCTGATGTTTATCCAGGGTGCGGTAATTGCCTGGATGCCCAGTTATCTGAACCGCTATTACGCCATGGACATGACGCAATCCGCCACCGGTGCCGGCCTGCTGGTGCTGGTCGCAGGTATCGGCATGACGGCCGGTGGCGCGCTGGTCGACCGCCTGAGCCGAGGCAATGTGCGCAACAAGCTGCGCATCCCGATGCTCTACGCCCTGGGCTCCAGCCTGCTGTTACTGGCCGCCTTCGCCTTGCCCGCCGGCAATCCGCAACTGCTGCTGATCGGTCTGGGTTTGCTGGTCGGCGGAGGATTTGCCGGCCCGTCCGGCTCGGTGGTGGCCGATGTCACCCCGGCGGCCATCCACGCCAGCGCCTTTGCGGTGCTGACTCTGGCCAACAACATTTTCGGCCTGGCTCCCGGCCCCTTCATTACCGGCGCGCTGGCGGATGCTTTCAGCCTGCAAACGGCGATGGCACTGGCACCGCTGGTTGGTCTGGGTTCGGCGGCAGCTTACTGGATGGCCAGCCGCTTCTATCTGAACGAGGTGACGCACAGCGCAAGCTGAAGCGCCAGCAGACGGGTTAATTGTCCAGCAAGGCCTGCGCTTGCCCGGCAGCTCGAACCCCACTGCGCAAGGCCCCTTCCAGGGTACCGGGATACAGGGCATCGGTATGCTCACCGGCGAAGATCAGGCGACCGGCTGGCTGCTCCCACAACCGCCAGTACTGACTGATTTCCCCGGGTCCAAAAGCCAGGTAGGCGCCACCTGCCAGCGCATCACCGCCATAGCGCCGCACCTCGTAGCCTTTGAAAGCGGCCCTAGCGCCGGGGTAATACTGATCGAGCCGGATCAGCACCTGATCCGCCAGCTGCCGGTCATTGAAGGCCTTGAGCATGCGTGCATTGTCGCCGGAAAGATTCACCAGCAGATTCGCCCCACCCTGGCTGGCCGGCTCGATCCAGAGCATGCCCAAGCCCTGATTGCTGAAGATCTCCCCGCTCAGACGGGCCTTGCCCCAGAACGGCTTGCTGAATTTGAGCAGTATCTGGTCGCGCCAGCCGTAGTTGATATCTTTCAGTGCCCGCTGCTGCAGCGGTGACAGGGCCGGGGTGATGCTGACCTTGGCCAGTGCGGGCAACGGAATGGCCAGTACCACGACATCGGCGGTATAGCCGGCGCCGGCAACCTTCACCGTCACCCCCTCGCTGTTCTGGATGATGGCGTCGACCCGGGCATTCAGCCGGATGGTTTTCAGCTGTTTGACGAACGCCTGCGCCAGCACCTGACTGCCCCCGGGCAGCCGTTCGCTGCGTTGCTGCACGGTCGACTTGCCGGCGTAGGCGCTGGCCTGCTGCACCAGATAGAGCAGGGACAGACGCGATGGCTCGTCATACCGCGAGCGGATGCGCTGCTCGATCAGTTGGCGGGCGGTAACCGGCAGACTCAACTGATCCAGCCAGCGCGCCACCGTCAGCTGATCCAGCACCGCCAATTGGTTGCTGGACAAGGGTTGCAGCGGATCTTCCATCCCTGCCGCCAGTTCTGCGAGTCGCGCTTCGTAGAGTTTGATAGCGACAGCAATCTCCGCTGGCAGCTCGGCCTGCGTGAAAATCCGTCCTTCAATCAGATAAACCGGCTCGCGGACATAGGCCGGAGCAGGTTGCGTCTTGAGGTTGAAGCGTTGCAGGTAATGGTGCAGTTGCGCTTGCGCCTGTGTATCCCCCAGCCATTCGGCCGAGGCCAGGCCGGCACGCCCACCGACGCCAGCCTTGGCCTCGAGCACAGTGACTTGCCAACCCTGCGCCTGCAACTCATAGGCCGCCGCCAGCCCGGAAAGCCCGGCACCCACCACCAGCGCCGACGGCTGCTGCGCCCAGGCCAGAGAACTGTCCAGCAACAGCCACAGCAGGCTGACTCTTAACGCGCGGGTTAGCATATGCACACTCCTGACTCGGCAACGGCGCGCAGGATACGCCAGCCTTCCGAGCCCGACCAGACATAAGCGCCGGCCTGATCTGGTAGGCTTCGCGCATTACCTGAGGAGAATCACCGATGAGCCTGAATGCCCAGTGGATGCAGCGCGACCTGAATGTGCTGTGGCATCCCTGTACGCAGATGAAAGACCACGAAACCCTGCCGCTGATCCCGATCCGCCGTGGCGACGGTGTGTGGCTGGAAGACTTCGACGGCAAGCGCTATCTGGATGCGGTCAGCTCGTGGTGGGTCAATGTCTTCGGTCACGGCAACCCGCGCATCAACCAGCGCATCCGCGATCAACTCGACAGCCTGGAGCACGTGATGCTGGCCGGCTTCAGTCACCAGCCGGTGATTGAACTCTCGGAGCGTCTGGTGCAGATCACTCCGCCAGGACTGGACCGGGTGTTCTATGCCGACAACGGTTCTTCCGGTATCGAAGTGGCGCTGAAGATGAGTTACCACTACTGGCTGAACTGCGGTCAACCGGCCAAGAAGCGCTTCGTCACCCTGAGCAACAGCTACCACGGCGAAACCGTCGCCGCGATGTCGGTCGGCGATGTGGCGCTGTTCACCGACACCTACAAGGCGCTGCTGCTGGACACCATCAAGGTGCCCAGCCCGGACTGCTACCTGCGCCCCGAGGGCATGGGCTGGGAGGAGCACTCGCGGAACATGTTCGCAGCCATGGAACAGACGCTGGCCGAGCATCACCATGAAGTCGCGGCGGTGATCGTCGAGCCGCTGATCCAGGGGGCCGGTGGCATGCGCATGTATCACCCGGTGTATCTGACCCTGCTGCGCGAAGCCTGTGACCGCTATGGCGTGCACCTGATCCATGACGAGATCGCGGTCGGTTTTGGCCGCACCGGCAGCATGTTTGCCTGCGAACAAGCCGGCATCACCCCGGACTTTCTGGTGCTGTCCAAGGCACTCACCGGCGGTTACCTGCCGATGGCCGCGGTACTCACCACCGACACCGTGTATCAGGCGTTTTACGATGATTACGCCACCCTGCGCGCCTTCCTTCATTCGCACACCTACACCGGCAACCCGCTGGCCTGCGCGGCGGCATTGGCCACGCTGGACATCTTCCGCGACGACAAGGTGATCGAAGCCAACCAGGCGCTGGCAGCACGCATGAGTAGCGCCACGGCGCATCTGGCCGAGCACCCGCATGTCGCAGAAGTACGGCAGACCGGCATGGCCGTGGCGATCGAAATGGTCAAGGACAAAGCCAGCAAAACCGCGTACGCCTGGCAGGAGCGCCGTGGCCTGAAGGTCTATCAGCACGCCCTAAGTCGGGGTGCGCTGCTGCGTCCGCTGGGCAGTGTGGTGTATTTTCTGCCGCCTTATGTGATCACCCCCGAGCAGATCGACTTCCTCGCCGAAGTGGCCAGCGAAGGTATTGATCTGGCGACCCGCGAGTCCGTGCGGGTGGCGGTTGGCGCAAACCCGTACCCCAACCACCGCGATCCGGGCTGAAACCAGCCGTTCACGCCGTTACCGCAACTGACCTGAAGTGACCTGTATGCGCCTATCCCGCTTTTTCATTGATACCCCGCTGAGTCTTGGCCAACACGCGCTGCCGGAGGCGCAGGCACATTACATTTCCCGCGTGCTGCGCATGAGCGAAGGTGCAGCGCTGCAACTGTTTGACGGCAGTGGTGTGGAATACCTTGGCGAGGTTATCGAGGCCGGCAAGAAGGCGGTCCGCGTCGAGTTGCGCGAGCAAATGGCCGGTATGGCCGAATCGCCCCTGCAGGTCCATATCGGGCAAGGCCTGTCCCGCGGCGAGCGCATGGACTGGGCCATTCAGAAGGCCACCGAACTGGGAGTCAGCGCGATCACGCCGATTGTTTCCAGCCGCTGCGAGGTACGCCTGAAGGATGAGCGCACCGACAAACGCATGAGCCACTGGCGCCAGGTAGCGATCAGTGCCTGCGAGCAATGTGGCCGTTCGGTACTGCCGCTGATTCATCCGCCACTGGTACTGGAAGACTGGCTGAAACACTGTTCAGCGGAACTGAAACTGGTGCTGCACCCAGTGGCAGAACCATTGACCAGTCACCCCAAGCCACAGTCGCTGGCCTTTCTGATCGGGCCGGAAGGAGGCCTGAGTGATACCGAGGTCGCGCAGGCGCAGGCGGCTGGTTTCCATGCCGCCCGGCTGGGGCCGCGGGTGTTGCGCACCGAAACCGCACCGGTGGTTGCGCTGGCGGTGGCACAGCAGCTTTGGGGTGATTTCTAGGCAGTAGCCTGCAACAGAATCAGATCAGCCCTGCATCGGCCAGCAATTGCTCAAGACCCACCAGATCCGGGATTTTCACTACGCTGTCATCCAGCAACACCGCGTCCAGCTCCAGCGGAGCCAGCGTTGCATCAGCCCTTTCCAGCTTGCTGTCAACCTTGATCGAGTGCGGAATGCTCTGCAGCAGCAAGGCGATGAATTTCACCTCCGGCCGCCCGCCCAACGCATTGAGTACCGCGACCCGGCAATTCGCACCGACTACGGGCATGCCGTTGGAGGCGGCTTCGAAGGACAGCAACGGCAGCCGCAGATCGCGCCAGTTGATCTGGCCCAGCAGCCAGGCGGGCATACCCGCCGCCGCTTGTGGCGCGCGATAGGGCACTAACTCGGCCAGCGCGACGTTAGGCACCAGCAGGGTTCGGTCAGCCAGCGGCAACAGCAGCCCGGTGAGGGTTTCAGTGTTGACCGGGGCGGCGACGGCTTGGCTCATCGATAACTCCTAAACAGTAGATAGAACGAATGCGCCAACCAGTGCTCAGGCGCACTGCTCCGCGAGATGATTGACCAGCGCACTGGCCAGCTCCCGCGGGTCGCCGGTGAAACTGCTGTAACCGCCTTCACGCAGGCTGTCGGGCATACTCGGACAGGCGCAACTTTCGGCACGCTGGGTCCAGATGACGCCGCCCTGACGAATCACATAAGCGGCCGCGGCACTGCCATCGCTGCCCATGCCACTGAAAGCGATCACGCCGCAACGATCACCGAATTGCCGGCCAAGATTGAGCATCATCTGGTCGATTGAAGGACTGTAGGGCTCCGGCCAGCGGCGACTGCTCATGTGCATCAAGCCGTCATCGGTAAAACCCAGCTCGTTGCCCACCGGCGCCACGATGACTTCCCCACAGCGCACCGCATCGGCGTCTCGCGCCGTGTTCACATGCCACTGGCTGTGCCGCCCAACGGCCTGCGGCAACATGGCCTCAAAGCCCGAATCAATATGCTGGGCGTAGACAAAACCGATCGGCAGCCCACCGGGCAATGCATCCAGAAAAGCTTTCACCGCACCCGGCCCGCCGAGAGAAGCTGCCAGCAACCAGACCTGATCAGCCGGACCGGATTTCAACGGCGAATCCGCCAGTGCCTTGGGCAACTCAACCCGGTTGGGCCGCTGCGCTTCCTGCAACAAGGCATCCAGCGCCGGGCCCACCGCTTTGGTCGGATCACCAACCAGCTTCTTGAGCTTGCCGAACAAACGACGTTCCCAGCGCGGATAATTCTCGGAGTGGCGCTCCGGTGCATGCCCTTCGCCGAACAACACTGGCGCGGCAGAGCGCTCGATCAATTCGTCCACCAGCGGTGAATCTTCCATCTGCGCCAGATCGACCAGCCACAGATCGGTCTCACAGGTGTCCAGTGCGTCAGGCTCAAGACGTGCCGGGTCCGTATTGAGCACCACCTGGTAACCGTTACTGACCAGCGCTTGCTGCAGCACATGGCGCTGCAGCGAAGTGTCGGCGATTACGGCTATGCGTCCTGCAGTTTTCTCAGTCATGGGCCTTGACCAACCGATTGATGGTTTCGAGCAACAGTGATTCCTGATAAGGCTTGCCCAGATACTCGTTGACGCCAATCGCCATGGCACGCTGACGGTGTTTCTCACCGGTACGCGAGGTGATCATGATGATCGGCAGGTCTTTCAGACGCTCATCGTGACGCACCAGCGTGGCCACTTCAAAGCCATCCATGCGGGGCATTTCAACGTCGAGCAGAATGATATCCGGGCGGTGCTCCTGCAGCTGGGTCAACGCATCCACACCGTCCTTGGCGGTCAGGGCATTCATGCCGGCCCGTTCAAGCAGTCGCGTGGTTACCTTGCGCACTGTGACCGAGTCATCGACCACCATGACCAGCGTCGGTCGGGCCAGATCCGCTTCGGCCTGCGCCTGGATCTGCATCGACGAACGCGGCTGCAGCACAAACTGCTGGGCGTGCAGCGTACGAATGGTCGCCAGCAGGTCGAGAATGACCACCACGCGGCCATCCCCCAGAATGGTTGCACCGGAAATACCATGGACTGCCGCAAACTGGCGGCCCAGGCTTTTCACCACGATCTCGCGTGAGCCTGCCAGGCTGTCCACCTGGACCGCCATTGCGTGCTCGTTGGAGCGCACCAGAATCACCGGCAAGGGCAGACTCTGGCCAATCAGTTTGGGTTGCTGGCCATTGTCCAGCAGGTCGCCCAGATACTTCAGGTCATAGGTCTGGCCGGCATACTCAAAGCGCGGCGCCGCCGTCTGGCCTTCTTCGAGCTGGTAAAGGGCCTCCAGCTCGAAGGGCGAAACCCGCACGATACCTTCGATGGTGTTCAGCGGAATGGCATACAGGTCTTCGCCCGACATCACCATCAGGGCGCGGTTGACCGAAACCGTGAACGGCAAGCGAATCAGGAAGCGTGTGCCCTCACCCACCGTGGACTCGATACGCATGGAGCCGCCGAGTTGTTTGACCTCGGAGTGCACCACGTCCATCCCAACGCCACGCCCGGAAATCTGCGTGACCTTCTCGGCCGTCGAGAAGCCGGCTTCGAGAATGAACTGCAGAATCTCCTGATCGGTCAGATCGGAATCCGGCACCATCATGCCGCGTTCGATGGCCTTGCGCCGAACCGCCTCAAGCCGGATACCGCCACCATCGTCTGACAGGGTCAACAGGATGTCGCCACCCTCGCGCCCCAGTGTCAGCATGATGTTGCCAACCTCAGCCTTGCCGGCGGCACGGCGAACTTCCGCAGGCTCTATGCCATGGTCAACCGCATTGCGCAGCATATGCTCCAGCGGCGCGACAATGCGCTCAAGCACGGTGCGGTCCATCTCGCCTTCGGCATTGCCGACGTTGAACTCAACCTGTTTGCCAAGCTCGCCCGCCACTTGCCGGACAATCCGCCGCAAACGTGGCACCAGTCGGTCGAAGGGCACCATGCGGGTGCGCATGAGGCCTTCCTGCAGCTCGGTGTTGACCCGGGCCTGCTGCAGGAGCAGGGTTTCGGCGTCGCGATTCTTGCCGGCCAGCGTTTCTTTCAGATCCAGCAAGTCGGATGCCGACTCGAACAGGGCACGCGAAAGCTGTTGCAACTGGGAGTGGCGATCCATCTCCAGCAAGTCGAACTCTTCATAGCCCGAACGCTCGGTTTCAGCCTGATAGCGACTGAGAATCTGCGCCTGGGTTTCGGTGTCCAGCCGCCGCAGCTGGTCACGAACCCGCTCGATAGTGGCTTCCATTTCACCCAGTGTGAAACCGACGTCGCTGACCTGCTGTTCAACCCGTCCTCGGAAAATCGAAGTTTCACCAGCCAGGTTGACCAGCCCTTCAAGCAGCTCAGCCGGAACCTTGACCAACTCCTGCGGCGCTCTGCGCGCTTCGGCTTCCTGCGCGGCCTCGGCCGCACGCTGCACAAACGGCAACACCTTAGCCTGCCTGGCCGAGAGCGCCGGCTGACTACTGGCGGCGATGATCGGCAGATCCAGCTTCGGCAACGGCTGGGGCGCTGCAGGCTGTGCCACCGGCACGACGGGGTCAATGGCTTGCACTGCGCTCTGGCTCAGGCGCAGCCGCAACTGTTCAATTTCATTCTGCAGGCCATCGAAAGCCGACTGCACATCGACAAACAGGCTTTCTGGCCATGGTTGCCCTTGCTGCTGCACTTCACTCAGATATTGCTCGAAGTCATGTGCCAGATCACCCAATCGGCTTTGTCCGGCAAGTCGCGCGCCGCCCTTGAGCGTATGCAGGGTGCGCTGCATGTCAGCGATCGGAGCTGCATCATCCGGTACGGCCTCCCAGCGTCCGACTGAAGCTTCCATGGCCTCCATCAGGTCATCGGCTTCCTCGAGAAAGATATCCAGGATATCGGTCTCGCCATCGGTATTGGCGGGCGCATTGTCTACCGGTTGCAGGTGCACACTGGCAGGGACGCTCAACTGCTCCTCGGGGTTGGCCCGCAAGCGTTTGATTGCGTCAATCAAGGCTGCACCCGGCGGTATGGCTCGCCGGTCACGCACGGCTTCAAGCATCTCGGCCAAGCGGTCGTGACAGTTCTGCAACAAACCGAACAACTCGTTACCTGCTCTCAGGCTGCCGTTGCCCAGTCCCTCGTAGAGAAATTCAAGCTCGTGAGCAAGATCGCCGATTTCGCGAATCTCGGCCATTCGTGCACCGCCCTTGAGGGTGTGCAGATCGCGCTGGAGTGACTCCAGCTCCAGGCTGTTTTCAACATTGTCCATCCAGCGCAGCAGGGATGCCGCCGCGCTGTCCATGATGTCAAAACCTTCCTCGAGGAAAATCTCCACCAGCTCCGGATCGGCAGCCTCAAAGGGCACAAAGCCTGCTGCGGGCTCGACCTCGGCTGCCTGAAGAGCTGGCGGCTCGGAGACTGCGTCGAGTAACGGCTGCAGGTCAGCGGCGTCCAGCGGCTGCGCACCCATTTGCGGCAAGGCTTCGTCAATCGACCATTGGCTCTGGCTAAGATCAGGCATTTCGGCCACTTCATCAGCAGCAAATATCAATGGCTGACGTGGCTCATCTTCGCCGGCCAGGCTGGTCGGCATATCCAGTGCGGGCAACTGGAAATCGACTGCCGGCAATTCACTCAGATCAAACTCTCGGGTTTCAGCTGCCGCGAGACCATCCAAAGCCTCTGGGTCAGATTCGGCGGGCTCGTCAAGCAGGACTTCGGCCTCAGGGAGTTGCGCGCCCAATTGCGGAAGTGCCGCATCCAGCGACCATTCATCCTGACTCAGCGCCGGCATTTCGGGCACTTCATCTGCGGCAAAGATCGGCTGCAGTTCTTGCTGCGCCTCGGAATCAGCACTTGGCGCCAGCCCGAGGGCCGGCAACTGCAAGTCGGCATCCGGCAGTTCGGCAAGATCGATCTCTTGGGTGTCAGTCGCGGTACTTTCCGGCAAGGTTGATTCAGGCAGAGACTCCAGTGCCTCAGCCGAAACGACTTCAGCAACGACCGGTTCAGCCGCGCCAACAGCGCTGCTGCTGCGTGAAAAGGCCAGCAAGGCGCTGATCAACTCAGCCGGATTACCCATTGGCTGACGGGCCTGCATCTGTTCAACCAGCACCGCGAGCAGGTCATGTGACTGATGCAGCAGGCCGGACAATTCGCTGCCAGGCATGTAACGGCCATCCACCAGTCCCTCGTAAAGCGTTTCCAGCTCGTGGGCCAGATCGCCGATCGGTCGCACACCGGCCATGCGGGCGCCACCCTTGAGGGTATGCAGATCCCTGAGCAGTGAACTCAAGGCCTGACCGTTGTCTGGGTCACCCAGCCATTTCTCCAGCGAGTGACTTGAGCTTTCGACCAGTTCGATCGCTTCTTCAAGGAAGATCTCGACCATTTCCTCGTCGAGCTCTTCGGCTGCATACGCCTCGATGACTACCGGGGCTGACTCAGCTTCAACGGGTACCGGCTCCTCATCAACCTCGACAAGCAGCTCAGTGACCGGTTCTTCATCGAGCTCAACGATGCTCATCAGGCCGCTATTTTCCGTGGCCAGCAAGTCCATTGCCGCATCGCTGAGCGATTTGGACAGCAATTCGCGCAGCGCCATTATCTGTTCGGTCTGAGGGATCACTTCCAGCCCTGCGGCCACCTGATCCATCATGCTGATCAGGGCCTCATGGGCGAGCTCTACCTGATCAAAGAATTCCGCGCTGACCGGCAAACGCCCTTCCTCAACGGCGGCGTAACACTCAAGCAGGCACTGACAGAGCGCATCGATCTGCGGCAGCTCGGCCATCTGGGCGCCACGCCCCAGCGTACTGAGCTCATCAAGCAGCGCATTGAGTTCCTGCTGCTCGCCCGGATGTTCGCGCCAGCGCCGCAGCAGCGCCTCCGCATCCAGAAGAATGTCCATGCCTTGCGCGAGAAAGATACCAATCAGTTGCGGGTCACGCTCAACACCTTCTTCTTTGAGCTGGCTGGCCTGAACCGCCAGGCGCTCGTCATACAGCCGCTGCACCCGTTCAAGAAATTGGGCTGCGCCGTCAATCGGCTCCAACGGCGTCGTTTCAAGCTGATCGAGGCCACGCTGAAACAACTGGGTTGCATCACGCAGCAGTTCGACTTCAGCCAGGTCTATATCAATCAGGTTGACCTTGAAATCCTTGGCCAGTTTTTCCAGGGGAGCAGCAATCTCAGCCATGGGCAGTATGCCGGCCATGTGGGCGCTGCCCTTGAGGGTATGCAAGGCGCGTTGCAGGTTGTCGGTAATCGGTCGCGGCAGCTCCTTGGCACACTCATCGAGGAATGCCTTGAGCGTCTCCAGATGCGCATCCGCTTCGGCGAGGAAAATCTCCAGCAGCTGTGCATCAAGGATCTCCGCCGGTGCAGGCTGTGGCCCCTTGATTGCGTCTGCAGGCTGCTCGGACGCCTCCTGATCGTCAGGCTCTTCCGGTTTCGCTACCAGCTTCTGACCGCGCGCCAAGGCATGCGCCCTCGCGGCAAGCAGATCAACATCATCACGCTGACGCTGGCTCTTTGCGGCAAACTCCTCGACCAATTCCGGCAGCAGGGCAACGACATCACCAATCGCCTGCTGAACCTCAGCATCGGGCTCAATGCTGCGGTCCAGGACGCGATTAAGCAGGTTCTCGACAGACCAGGACAGCTCGCCCACCACCAATGCGCGTACCATACGCCCGCTGCCCTTGAGGGTATGGAAAGCCCGGCGCACTTCGGTCAGCGCGACCTTGTTTTCGGTATCAGCGGCCCACTGGGGCAGGTATTCGCCAATCGTCTCCAGGACTTCACCCGCTTCCTCGATAAATACCTCGAGCAGGTCTTCATCCATCGGCTCTTCATCAGCCGGGGGCGGCAGCAAGCTTTGTGGAACGTCCAGCGCTGGCGGATTGATCGCCTGAACCGGAGCGGCCATGACATCGGCCATGGACAATGGCTTCTCGGTCTCTTGTGGCAGTTCAACCTCAAGGACGGCGGGCAACTCGACTTCCGGCAAGTCCATCGCCTCGATCTCGGCTGCATCCCACTGATCCAGCGGCTTGTCGAGATCCACAAGGGTAATTTCGACAGGCTCGTCCAGAGGCAGCACTTGCCCCTCGCTTACATCAACAGACTCGAACTCGGAGGTCAGCTCGTCCCCCAGGCTCCAGCTTTGCTCTGCAGGAGAGGTCTCAAGCAGCGACAGTTCGATCTCGGCCACGCCCTGCGAAGACTCATCAGCAGAAGCCAGTTCTTCAAGCACCAGTTCGGGTAGTTCGTCACTGGCTGGAGGCTCATCCAGCTCCATCTCTGGCGTCGGCTCAGGCTCAGGCTCAGAGAAAGGCTCGGCGGCCAGAACATCAATTTCCTGCAAAGGATCTGCAGCAATGCTGTATTCAACCGGCTCGGCTTCAGGCCAATCGAGGATCGACGGTTTTTCCTGCAGCGGATAACCAAGGCTTGCCAGACTGTCTTCAGCCACATCGAGAATCTGATCGCCCTGATCAATGCGATCTTCAGCCACTCGCTCAAGGTAATACTCAACCCCGGTTATGGCATCGGCAAGGGTGTCCAGGCTTTGCCAGTTGGGTACCATTTTGCGAACCAGCAACTGCTCCTGAATATAGAGCGTCGCTGCCCCCAGCAACGCCGCCGCCCGGGGCAGCGGAATCATTGCCAGGCCACCACGTACCTGCGTCAGCAACTCGGGAACGCGCGCCAGATGCTCATGATTCCATTGCGAAGCAATGAACTCGACAATCGCATCCTTGGCCTGTTCCAGTCCGTTTCTGGCTTCCTTGATCACCACTTGATGGATCTGCGCAACATCCGTGGTCGGCATCAGGCTTTCTTCGCCGCGAATGTTTTCCGCAGGCTCCGCCATGCCTGCCAGCGTGGCTTCCACGTAGAGCAGTGCGCCGGCAATATCCATCAGCAGTGCGTCACTGGCCGGCTGCTGCCCCGAGGACATGCGCTGAACCAGCTCCAACTGATCGAGAATGACCTTGCGCGGCTGGCCAAATCCCAACACCGCGAGGGTATCGCCGATCTGCTTCAGCGGGGTCAGCAAGGCATCAAGATCTGCAAAGGCCTTGCGATCGCTGCGCACAAACAGGTCAAGGCTGTCCTTGACCCGCACCAGCTCCTCGCAGAGGGCGGTTACCACCGAACGCATGGCGTCTCGATCAGGTCCCGCCAGGCGCGCGCGTTCGTCCGCCACCACGCCCTGATCCGGCAGCGCTTCGTCGAGGCGGAACTGCGCTTTGAGCGCCTTGATTCGTGGTGATTGCGCAGTCGACTTGGCAATGTAGAACAGCAGATTCTTGATCAGCACCTCGGGGGCCGGCTGATTAATCCCGGCGCTACCCTGTTCAAGCAGGCGCTTGAGCTCTTTATCCACCTGGCGCAGCAAACTGCGCACCGAAGCGCCATTGACCACACTGCCGTTGGCCAAACCTTCGATCAGACCCGAAGCGATCTGCCACAAAGGACCCAAAGGGGCCTCCTTGCAGAGACTTTCCAGGCGCGCATAAACCCGTGCCATATAACCAAGATTGGTGGGTAAATCCTGGTTGCGGATGACCCCCACCAACGCCTGCTGCTGCATCTGCCGCAACTTGCGCAGCAAAACCGGAAACTCCGCACCGTGCAGTCGGGACAATGCATCGGGTGGCAGTACAGAAGCCCGCGAGGATAAATCGGGGGAAAACAGACTGGTTTCGGAGAGCAGGGTTTCACCCCGTGCCGAACGCAAATCGTTCAGCAACGGCAGCACCACCATCGGCAAATCGCGCCGGGCTTCCTGAACGCGCTCAAGATACACAGGCATCTGCAGAATGGCCTGCATCAACACCTCAAGCGCCTCATTCTGGTTGCTGACGCGGCCTTCGATCATGGCCTGCGCCAGGTGTTCCATTTCCTCGGCCAGCAAGGCTGCACCAAAGAATTCAACCATCTGCAAAGTGCCATGGACCTGATGCACATAAGTCAGGCAGAAGCGCATACGCGTCAGATCTTGCGGATTCTCGACATAGGCTTCCAGCGCCTGACGCGCTTGCTTCAGCGTTTCAGCAATTTCGCCTTTGACCCACTCGAGGGCGACATAGTCGTGCCAATCACCCATAACGACTCCGCTCATACATTCTTCCGGATAAATGCCAAAACTCGATCGTCAGCCACCGGTTGCAGATCCGGATGTTGCCAACCAACCACTTCACCGACACCAACCACCAGCAGGCCGCCCGGGGCCAGACGCTCCGCCAGACGATTGAGAATCTCGCGGCGACGCCAGCGGCGGAAGTAGATCAACAAGTTCTGGCAAAAAATGACGTCCATACCTGAAAACGGCGACTTGGCCAGTTCCAGTACATTAAGTCTGGCGCAGCACACTCTCGACGCCAGTGTCGGTACAACTTTGTAGCGTCCATCGGCCAACTGCTCGAAGTAGCGCTCGCAGAGGTCGATATCCATTTGTTCCAGCTTGCGCGCAGCATAAATACCGTCACGCGCCTTGTTCAGCGCGCTCAGACTGATGTCGGTACCGGTCACCCCGAACAATTCCACCAACGGGTTGCCCTGCATCGCTTCGGCTGCAGAAATCGCCAGTGAATAAGGCTCTTCACCTGACGAGCACCCCACGCTCCAGAGCGCCAGAGGCTGATTCGATCGGGCTGCAGAACAGCGTTCACGCAGGTAGTTTTGCAACAAGTCAAAGGATGGTCTGTGACGAAAAAACCGTGTTTCCTGAACAGTCAGTCGATCCATCAGCGTGGACCACTCGACGGCTCCGCGCAGCCCATCGGTTACCTGCAGGTAATAGGCTCGATAATCATCGATACCCAACTCACGCATGCGCGCACTCAGGCTGGTCTGCAGAAACGCCCGACGCTGCTCGTTGAGCACCAGTCCGGTACGGTCTTCCAGCAGGACCTGCCAGTCGTGGAACTCCTGCTCGGACATATCAGCCAATGGCCTCAAGGCCCAGACAGCGCCTGACTGCATGCCGTGCCCCTCGCCGCTGTTCATGGTTGGGCCTCTCAAACAGGGCCCCAATCGGGGCCGCTGCTAGGTGATTGCTTGGACCTAACCCGCAGATTCCGGCAAGGTGAAACCAGAAACCGATCCGCGCATCTCACTGGCCATCTTCGCCAGGTTACCAATGCTCTTGGCAGTCACCGTGGTACCGGCAGATGTCTGCGAGGTAATTTCCTGAATCACGTTCATCGTGTTGGAAATATGGCCTGCGGAAGAGGCCTGCTGACGTGCAGCGTTGGAGATGTTCTGAATCAAGGCCGCGAGGGTCTTGGATACTTTCTCGATCTCTTCCAGTGCCACCCCGGCGTCCTGCGCCAGGCGGGCACCGCGCACCACTTCGGAAGTCGTCTGCTCCATGGAGATAACCGCTTCGTTGGTGTCGGTCTGGATCGTCTTAACCAGCGCCTCGATCTGCTTGGTTGCCGCCGAGGAACGTTCTGCAAGGCGCTGTACTTCGTCCGCTACCACGGCGAAGCCGCGACCTGCATCACCGGCCATCGACGCCTGGATCGCGGCGTTCAGTGCGAGGATGTTGGTCTGGTCAGCAATGTCGTTAATCAGGCTAACGATGTCACCGATCTCCTGGGACGACTCACCGAGGCGTTTGATCCGCTTCGAGGTGTCCTGGATCTGCTCACGGATGTTATCCATGCCGGTGATGGTGTTGTGCACCACTTCGTTGCCTTTGTTGGCGATGGCTACGGAACGTTCCGCTACCGCGGAGGACTCCGAGGCGTTCGCCGATACCTGGTCAATCGACACTGCCATTTCGTTGATGGCCGCGGAAGCGCCGGCGATCTCCTGGGCCTGGTGCTCGGAAGCCTCAGCCAGATGCATGGCGGTCGCCTGAGTCTCCTGAGCGGCCGCAGATACCTGAACGGCTGTCATGTTGATGGTCTCAACCAGGTCACGCAGTTGGTCAATCGAGAAGTTGATCGAGTCCGCAATGGCACCCGTGAAATCCTCGGTTACTGTTGCGTTCACGGTCAGATCACCGTCTGCAAGGTCCGCAATTTCATCCAGCAGCCGCAAAATCGCCGTCTGGTTACGCTCGTTCTTCTCTGCGGTATCTGCCAGACGCAGGTTGGTTGCCCGTACCATGACGAAGCCGACCAGAATGATCGAACCCAGCGCCAGCGCACCCAGTACATAGCCGAGCAAGGTGTTGAAATAACGACCATCAGCCAGGTTTTCAAACGCCGTGCCGAGAGTCGACGCCCGCCCCAGCAAGCTCTGCGATACGCTGAAGATGGTGTTGGCTGATTCACGTACCTGGAACAGTTCAGGCGAGGTTTCCAGAATCTGGTCAACCGATCCGGAAACGAACTGGAACAGTTCAGCAATTTCGGCCAGCCGCTCCTGAGCTTCCGGGTCGGTTACCTGGGAAATGTCCATGGCGGGATTGCCATTCTGCATGCCATCCAGCACTCGACCAAACAGACTGGCATCACGGCCAAACATGTCGGAGGCCTGAACCGAGTTGTCATCGCCGGCGAGAACCTGGTTTACCGAACCAAGAATCCGCTCCGCCAGCAGAGCCTGACGCTGGGCAACCGAAACCTGGCTAGCTGGCGCGTTGCTGGCCAGAAGAATCTCATTGACCTCTTCATACTCGATCTGCAACTGGGGAATGGTGTCTTCCAGAGTGGTGGCGAGCTCATGCAGGGAGGTTACGGTTTTTTCGGCAGCCAGAATTTCATCGGCGTTTTTACGCATCACATCCCAGTCGGCCTGAACTGCGGCCATTTCAGCCTGCACCTGAGCCGGTGCCGGCGGCAGTCCCGTGGCCGGGTCGCCCTCCAGCAGCAGCTTCCAGCCAGCAGCAAAATCATCCCGCGCCCTTTTCAGCACGCCGAATGCCTCCGCCTTGCCGGTGGCCGCTTCGGTTGCAGCCTTGGATATCTGCTGCGACAGCACACGCAGTTCGCCGGCTTGCGACAGATAGACCTTGTCGAAGCCCGCCTGCTTGCCCAGATAGAAGAAGTTGGCAAACAGCAGCACGATTGAAATGATCAGGATTGCAAACAACCCAGTGATCAATGTGTTGCTGCGTAAACCCGCAAGGAAAGTGCCCGCATCTATTTTTTTCATTATCTGGCCCCCGCCCGGACCCTTTTTTCACAATTAACAGGTAACGCCAAAGGGCCGGCTATGCCGACCCAACCGAAAAACTCAAACTGCGAC
>JACCDZ010108127.1_pt1 | contig 20075 bp, 20 predicted proteins | sample 7449551 | NCBI WGS metagenome assembly JACCDZ01 (sample SAMN15323452, study PRJNA562643) | freshwater metagenome | isolation source: river surface water | place: USA:Blue River Watershed | collected 2017-08-18
TCTTTAGTAGTCATGTTATTGTTGCTTAATGATTTTTTTAGTTACAAATTTATTTTTAGTTTTAATTTTCAACATATATGTACCAGTTTCATACTCATCACCTATTATTAAATTAGTACTATCATCCTTTGAATAAATCAATTTACCGTCAACTGTGTATACATTAATATCAAAACTGTCTACACTATTAATTGTAAAATTAGTTTTACTTGGATTGGGATAAATACTAATATCTTCATAATTATCGTAGTTTAATACAATAGTATTACTATATACATATGTTCCATCGTTGTCTACAATTTTAAGTCTATAATAAGATTGTGAATTAGCATTATCTAAATATCCATAATTTGAATTATTACCTTTAGAATGAATAGTATCTACTTTGTAAAAATCTTTACCATTATTAGATTTTTCTAAAATAAAATAATTAAAATCAGTTTCAATCTTTGTAGACCAATATAATTGATTTTTATTACCGATATTAAATCCTATAAAATCTATTAATTCAATAGGTGAAGGACATGTAACAATTACAACCGCAGTGTCTTTCCATACTTGATCGCAGAATAAATCTTTAAAAGTATAAGTAACGATGTACGGACCACCTGTTGTAGGAAATGTATGTTGTAAAGGAAACGTAGGATTATTAATAATTGGACTTCCATCATTAAAATCTATTGTAGCCTCAGTAGATTTAATACTCACATTAGTATTATAATAGTTTTTAAATGCAAATGTAAAATCATAATTATTACATACCCCTGTCCCAATAGCAGTCAATATTGGTAAATTAGGACTCAACCAGGCTAAATTAGTCAATCCTCTATAAACAGAACCTCCACCGTTAATCGTGACTGAATTGACAGTAGGTGCATTATTAGCATTGTCAAATCTTGTTAAAGATGTACTAGTGCCAGGTGAAGCATATATGTTACCATCTAAACCCAATTGCATAGTCCAAGATTTAGAACCTGTAGTACCATTTGTATTACTTGTAATATCGTGCCAATCAACATTAGTATTATTACCACTCCAATAAATACGATCACCGTCAGGAGAAAATTCTAAACCATCCCCACTAGAAACTCCAACATTACTACCCCATATTAAACTACCTATTGTACCATTAATATTATCAAAATTATAAATAACAACCCAATTTGCACCTGTAAATGCAATTTTATCATTACATGGACTAAATTTAATATATGACTGTCCTAAAGCAGATGCTGTAAAATTGGGTAACATATCATATACAACAGGACCAGTAATACCTGTCGCTGTATAATGCCAAATTCTAAATGTGTTTGTGTTATCTTTAGTATGACCTGCTAACCAATAACCACCACTTCTATCAGCCCCTACCGCAATACCTTCACCATTATTAGCATCAGTATCAACATTTACAATACCGTGAGTAGCATCAAATACTGGCAATGTTAATCCTATATATCTTGTTCTATTCAACCCTTTATTTTGACAACTACCCCCTGTTAAATCATTTGCATTAATCATATAAAAGGCATCATTCGTTGAATTTCTAACAGGATCAGGAAATAATACCCCACCACCAGCAGCAGAACCAGAACAGATATTATTGGTTTGCATATTATAAATCAAATTCAACCATGTACCACCTGTCAAAGGATTATTATTGAACATATGAAGCGTATTCGTATACAACGCCCTTGTCTTACTTCTATAAGCAATTGCAGTAGAAGTCTCAGGAGATACGGCATTATTTGTACCCATTGTAGAAGTCACCCCTACCGATGAACTAGGAAAATCACCACTAAATTCCATCCTACCACCACTACCAAAAGCCCAAGATGTAGATAATTGATAAGGACTTACCGTTTGACCTTCCGATACAAATACGATAAATACCAACAACATTGTTAATAAAACTTTTTTCATAGTTATTTAATTTTGAATTTCAATGCGATAATGGGTTTTAACATAATCATAATCAACTACTTCTATATAATTCCCATACTCGTAACCTCTAATAAATATGGTGAACTCTTCTAAAAACCCATATAATTCATCTAAATATTTATCAGCCGAAGTCTTAGACATACTATCAATAACTACCGTGGAACTGTAATTTTCACCTGCTGAATTATAACAATCTTTAACAATTTGGTAATTTCCCATCTAAAACTTTTTCTAATAAATATCGAATTTTGTGCTAATTTAGGTTAAATTCTCACAATTAAAAAATATTTTTAAAATTTTTTACTAAAATCGTGTATTTTTAATTTTTTTCGCATATGTATAAATGTAATAGTAATTATATTAGTGGTATAATTCAAAATCTTTTTCACAAGGAATAGACTTTCAAATAAACCACTAATTTATTTGTTTGTTTATTCCTATTTTTTTTGAATAGGATTATTTAAATTCAAAATTTATTGTTATTATTGCAGTATAAAAACTTACGAAACATCACAGTTCAAGGGTTTAAATGAGTGTTACAATGTTACGATGTGAATCGGGATTTTGATGGCAACCCCGTATAGGACAGAAAAGTGGTAGACTAGCGAGTAGCATGACGTTAATTCTTGTTGGGAATTAAAACATGATAATTGGTTTGGGTGATCGTGGTTTGTATTATTATAGTTACAAATCTCCCAAAGAAGTTCCTGCTTCAGGTTTGCAGGTTTATGGAAGATCAGGATAAGGACATACGAAATAGGATGCAGGGCGGTAATTAGATTTTTTGACTGATTATCATCATCGATGCGGGCACACAAACCAATGGGTGTATAGCATAAAAGAGGCGTATGTTACCGAGACTGTGAAAAACGATAGGGTTTGCCCTAAAAACTACTCAAAGCTCACTCCTAGGATAAGTGTGTCTAAAGTATTCTGTAGCTTTATATTTAATAAACTGAATAACTAATAAATAATTTAGTTATTTTAAAATTTTTAATTTCTGAAGCTATATACTCTTTAGCCCCTATACTGAAATCCTTGTTACGAAGTAACACCACTTGGAAGTATATTCATCACTTTAAAAAACATGTTTAATTAATTGTTTTCTTAAATGTTTTATTTATCTGAATAATTTATAATTTAATAAATTACTTAAATAAGTAAATGTTGAATGGGCTTTCAGCCCGTGTAGAATCTTTTAATATTATTCAATATATTAATAATTAAATTATTCCTGAAGTTAAAGTATTTTATATTTATTATGTGCATTTAGCACGTAAATAATATGTTAAAATTTTTAAAAAAGTGAATTATTTCTTATATTAGTGATTATGAAAATATTAGGTTATATAGATAAAAATCATAAGAATTATGATGATAAAAGATATAGTTATACTAATTTCTTCATAGAAGAATATATGAGTTTATTAGAAGAGATTGGATATGACATAAAAGTTACTACAGATTATGAAATGTATATAGGTAAGTTACTAGTGAATATCAAAAGAATGAATATAGAAAAAAATGGAATAGTACACCAATATTACAGTAAATATGAATTAATAAATGGGTTAAAATTCTTAACATATTATTATAATAAAAAGAAAGTAATCGATGATTATATAAAAGAACGAGATGAAATTTTAAAAAATAAAGAATCAATTATTGAGAAAAAGAAACTACCTAATGTAAATACTAATAAACCAAAAAAAGATAAGAAAAAGAAAATAGATAAAAAAAGTAATACAGAGATTAAATGGATACCTAATATTCAGTATATAAAAAATGTATTAAGAAAATCGGGGTATTTAATAACTCAATCAGGAAATATTTTAATAGTTAATGGTAAAAGTGATATATATTTTTCTATTAAAACTAAAGAATTTAAAAATAAACAGTATTCAGTTAAAATAAATAATGATTTACATTTGATAAATAGTATAAAATTATATGTTTAAGAAAATAGATAACGGGAAATCAAGTTTATACAGGAAGTATAAAGTTAGTGATGATCATATTAAAATGAATATTTTATATTCAGTGTTAATTAAATTAAAAAGAGGTACTAAAATAGAAAATTTGAGTGTTGAAGATAGGCATATCGTGAAATTTAATTTCAAAAAATTAGAACCTATATTAAAAGATTATTTAAATAAAAATGAAGTGAGTTATAAACTTAATATGTATGACATCACACGTAAATGGTTAGATTTAATAAATAGCAAGTGTAATTTAACACTGAATAGTAAAAAGATGTTTTATTATATGCTTACAGCATCTATTGAAAATGTATTTGAACCATTTAATTCTAATTATAGGATTAATGTATATAACACTAATAAATGGAGAGATCTCAGATTAGTTATTTTAAGAAAGTATGATAGATGTCTATGTTGTGGATCTAAAAACAATTTATCCGTTGACCATATATTACCTGTATCATTATATCCACAACATGCTTTTTCAGAAAACAATTTGCAAGTATTATGTACATCTTGTAATTCTAGTAAAGGTAATCGTAATATCTTAGATTATAGATAATAAAAATTTTAAAATTATTTAAATAGTTATATTTTTTGTATCTTGTATAAAATTTAAAAGATACATATAATGAGAAATAAGGTTTACACAATTAAGAAATTAGAGTCATTACAGATCAAATTAAAACAAGTGTTTACTGCAATTAAACAAGGTAGTTCATATGCAGAGTTGTATAATCAGATTGAGGAGGCTAATGACATTATTGATGATGTTAAATTATACATTGAAAGAGAACCGCAGGATTAACATGGCTTCAAAAGATAATAAGGATAATACTGATAAAAAATCAAAGGAGGGTATACGAGCTAAGGCTATTAAGAGTATATCATCTGAGAAGTTAAAGGACAAAATAAAGAAGTTATGGAATTAGTTGTATTAAATGTATTAATTTTAGTTATCATAGCCTTGATATATATTATCATTAACTTGAATAAGAAAGTAGAAAAGTTAGAGGATATTGTTAATGGGTATGATATTTACATGGGTGAATTATCAAAGGCTATTGAAGATTCAAATGCTAAGATACAGAAATTAGATGGTATGAAAATATTTCAGACTGATGATGAGATCGGTTGGTTTTTCAATAATTTAAAAACTATACAAGAAAAGTTTAATTTATTTATAACACATTATGGCAAGAGGTAGAAAACCTAAGAAGAGATATTTCGATGATAGTACTCAGGATGCTATAGTGTTGTATAACAAATGTGAGGACATTGATGTAAAGAATGCTATTTATGAGAAAGATATTCATAAAGCATTTACGAAGTTAGCACAGAATTTAATACATACTTTTAAGTTTTATTATACGGAAGTCGACGATTTAACACATTTGCAACATGAACTAGTTATATTCATGATGAGTAAAATGCATATGTTTGATCCCTCTTTAGGATTTAAGGCATTTTCTTATTTTGGTACTATTGGTAAGAGATGGTTAATTATATATAATCAGAAAAACTATAATAAATTATTAAAGTCAGATGTTATAGATAATACTAGTGCTACCTTTAATACTAAAGATGAGTATTACACTAATGACGTACCTAGACAACTTACTTATGAGAGTGTTCATACTTCAGGTGAGAATACTAATGATGAAAAAATTGAGTTTTTAGATAGATATGTTAAGTATTGTACTGATAATATATATATGTTATTTGCTACAGAATTAGAAGTTAAAGTAGCTGATTGTATATTAGAGTTATTTCGAAAAAGAGAATATATCACTATTTATAATAAGAAGGCCTTGTATATTTATATCAAGGAGATGATGCGAGTTAAGAGTATTGTGATTACTAAAGTATCTAAACAATTACATGATATTTACAAAAAGCATTATAACTTCTACACAGAAAACGATTATTACGACTTTTAAAAAAAATAGGACATGGCAATTGATTATGATAAAATAATTTTTGGTAACAAGAAGTATTCTGACTTGTTGAAAGAAGTATACCAAAAGCATCAAAAAAAGGATACTCAAATCAATGCCTTGATTATAGAACTTAAAGATTTAGTAGAAGAACCATCTGATGCTACTTTAATAGTACCTATGATTAAAGGGTACTTAGAAACGGGTGTTAAAAATGATGATTTACTATTGAAATTAGTAGCATTAATTCAGAAAGGTGAAGAGAAAAGTGGCGGTAAGAATGACGATGTTTTAGATTTAGGGTTGACGGAAGCTGAAAAAGAAGCGTTGTTAAAAGATGCACAGAGATTGATGGACGGTAATGAGATTTAAACAAGGTGTTTACGATGTTAATAGAAGTAATTCCCTACCTGTTGTAACGAATAATTTTACAGTAGGTAGGGTTAAATTTACTATATTAAACGATAAAGACAATGAAAAGATATTCAATGATTATGGACAATGGTCAGCTATAGGTGCAATATTTTTTGAAAACCCTAAAGTACCTACTAAATCTAAGTTGGATTATAATAATATTGCATATCCTTTACTACCTAATGTTAAAAACTATCCGTTGAAAAATGAGTTAGTATATATCATTAGTTTACCGTCTAATAGAACTCAAAGTAATATCAATAGTGTTACAAATTATTATTTACAACCTATTAATATATGGAATTCAACTAATCATAATGCTATACCAGATCCTGTATTTGGTAATGGTGAAGTGGAATTAGGTAATACTTTTCAAGAATCTTTGGTGAGATCACTACAACCTTTTGAAGGTGATATTATATTTGAAGGAAGGTTTGGACAAGGTATAAGATTTAGTAGTACTACAAAGGGATCTGTGGTTGAAAATGGATGGTCTTCTAATGGTGACAATGGTAGGCCTATTGTTATAATACATAATGGGCAATTTGAAGATACTAGTGATCCATGGATACCTCAAACTGAAAATATCAATAAAAATAAAAGTTCAATATATTTAACTGATACTCAGCAAATAGAGTTAGAGGCTTCAAGTATTAATTATAATTCTTATAATTCAAAGCCTATAGGTATAGATAAATATACCAATCCCCAAATTATAATTAATTCAGGTAGAGTAGTATTAAATTCATATGAAGATAGTGTTTTAATTAGTAGTAATAAAAGTGTTAATTTAAATTCTAATGAATCTGTAAATATTGACACTAAAGAAAGTATTTTAAATTCTGAAAAAATATATTTAGGTGATAAAGATGCTGACCAAGCACTATTATTGGGAAATGACACTATTGCTTCGTTGGAAAAGATATTAAAAGAAGTATCTAAAGTAATGGATGCGTTGTCACAACTAGCAGGAGTGCAGCAAGGGTCGCCATTTCCTACATTGGTTAAAAGTGCCACACCTGCAAAGAAAGTAATCGACATTGAGGTACGTAAATTGAAAAAGTTGTTATCTAAAAGAAATTTCACGAAATGACGAGTAAAAGAAAACAACGTATTTTAGATAAAAAAAAGAATAGAGAAGAACCTAGAGTTAAAACTGATTCTAATCTAATTAAGACTGAGAAGGATAAACTTAACAGTTTGGATAGAGGTTCATTGAAATCATCTTTAACTGGTTTAGGTGCTATTATAACTCCGTTAATTATAGCTAAAATTAATGATAGTATCGATGTTGAAAATACTGTTATGGGTATGATTGACCAGTACCAAAATGAATGTCCTACGACTGCTGAATTAGAACCTGTGTTGAACCAATTGAATGGTTTAAAAAGTAAATTAAATAGTGTATCGGCTGTTACAAAACAAGTTGATACTATGATTAGTCCACTAAGAACAATTTTAAATATAACAAATGTTAGTATATCAATTATTGAGAATTTGCCAATTCCTACATCAGTACCACCTGGAATTGGGATACCTGTTAATGTGCCTGTTAAATTTGCTGACACATTACGTATATTAAAAGAATTAGTAAAAGGTACTTCAGGAGAAATTACAAATATAAATCAATTGAGTAATAGTATGTCAGGTTTTGTAACTAAGCCTACATTAGCTATTAACTTACTGAGCTCTGTATTAGAACAATGTGTTATTAAAAACACTAATCTCACTGACGAACAAAAGGTAAATTTGGTTAAGTCTATACAAAAAAATGAGGATAAGTCATTAGATATAGGCCAAAAACAAAGTAAACAAGAATATAAAGGGTACACCTATGAAATTCAAAGCAGGATTATAGACAATTTACCTATACCACAGAGAAGAATTAAGGCTACAAGTGGTAATGATTCTATATACGGGGAGTGGTCTTACTCAGCTACTACGGATATTATGGTAAAAGAATTGAAATTTGCCATTGATTCTAAAGGTAAATCACCTAATTATTACTTTTCAAAAACTTAAAATCTAATATTTATAAAGGAGGTTATTGACATGAACACGAAAGAATTTAAAAAATTAATCAAAGTTGCTGTAAAAGAGGCAATAAAAGAAGAACTAACAGATATTTTGTTAGAAGCCATGAATACGAATGCTAATGTACTTAAAGAAAATACGGATAGGACATTGACGTTTAATTCTAATTCTATACCTCGTACATCACAACCGATGGCACAACAAGATATAAGAGCATCTTATATGCAAATGTTAAGTGAAACAACACCGTTGACTCATATGGATAAAGGTACGTTTATACCACCTGCTGATCCAGTAAATGGTAATTTAGGTACAGGTGAAGTTCCAATGGATATGATTATGGGATTAATGAATATGAAGTAAGATGGCGATTATATTAAATAGTAAGTATCCTATCGATTTGAATGGTAGAAAAGCAGTAGGGTTTAATTTCCCTATGAATGGTGATGCTGTATTTAATAAAACGTACATTGTAAAGGATCAGGTTAAAGCAAATTTGATTAATTATTTACTAACTAATCATGGTGAAAGATTATTTAAACCTTTGTTTGGATCTGATTTAAGGTCTTTAATATTTCAAGCTATTGAAGATGAAAATATAGAGTCTTTGAAAGAAAATATTCAATTGTCTATATCTAAATACTTTCCATTAGTTATCATAAATGAATTTGTAATTTCTAAATATGAGGATGCTAATAGTTTAAATGTTGTATTAAAATATTCTATAAAAAATTATGGAATAGATGATTATTTAGCAATTAATTTACAGTAATGGTAAACAAAGTACAATATTTAAATAAGGATTTTCAACAATTTAAAAACGCTTTAGTTAATTATACTAAGGCGTATTTTCCTAATACATATAATGACTTCAGTGATGAATCTACAGGTATGTTATTTATGGAACAAGCATCTTATGTTGGAGATGTTTTAAGTAATTATTTAGATACTCAAATACAAGAAACATTTTTACCTGAAGCAAAATCAACTAAGTCAATATTTGATTTAGCATACGTTTTAGGATATAGACCCAAAGTTACTACACCTGCTACTACTAAAGTTGATATATATCAAATTGTACCTGCTAAACAAAGTGGTAGTAATTATTTTCCCGATTTTGATTATTCATTAAGGATACCAATTAATACTGTAGTATCAGCAAATGGTGATGCCAATAAAACTTATTTGACAAGAGATGAAGTAGTATTTTCTGAAAGTTCTTCGATCAATCCTACTGATGTAAGTGTATATCAAATTAGTGGTAACACACCTATTTATTATTTGTTGAAAAAAAGTGTAGATGTTATATCGGCTAATATTGTAACAAGGCAATATAATTTCTCAGCACCTGAGCCGTTTCAAACTATAACTATAGATTCGAATAATATTATTTCAATATTAGATGTAATAGATAGTGATGGTAATGAATGGTATGAAGTACCAAATTTATCACAGGATAACGTGTATTATTCTATCAAGAATACTAATACTAATGACCCTAATAGAGGTACTAGCTCTGAGGTAAGTAAGATATTAAGATTGAAATCTGTTAATAGAAGATTTACTAGTAAATTTTTAGATAGATCTACTTTAGAAGTTCAATTTGGATCGGGTGTAACTGTACAAAATAATGATGAAGAAGTTGTCCCAAATATAGATAATGTTGGATCGGGATTAGGTTTTGGACAATCTAAATTAACAACTGCTTATAGCCCTAACAACTTTATATTTACAGATGCATATGGAGTTTCACCTTATAATACAACATTAACATTTAGATATTTAGTAGGCGGAGGAGTACAGTCTAATACACCATCTAATACTATTACAGGTATCAATACAACTAATGTGAAGTTTGCTAATGCTATATTACCAAATAATGCTTTAGCAGATACTATATTTCAATCTATAGCTGTTAATAATGTAGAACCTGCAACAGGTGGTAAAGATGGTGATACTAATGATGAGATAAAAATTAATGCATTAGGTAATTATCAAAATCAATTGAGAACAGTAACTACAGATGACTATTTGATTAGAGCATTATCAATGCCTTCTCAATATGGTGCAATTAGTAAAGGATTTGCAAATAGTGAAACTATATCTGAATTAGCACCTGGTGAATTACCATCTACTGTTAATCTATATATATTAGGATTTAATCAAAATAAGAAATTAGATTTTTGTTCAACAGAGTTAAAACAGAATTTAAAAACATATTTATCACAATATCGAATTATTAATGATAATATAAAAATTAAAGATGCTTATATAATTAATATCGGTATCGATTTTGAAATAATTGTGTTACCTGATTACACTAATAATGAAGTATTATTGTCATGTATCAATGTATTAAAAGATTATTTTAATATTGATAAATGGCAGATTAATCAACCAATAATGTTAAAAGAATTAGAAATATTATTGGATAAAGTAGCAGGTGTACAGACAGTAAAAAAAGTAAATATTGTTAATAAAGATAACAATATAGACGGATATTCAAATTATTCATATGATATTAAAGGTGCTACTTTAAATGGTATTATATATCCAAGTATAGATCCTATGATATTTGAAGTTCGTTATCCAGATATTGATATTAAAGGTAAAGTTAGCCCATTATAAAAAATGATTAAAAGAATATTTCCATTAAAAGATACATTCATTTCAGAGGAATTACCTGATAATAATTTCGGATTAGACGAAGTATTAGAATTGAATAACTACTATGGTAATGCTAGTAGAATTTTAATACAATTTGATACAAATGATATAAAAACAGTATTAGATAATATATCAGGATCATATAGTACGTATTTAAAATTATTTACGTGTGAAAGTAGTGGTATGACAGAATCATTTACTCTCGATATTCATACAATATCTAACAGATGGGAAATGGGTAATGGACGTACTACAAATAATCCTCCTACTAGACAATTTTCTTCATGGAAATATACAAATGGTGCTAGTACATGGGATATTAATGGCGTTTTTGGTATAACGGGTTCTTATAATAATGTGTTTGGCGGTGGTGATTGGTATACGTTAAGTGAATTAAATAAATCATGCTCGTTTGACTACTATAGTAATAGTACCGATATAAATGTAGATATTACGGACATCACTAACATATGGTATTCATCATCAAATTATAATAGTGGTGTACTTATTAAATATAATGATGAAAGTAATTTAAATAGGAAATTATCTTTAAAATATTATTCACGTGATACGCATACGATATATCCTCCATGTTTAGATATAATGTATGATGACAGTATCATAGCACCATTTTCATGTAGTGGGCAACAACCGTTAGAGATTTCAGATTCTGAATTAATGGTTTCATCCCCTGATAATAATGGCATATACTATAATGATACAATAAAGAAATTCAGAATTTACAGTATACCACGTTATCCAAAAAGAGAATATAGTATAATATCAAGATTTAATAAAAATTATTATTTACCTATTAGTTCTTCTTATTATTCTATAAAAGATTTAGATACAAATGAAACTATTGTAGAATTTAATGATAGTTATACTAAACTATCGTGTGATAAGGAGAGTTCATATTTCAATATAGATATGAATTATTTAGAACCTGAGAGATATTATAAAGTTTTAATTAAAACTATTATAAATGATGAAGTACTTATCATTGATAATAACATAATTTTTAAAATTATTAATAGGTAATGTTACGTGTCGATTTAAATAGAAAAGTATTTGACAAAAATAGTTTTGAAAAAACTATCGATACCTCATTTAATGAGTTGGGCGTAACACCTGACCCTTTAGATTCTTTGGATGTCGTAGATTTTTTCGAATTGTACGAAAAATTATTTTATCAGATTCCTAAGAATGGTGAACAACAATCACATGAATATTTAATTAGAAAGAGTAGTGAGTATGTCAATCAAGAAATAACTGATCGATTGGTAGAAGCATTACAAATAGAAATTAGTCAATTACGAGAGCAATTATTGGAAGCTAATAATAGAAGTATCGTTAGTAGTATAAGCTCTTACAACAAGTCGATTTAAAATGGATAATAATTCAAAGATTACAGAGATATCACCTGAAAGTATTGGGGTTAGTGGTTATTCATTAGAAGATAATGCGATAATACCTAACTTCAGTATTGTAGGTAGTTTTGATGATACTAAAGATAAAGTTGAATTATTTCTATATGATTATAACGGTACTTTATTATCAAATGTATTAGATTTTAGAGATTATTCGAATACTAATGATACAAGTATTACTAATACAAAAGTATACAGTAGTATTAATTTAGATCCTGAAAAAGATATTAGAACCTTGGGTTATGATAATGGCTTATTTAAAATATTATACAATTTTAAATCAAATCATTTAGGTACTTCATTTGAAAATAATACAACTTTATACATATCAGAAATTAGTTCGGATCGAACAGAAATTAGATTACAATCTAATACAATTGATGATAATACTTTATCTGAATCTTATAAATCTTTAGTCGAACTAATTAACAATACTAGTTACTTTGATGAATTTTATGTTAATTTTGGTGAAAATAGATATTTTGTTGCAATCAATATTGCGTATGATGATACTACAATAGGCGAATCTATTCTTATAAAATTATATGAACCGTTACCGATTGATATTGATTTAAAAAGTGAATGTGAAGTTGTAACAAAACCAACTGAAACTATTGCATATCAAGTCGAATTATTAACTAATTACGAAAATGTAGTAGTTAAAAATTATATAAAAGGACCAAATTTAAATATAAATGTAAAGGATCAAGTTAATGTATCAACAGACTACATGAGTAGTAAAGATTTATTGACATCTGTATCTAGTTCTTATTTAAATCAATTAAATTCTATATTAGAAGATAAATCATTAGAGATAAATATTGATTATAGTAATTATGAGGATTTTGTTTTATATTCTAGTGCTAAACAACGTGTTTTAAATTTTTATCAAAAAGTCTGCCAGATACAAACGTATCAAAGTGAAATTAGTGTTGTTGGGACTGGTTCTTACGATAGTTCATCTGTTAGTTATAGAACTAATGATAAAATATTATTAAGTAAAATTGACGATATTATTACCAATTTTGATGGCTACGAATATTTTTTGTATTATGGTGATACCGAGTATTCATGGCCTAAAATATCATACAATCAACAACCTGAATTATATCAGTACAACTCTGTAGAAGTTTTAACATGGTTAGGTAGTGATGATTATATTTCTCAATATTATGGAGGTATATTAAAGGTTGCCTCTGATTATGATGATAAGAATAACACTAATTTAATTTATACAATACCTGAATTTATTAGGGAGAATCCTGATAACGAACCATCATTGATGTTTACAAAAATGATAGGTCAATTATATGATTCAATTTGGATTTATATAAAAAGTATTACTGATAAATACAATAATGATAATAGATTGTATTCAGGTATTTCAAAATATTTAGTTTCAGATGTATTAAAAAGTTTTGGTTTCAAAGTTTATCCTAGTTCTCATAATAATGAGAATTTATATAATTCATTTATCGGTATTAACCCTGAATATGGATATAGTTTACCAACAGGTAGTGAAAAAATAGATACTATAATTGAAATGGATACCAGTGGTAGTTATACTACCGATGATGTGACTAATTCTATTTACAAAAGAATTTACAATAACATTACATTTCTTTTAAAGAAGAAAGGTACAATTCAAGGTATACGTGAGTTAGTTAATATCTATGGTGTTCCTGATACTATTTTAAGAATCAATGAGTTTGGTAATATTCCTACAAACGAAGTTATATACAATGAAGATGGTGCTGAACCTTATGATTTATTTGATTTAACTGAAAATAATAAAGAATGGTATCAATTTTACAATAGATATTCTTATGAATTTAAGTTTCAAGAAAGTTCTTCTATATTAGTACCTTGGTTACCTACACAATTCAATTATTTAGTAAGGACAGGATCATCTCAATACTGGGTAGATAATACAGGTGTTGAGGAGTTGTTGAATCCGTTTGGATACAAGTATTATGTAGAAGAATTTCCATGGGAATCTAGTACAGGTAGTTTAATTGTACCTGATTCAATTGAATTTAGATTTAAAACTGAGGGTATACCAAATCCTGATAGATACAAACAAACATTACTATCTAAAAAAACTAATAGCGATAGTAATAATGTATTTGATATAGGTATTGATTTACAATATACCCCACCTATAACAGGATCTTTTACGGGGCAACCTGAAAGTCCGTATATTAAGTATGGTTCTATGAGTTTATATTTGGGTAATGCTAAAAGCGAACCTATTTATTTACCATTTTATGATGCAGGTTGGTGGAGTGTATTATTACAACGAGATACCCATGTACCAACAAGTAGTACAGGTAGTTCGAACTATACACTGACTGTTAAAAATAAATTATACAACGGTTTTGACGGTAATGTTATAGGCTTCACAGGATCTATTAGTATTACAGGCAGTGACATTATATGGAATTCAACAAGTTCTATATCAGGACTTGATGGGTATTATTTTGGAGGTTATATTAATGGTGTTGATGTTGGAAGTAATACATTGACTACATCTAATAAGATATTCTCAGGTTCTATTGCTGAAATTAGATATTACGATCTAGTTGTAAATGATGTGATGTTCAATGATTATGTAATGAATCCTGAATCGATATTAGGTTCAGCATTAATAGGACCATCATCATCTTATAACGCATTAAGTTTTAGAGCTGCATTAGGCAATGAGTTAGAAACATATTATACATCATCTGTATCTAATTTAGTGCAATCTAGTTCATATACTTCTATACACCCTAAGGTTAATAACGTAAATTCATTTATTAAAGGTAGCAGTTCGTTTAGTGATTATCATGTAATATACTATCCAACAACTAAGGCCATATATCCATTTCCAACAGGTGGTTATCAATCTGTAATTAACACAACTAATTGTAGTAATAAATTTAAAATAGAACATGATAGAAGTGTTAAAAGTTTAGAATTACCAATTGCTTATGACCCTACAAAAAATGTATTCATTAAACCTCAAGAAGAAATTTATTATCTTCATGAGCCTATTGTGGGTATTGAAAATAAAGTTAACGACCACATTAAAATTGAAAAAAATAAAGTATACGGTAAAGTATTATCTAATCAAAAAAGTTTAGATCAAAGTTACCAAATAAATCAAAATTTCAATAAAGGTCTTAATAATTTAGAGATTGTATTTTCACCACAAGATGAGATAAATGATGACATTGCTCAAACTTATGGTAAACAAAATTTAATGAATTTGTTTGGTGATCCTAAATCACATATGACTAATTCAGATATAGAATATAAGAATTTAAAAATATTAGCAAATGATTATTTTACAAAATATAATCATTCATATAATGTATTTGAGTTTAGTAGATTATTGAAATATTTTGATAATTCTTTATTTAGAGTCATTAAAGATTTTGTTCCTGCAAGAACTAGTTTATCTACAGGTTTATTAATAAAACAACATTTGTTAGAAAGAAATAGAATTAAACCTATCATACCAATTGTAGAAGATTTAACTTTATTTAGTGAAATAAAAGTTGGTAGTTTTAAAGGAGGGACTGGTGGAACTTTAGATATTTATAATAACAAAGATTTTAAACAAGGTTTTTCACAATCTATACATTCACCATTAGGTATTATAAATGAATATAATAATTACCAATATGAATTTTATAATGGTGAGTTTAGTGGGTCATATCTTGATCCTACTGATGGTGAATTAAATAGAAGTAATAAATGGAAGTATCCGAATGTTGGTGATATTCCTAAGGTTGAGTTAGTGTATTACTTTACTAATAATACTGCTGATAATGTATTGATGATTGATGATAATACACAGGGTTATTATTTTAAAGATAACAAATATTTACATCCTGGAGGTAACAACAAAGATGGTCAGTTATATATATCAGTAACAGGTGTTGTAAATACTGTAAAATTAATATCGTATGGTAAAGGTATCACAAGACCTATTAGGTATGTTAGAAATAATGATTATATATCTAGTTATGTTTATGATTTATTATACTATAATAATAATATAACAAATTCTAATAATATTATTATAGATAATATTGGTGAAACATTTGATATGTATGTATATGAGATTTCGAATTTAAGTTTATATGATTTAACATTGAATCAATGATGGAGACTAAAGTAATTAAAATAAGTGATGTTGATGTTAATAGTTTACCTATTAATTTAGATTCATTAGTATCTTCTAAAATAAATATTGTAACACCTTTTGGGCAGAATCAATTACTTGTAGATAATACAGATACCGTTGAAAACAACACTGTAGATAATCATTATGAAATTGACTTCAATATTGCTAGAAATATACAAATTTTAAATAATAGTATATTAAATTATGAAGTTGTTGATTTTGGTATTCAATCTAAAAGTTTTATAGGTACTGATAGTGGGTATATTAAGTTTGACAGTGCTATAAATTTTGATAGAATAGATAGTATAGTTACAGATTTATATAATAACTATATAGGTATGACTTTCAATAGAACTCCTAATATAGGCTTATATTTCGATTTTAGTTTCGATATCCAAAGTAGTAATAACGGTGAGGTTAAGTTTTGGTTAACTAATGATCCTTATACACTAGCACAATCAGGGTCTTCTCCAATATGGGGTATAAATTATACAGGAAGTTATTTAGCATTTCCTTTTTCACCAAAGGTTACATCGAGTTTAAATTTTGAAGATACTGCATTACCTATAACATATAGTAATACAGTAACATCATATGCCATATCGTCTAGTATGTATCCTTACATGATAGGTGAAGGTAGTACATGGGGGATTATATATTCATCATCTACAGACTTTACAATTAGTAATGCTAATTTTAAACTTCGTAAATGGGAAATGGGTAGATATAACACAATTATTAATGATAATGTTAACACTAATAATGATAATTATATAGTATTTGAACCACCTGTTTCTACAAATGACTTAATATTTATTCAAGAATATTATAACAGTGATTATAACGTACTTTTCAATAATTTTGAAGATAGCGTTAAGAGTACTCACACATATAAAATAGATTATTCTGATAGTACTATATCTAGTAATTTACTTCCAATATTAAATAAAGATAGAAGTCAATTAAGTTCTGTAAAAGATGATTTTTATAGTTGTAAAAGAAATAGTAATATTAGATATGAAGGTGTAAAAATGACTTCTGCTAAATATAATGTATATACAAACGGTGATAAATCTTACGGAAAAACAGCAGTTATTGATGTATATCCATCTAGTATATTGACGTTTAAAAACGTAACTAAAGCTAGTGGTAGTAATGAAACAAGGGTAACAGTAATTATAGATAAGTTAATAGTAATACCTACAGATAGTGATTTAAAAAGTGTTTTTGATTATAAACCACAAGTATATAATATTAAAAACAATGTTAATTATAAAATGGATATTGAGTCATTATTATATCCAAGTGGCTCATCACATCATATAAAAATGTTTAATACAGGTAGGTTAGATAAATTGAATGGTGCATGTAAATTTATTGCTACTATAGATTCATTAATCAATACTACACCTAATTATAAATATGGAACTGGCGTTTATATAGATACTTTAGAAACATTAAACAATATTATACCTGGCGATTACTCTGATAAAGAGGCATGGGGTTATATAATACCTGATAACATGAGTTTAAGTCAAAAAACTAATGTGGCATATGTATTAGAAAAATTAAATCTGAATCAATAAAAGAAAATTAACATATTTATAATAAAAATAAAAATGGCATATAAAAGATTAGATCCTGAAGATATAGTAATTTCAAATGATGCAGTATCATCTACTGTTTGGTCTACAAATGTACCTGCGTTAACTTCATTTTTTACAAGTTCTATAGAAATTTCTAAAACACAAGGTGCATACTACTATAATGTTTATGCAACACAATCTATTAATATAAACGATGTACTACCAATTGAATTTAGTATTGCATACGGTAATAAACAAGGTAGTGGTAGTAATGCATATAATTCAAGTGTACCGTCGCTTAGTCCTACTAGTACGATGTATAGACAATATCGTAACTTGATTTATGGTGATGAAAATGCTGAATTTATTTTTGGTGACAAAACATCAGATTCTATCTATATTATCACTCCTGATAGGGCTAGATATAAACAAAAATTACTACCAGGTTCATTAAATATGACTATAAATGGTGTGCAATTAACTGACAATAGTAAATTACAGACAACTCAAATTTATACGGATGCTGGTAGAGTATATCAAATTGTATCAGGATCTAATGGTTCGGGTTCATATACACCTAATACGAGTGGTTCGTATGGTTTATTTCTACCTGATATTGGAACTATTATAATTAATGACAAAGCTTTTGGAACAGCGTTAGGTACTAGTTATTTACCGTCATCTGTAAGTAATGCTACTAATAATATGAGTAAATTATTGTCTAAATTGACTTATTTTAGACTTAATACTGAGGAAACTGTTACTAGTGAATTAGTTTATGTTAGAGGTAGAAACTTTGAGTTTAATTATAGTGAAAATCCTTCGTTTATATCAAGTTCTAATGGTGAATTAGTGTATCCATTATTCATTAATAACCCTCAAACATATATAACTACTGTTGGTTTATACAATGATTCTAATGAATTGTTAGCCGTTGCTAAATTAAGTAGACCATTGGTTAAAGATTTTACAAAAGAGTTATTATTGAGAGTTAAGTTAGATTTCTAATAGATGGTATTTAAGCAGTTTTTATCTAAAGATGTAACTATTACACCTTTAAACTTAATTACAGACTATACAAATAAAGGATCACAATTATTTGTAGCAGATGATATTGAGTTTTTTAGTGGTAAAAACTTAGAATATATAGATGGTTCTGTAGAAGGTACTGAAACAACGGGATTTCCTGGGTACGAGAGGTACAAAAAATCAGTATATGATTATGTAAATCATATGTATTATACCGTAAATAAGTATAGTACTGGTAGTTTATATGAAGTAAGTAGTAGTTATAATTTGAATTTAGAATCTGATGTTAAAATCAATAGATATTTTCCAAAGGATATTAATTCTGAAATAACTTATATTGTGATTCCTCCTAAAAATTATGGGAATAATATAGTACCTGGTACATTTAATTTAATGTACAATAACCAGTTGATTCAAGATGATTTTGAAGGTAATTTGGTAAATAATAATGAACATATAGGTAATATTATTTATTCACATGGTGCTGTAATAATAACATCGGGATCACTTCGAACAATAGGTGATTCAATATGTAATGGGCAAATAGACAATGTGACCATGTACTTTAAAAGGAGTTTTACAATATACGAAAATCAGTATAAATGTGTAATAAGGGATTCCGAATATAACATGACTATGAACCCTAGTATTATATCTAGTAGTTTTGGTGATATATATCCACATGTTACAGGATCTGAATTCACACCGTATGTCACACAAGTGGGTTTATATAATGATAATAGAGAATTATTAATGATTGCTAAGTTATCCAAACCATTAAAGATGAGTGCTACAACAGATACTGTGATACAGATTAATTTTGACTTGTAAATGAAACATAAGTATCATTATACTTATAAAATAACGGATTTAGACACTAATAA
>JACCDZ010145139.1_pt1 | contig 20068 bp, 16 predicted proteins | sample 7449551 | NCBI WGS metagenome assembly JACCDZ01 (sample SAMN15323452, study PRJNA562643) | freshwater metagenome | isolation source: river surface water | place: USA:Blue River Watershed | collected 2017-08-18
AATGCCCAATAGCACACTTCATGCTGCGCTCAAGGGACACAAAAATATGATGCTCAGGCACGCCAATATCAATAAAGCGACGAGCCACATTTTTCATCATAATTTCAGGACCCACACTCATCACATAGGTGTTCTGGTAATCAAGCACTAAATCTTTTACCGCTTCAGTAACAAAACCCTGATACCACTTCCACGGACCAAAGGACTCACCTTCTGTCGCCGTAATAATTACTTTGGTATCTGGCACATTGTTCCAACGGGTATATTTATCCTGATAAATAAGACCCCTGCTGTGACGCACGCCTTGCACAACATAGATTCGCCCATACGCTTCACGATTTTTAAGCATGGTCTCAGTTGCCGCAACCAAGGGCGCATTACCCAGACCTCCTGTCATAATAACGACATCTTTGCCGCGAGCTTCTTCAACTGGCCAGCTGCTGCCAAAAGGTCCACGAATACCCACTGTCTGCCCTTTTTTTAATTGGTGCATGCCTTTTGTCACGCGTCCTACCACCTGAATAGTATGCTCAAACACCTCCTCGTCAAACTTGCGATCATTGACAATTGAAATCGCTACCTCACCAACACCATAAAGATAAATCATATTAAATTGACCTGGTTGAAAACGATAAGCTTTACGCAATATTTCGTCGGTTAAGCGTAAGCGTATGGTGAAAATATCAGGCGCATCTTCAATAAACTCAACAATCTCCGCCTCATGAGGCAGATAAGGATCTTGTGGATAAATCATGCTTTTTTCTCCTGACAAATTATATTGATCTCGTCGGTCACATCAATGCCGACAGGACACCAGGTAATACAGCGACCACAGCCAACACAACCTTTTGTTCTAAACTGCTCACGCCAGGTTGAAAACTTGTGTGTCAGCCATTGTCGATAGCGATACTTTGGCTTATCGCGATAAAGCTCACCATGGGTGTAGCTATGATCCAGGCTAAAACAGGAATTCCATTCACGCGTATGCGTGCTTTCGTCACCTTCCAAATCGGGGTTTTCTCTTTCCGTGTGACAAAAACAGGTAGGACAAGCCTGCGTGCAGCTGCCACAGGATAGGCAACGCTTGGCCACATCGTCCCACTGTGGGTGATCAGGTTGAGAAAATAAGGCTTTTTCAACCTTGGCTAAAGGCGGAATTTTTTTCTTTTGTATCACATACACGCTTTTTACCGCACTTTCAGCACTATGCATTTTTGCCCCCGTAGCAGGCTCTAACTGCAAGGATTCGATCAGCCCTCTTCCTTTATCACTTCCTGATTCGACAACAAAGCCTCCATCAATCTCTGTCATTGCCCAGTCATAGCCTTTATCCGCATATGGACCATCGCCCATACTGATACAAAAACAGTTGCTATGACAAGTCGTGCAATTTGCCGCGATAATAAACATCTGTTCGCGTCTCGCCTTATAGCGTACGTCTTGATAGGCATTTTCAATAAACACGCGATCCTGAATCTCGATCGCACGTAAATCGCAGGGTCTTACACCCAATACCGCATATTTTTGCGTGTTTAAACATTGCTCAAACTTGAGCTTGCCATTTTGATCGCGTGTAACCTGCCACAGAGCTTCTTTCTCTTCAAACAGCATCGGCTTTATCGACTGCACAGGAAGACTCCAGGCAAACGCCTTGTTCTCTTTTGTTTTTGCCACGCGATAATGCGCAGGTTTTTGCTCATCAACATACCCCCAAGGTAATTCAGATGCACTGTCAATATCGTCGTACACGATCGCATTTTCACTGACCATGGGTGCTTTCACCGTATAACCATCACGCTTTAGATGACGGATTAAATCATCCAATCGAGCATGAGGTAAAAAATAAAACTGACTCATTTTTCCTCCTATGTTGAGGTACGTGGTTTTACCTAACTACCCCGCCTCGCAGGCAGCAAAGCTGACGGGCTTAATTCCCCTTCACAAGTGAAGGGGGTGAAAAGCGCCCGAAAGAAGCAAACAGTTTTGCTTCTTTAGCTTTGAACGCCACAAGCTCTGCGCGTGAGGCTGACGGGGTAGTTTTTTAAAAAGTTTATATCTCCAGTTATTTTTAACAAATTCGGGGTAATTGTTCGCCACTTAACCAATCCACTCGACGAACACCGCCAAAAGTGGTTTGCATATTGACATAAGCCTCACCTTCCTTTTTCACTGTTGCAATTATGCTCGCATTTTTACCTGACTCATCTTGCATCAGACAAGCTAAAACTTTCTGGGCTTCTGGAGCCTCACAAACGATCAACACCTTTCCTTCATTGGCAATAAATAAAGGATCAAGCCCTAACAACTCACACGCAGATTGAACCTCTTCACCGATAACTAAAGCACTTTCATCAATTTCAATCCCCACCTGGTACTGCTTAGCCCATTCGTTTAAGGTTGCAGCAACACCACCGCGTGTTGGATCGCGCATGGTTTTAAGCCTGCATCCTGATTGATAAAGCTGATCAATCAAGCCATTTAAGGGAGCAACGTCACTTTTGACGTCACAATCAAAGCTTAATCCCACACGCTTTGACATCACTGCCACACCATGCTCGGCGATAGCGCCATTGATGATAATGCAATCCCCTACCGTCAAGGCCTCTCTTGTCACAAAGTTTTCCCTGACAACGCCAATGCCTGTGGTGTTAATGAAAATACCATCGCCCTTGCCTTTTTCGACGACTTTGGTGTCTCCTGCCACCAGCATCACATCGGCTTTTGCCGCGGTATCTGCCATCGAATACACGATTTGTTTTAAATCACTCAACGCAAGACCCTCCTCTAAAATAAAGCCAACGGAAAGATAGCGAGGAGTGGCACCGCCCACTGCCAGATCATTTACCGTGCCACAGATAGCTAAGCTGCCAATATCACCTCCAGGAAAGAAGTAAGGCGTAATCACGTAACTATCGGTGGTCATAGCTATTCTGCCATCAATATGCGGCAAAACTGCCTGATCTTCTCCCTGCAACAGGTATTCATTGGTAAACGCTTTTTTCATCAGCTGGTCAATCAGGCGATTCATCGCTTTGCCACCTGCGCCCATTGAAAGATCGACAACGCCGTGATTAAAGTTAAGTTTAACGCTCATGCACGTTCTCCTTGCGATTGGTATTGATAGTGCGCCGCACAAGCACCTTCTGAGGATACCATACACGCCCCCATCGGCTGTTCAGGAGTACATGCCACACCAAACAATTTGCAGTCTCTAGGCTCTTTAACGCCACGCAAAATATCAGGACATGCGCAGGATTTATGCTCCTCACCTTTAATCTTTGGAATATCAAAAACCACTTCGGCATCAAATGACGCATATTGCGCTTTAATTTTTAGGGCACTTTGGGGAATAAAACCTAAGCCACGCCATTCAAACGTATCGCGCAACTCCAAATATTTGCCAATGAGCGCTTGTGCCAGGGTATTACCTTTCTGGGTTACCGCTCGAGTATACTGGTTTTTAACGCCAACCTCGTTGTTATTAATCATCTGTATCAACATTAAAATGGATTGTAATACATCCAAAGGTTCAAACCCTGCGATCACCACAGGTTTGTGAAAGCGCGTTGCTACATCGTGGTAGGCGTTACTGCCTATAATGATGCTGACATGCGAGGGACCAACAAAACCGTCAATTTTAACTTCATCGGATAAAATAGCCTCCATGGCAATCGGTGTTAGCACGTGATTGCAAAAGACATAAAAATTCTTTAACCCGAGTTTAACAGCCTGATCCAGTGCAACTGCTGTCGGGGGAGTGGTTGTTTCAAATCCAATGGCAAAGAAAATCACTCTTTTCTCTGGATTCATTGTCGCAAGCTTTAACGCATCTTCACTTGAATACACCATACGCACATCGGCACCTCGGGCTTTTGCTTTAAGTAGGCTATCCTGGTTTGTGCCAGGAACGCGTAACATATCGGCATAGCTGCAAAATATTACCTCTTTTTGAGCAGCCAGATAAATTGCCTGATCGACTCGTGCCACTGGCAAGACACACACAGGACAACCTGGACCATGAATCATTTTGACGTTTTTTGGCAAAAGCCCCGTAATACCATAGCGATAAATGGCATGGGTATGCCCACCACAAAACTCCATAAGGTGATAGTTTCGATCACTTCGAGCTACTCTATTTATTTCAGTAATCAGTTTTTTTGCGACCTTAGGATCACGAAAAACTTCGATATAATTCATTTTTCCTCCTTAGCTTGCAGCATGGTTGCAAAATCTGCCAAGGTTTGCCTTGCCTTTGCTTCATCTAGTTTACTTAAGGCAAAACCGACATGAACGATGACATAATCGTCGATATTCACGTCTTCTTTTAATAGCGCCAGTGAAATCTCTTTACGCACTCCACCTATATTAACAAGCGCTTGCTTGCCCTCATTAAACGCTATAATCTGCGCTGGAATAGCTAAACACATGCTTTTATTCCTCTGTTTGTAATTGAACTTTTGCTGATTTTAAAGACTACCCCGTCCGCTTCGCGTCCACCCCTTCGCTAACGAAGGGGAATTAGGGGATATACTTTTCAAACATTCCCCTTCACTTGTGAAGGGGTGCCGAGCCTGCCTGACCACTCTGGAGTGGTCAGGTCTGCGAGGCGGGGTAGTACAGCAAAAGTGTGTAGCTCCAGCTTCCTGGCAGCAATCCACGCTTGCCCAAAACTAATACCTCCATCATTAGCAGGGATTTGCTCTGGGATAAAACTTTCTAAACCAAATGCTGCCAAATACTCCAGTATCCATGTTAATAAAATCTTATTTTGAAAACAGCCACCACTTAAGATAATCTTCTTTACGTCTTTTTCTTTTGCAACATGATTGACCCAAAAAGCTAAGGCATACGCTAGCGTTCCATGAAACAGGTCACTCGCCCTGTTTGCTGGCATCGCGATAATACAGGCTATCAGTGCTGATAAGTCTAATTGCCCATTGTTAATGTCAAACAGGATTTCATCGCATTGCGGATCTTTGGCTAAAGCTTCAAACTTCATGGCAGCCTCAGCTTCATAGCTATTGTAATGACAAACATTAATAAGACTTGAAACTGCATCAAACAAACGCCCCATACTGGTTGTGACTGGAATCTCAGCCTGATTCTTACGCAATAAAGTCAATAAATCTTTTGCATGTTTATCTTTAAGTAGATACAGAGGCACAGGCAATTTCAACTGTACACACAAGGCAAGTGCCATTCTCCAAGGCTCTTTTTGAACCCTGTCTCCACCCAGATACATCATTGGCACAAGCTCACCACAACGGACAAAATCCAATCGATCCATATCGCAATAATAGAGTTCGCCCCCTCGCGCCACACCATCTTCACCTAAACCAAAACCATCAAGGATAAGCGCTAAAGCCTCGCCCTTTAAGTTATGCTCAGCAATAACTGCTCCAGCATGCGCTTTATGATGCTGGATTTGATAAAGCGGCAATTGAAAGTCCTCGGCAAAATGCGTGGTGTATAAATCAGGGTGAAAATCACACGCAAGGGCATCAAAGCTCACCCCAAATAAACGTTGATAATGGACAAACGCCTTGTTGAAATACGCGATACTCTCAGCACTATCCATATCCCCTATATATTGCGATAAATAGGCTTTTTTATTCCCGATAAAACAAAACGTGTTTTTAAGCAAAGCGCCTGTCGCCAATACATTTGGCAATGGCTCTGGAAGCTCGATGGATAGGGGCGCAAAACCACGAGATCGGCGAATCATCATTTCTTTACCCGCCACCACGCGCATCACACTATCATCGCTTTGCATGGCAATTTTTCGGTTATCGGTGACGATTAAATCGGCGATGTTATGGAGTTTTTCCCTGGCTTGTTCATTATCTGCAATAATGCTGCCTCCTGACAAATTGGCACTGGTCACCACAAGAAGCCAATCATTAGGAGCTTCCAGCCAATCTAAGCCTTTTGGTTCGTTTAACAAGTAATAAAAGAGCAAATAATCAAGCCCGGTTGCGGGCAACATCAATCCAAGCTCGTTTAAGCCGGGGGCTACGGCATCGGGCAGTAAATGGTTTTGTTTTTTGTTCAAAAGCACAATGGGACGCGCATTTGTATTTAAAAGCGCTTCTTCTTTGGCATTAAGCTCCACATATTGCTTAATGCTCGCACTATTCAATGCCATGAGTGCAAAGGGTTTATATGGTCTTTTTTTACGCTCACGCAATAACCCAACTGCCGCTTTATTCTTAGCGTTCACAATGAGTCTAAAACCATTATGGCTTTTAAGTGCCAAGACTTTTCCATTTTGTAAAACCTGTAACATCGCTTTAAAAGTATTTGAGAAAACTGGACCACACTTTTCACACACGGTCGTTTGCGCATGATAGCGTCGATTCAGAGGATCCTGATAAACCGCTAAACAGGCATCACACAAGGGAAAATCGACAAACGTCGTGGCGTCCCTGTCATAGGGTAAGGATGTAATCACGCTAAAACGTGGACCGCAAGAGGTGCAGCTTGTAAAAGGATAAAGATAATAACGACTATCTGGCGAAAACATCTCTGCGATACATGCCACACAAATTGCTGTATCCGCAGGAATTTCAGTTGCACTTTCTCCAGGGACACTCGGAAGAATTTTGAATGTTTGATCACTGGATAAGCACTTAACTTCAACCCATGCCAATGATTTAATTTTAGCCAATGGCGGCAATTGACCACACATCACATCAATAAAATCCCTGGCTATTTCAGGGCTTGAAAATAGAATAATCTCAGCACCCAAAGGCATGTTTTGTACGCTTCCTGATAAATGAAACTGTGCTGCCAAACGATAGATAAATGGTCTAAAGCCCACACCTTGGACTATCCCAGTTACTATGATTTTTACTGCGCTTTGCATCATATCACCTAAGCTTGCTGAAGTTGTGCCACCCCTTCTAAAAGAAGAACGTTCCTTTGTGTAGTCTTTCGCGCTCTTCTTTTAGAAGGGGTGGCAAATTTAATCACTGGAATTCGATGCTTTTGCTGCTAAAAGCGATTTTAGCCACGCACACCAGTCACCTAAACCTTCTTCAGTTTTCACCGACAGCGTAAAAATGCGGATGTCCGAGCGAATTTTACGCAGGTTATTGATACAACGCGCGACATCAAAGTCAACATAGGGCAAAAGATCAACTTTATTGATCACAACGGTATCGGCGTGATAAAACATGTCTGGATATTTCAACGGCTTGTCATCCCCTTCAGTGACTGAAATCATAGCAACACGATGCTTCTCCCCTAAATCAAACATCCCAGGACATATCAGGTTACCGACGTTTTCAATAAAGACGAGGCTATCATTGTGGATCTGTAAGTGTTCATACGCATGACCGACCATATGCGCATCCAGGTGACATGCTTTGCCTGTGTTGATCTGATAAGCGTGAGCCCCCGCCTTACGAATGCGCGCTGCATCAATCTCGGTCTGTTGATCTCCCTCGACTACCACAATGGGATATTCGCCTTTAAGCCTGGCGATTGTTTTCTCCAATAACGAAGTTTTACCTGAACCAGGACTTGAAACAAAGTTAAACGCGATCGCATTCCTGCGTTTAAGATATTCACGATTGGCTTTAGCATATTGATCATTCGTCGCTAAAATAGCTTCTTCTAACTTCACACGATTAACTTCATGCTCATGTGTGTGGTGATGATGATCGTGCTGATCGTGCTTATGGAGCATATCAGCCTGGCAACCACATGTGGTACACATATTTACTCCTATTACTTCACTTCAAACTCAGGCAGTCACAATGTCTTCGCCCATCTCTTTGTAGTAGTAGGGTGGATAAGCCAAACGCGCATCCACTAACACGCAGCCAATCTGCCTCCCCGCGTGGATGCGCTACGCTTATCCACCCTACTCACTCCTTTAACCGATTATTTTTTCATTTCAAATTCAATATGATCAACCAACATTTCCTGACCACAGATTATATCTTTTTCGTAGCTTTGGCACTGTGGGCATACCGCATAAAACTGCGCCACTTCATACTCGTTATCACACGTCACACAGCGCGCACGCGCAGACTCAATCAGTATTTTTAAGCCCACGCCAGAAAGAGAGGTGTTTTTTGCTGCCACAGGAAACCAAAACTGCATCGATTCGACATCAACACCTGCCAATTGCCCAATGCAGAGCGTAATGGCGCTAAGCTTTTTTGCATCCTGATCCATTTCTCGTACTTTGTTTAACACAATGCCAATAACACGCTGACATAACGAAAATTCGTGCATTTTAAATCGATGCCCAGGCTGCTTTATGCTGATAAGCGTACCACTGCCCATTATAAGAAGCTAATATGAAGCAGCTTTATTTTTGTACTTTATGACATAGCTCAAGTTTTTGTTCACTTTGACTTTCCAAACGACTAATTCCAGCGCTATATTGACAGCCCGTATCCGTTTTGAGTATTTGTCTTTCATGGCTTGTGGCACATATTATCTGGTTTTTAACTGTGGCAGTTCATCAATTAAGTTCGCTGTATTCGAACGTGGGAAAACCACAGCCACTTTATCTGGCATGGCGGATAAAATTAACCAGTCTGGTGGCAATTTTTCTTTTAAGATCAATGCCAAACAACAGCAGGCTCATGTGAAATTAAGTTATCAATCTGCCTTTCTACTGATTATTGCAACACTAAAGGAACACCAGTTTCTTGAATGTATCAGCTGCATTGGTCACCGCGTGGTTCATGGAGGGCACTATTTCAATAAAGCTGTAATGATTGATCAGGATGTTCTTGATAAGATTCGCGCCCTGATTCCACTGGCACCTTTACATAACCCTGCCAATCTTCAGGGAATTGAATTTTGTAATCAGCATTTTGGTAATATCCAACAGGTTGCCGTATTTGATACGGCTTTTCATCAAAGCATACCTGAGCACATATACCGCTATGCTATTCCGCAAAACCTTTATGAGGAGCTTAAGCTTAGAAAATACGGCTTTCATGGCATTAGTCACCAGTACATAGCACAAACTGCAGCACATTATCTTAGACTTGCTCAGGGTAATTTCATCTGTGCTCATTTGGGCAATGGCTGCAGTATCACTGCAATTAAAGAGGGCAAAAGCATTGACACCAGCATGGGGTTTACCCCGCTTGACGGTCTGGTTATGGGCACGCGCTCTGGTGCTATTGACCCTGGCGTTTTTGGCTATCTTAAACAAACCATAGATATGGACATTGACCAAATCAATCAGCTATTAAACAAACAAAGCGGTCTTTTGGGACTATGCGGCTTAAGTGATATGCGTGATATTGAACACGCCATCAGCCAGAATAATGCCAAAGCCATTTTAGCTCTGGAGATATTTAGCCATCGTATTGCCCAGTATATCGCAAGTTATATGATGTACTTTGCACATTTTGATGGACTGATATTTACCGCAGGCATCGGTGAACATAGCGCTATGGTGCGCCAGAAAGTGATTGATAAGCTTGAAGCTCTCAGCTTTATGATCGATGATACGCGTAATAGTAATGCAAAGCAGTATATCGAAATTCACAAACCAGGCAGCAAACGCATTATGGTTCTACCAACTGATGAGGAGCTGATGATCGCTCAAAGCTGCCATGAATTATTAAATAAATAACTGGAGTTACGTACTTTTGCTGATTTTAAGACTACCCCGTCCGCTTCGCGTCCACCCCTTCGCTAACGAAGGGGAATCTAGCAACAAGCTATCGAAAATTCCCCTTTACTTGTGAAGGGGTGCCGAGCCTGCCTGACCACTTTAAAGTGGTCAGGTCTGCGAGGCGGGGTAGTTCAGCAAAAGTATCTAACTCAGGTAAACAAGGAGTCCATATGAGTCTACCAATTGTTTTACTGCCCACAGGGCAGGAAGTTGGGCTGTTTTCTTTAAAACAGGGTCTAAAGTATGCACTGGAACAGCAGGGTTATACCGTCAAACTATTTAATCCTTTGTTTGATGCCGAACTTCCTGCTGCTGAGATGGAACAATATTTTCGCCAAAACAAAGTCAAAGACTTTTTTGAACATCTATTAACCATTTATGATCGACTTAGCCAAAGCGCTGACATCACCCTTATTGACGGCATCTTTATCAAAGAGCACAACCATAATGCTTTTGACTGGTCAAATACCTACATCAATCTCTTTAATAAAACGCTTATTCACACGTTTAATGCCAATGTTATTTTAATTGCCCGCCAGGGCTATAAGAATCTCAAAGATCTCGAAATTCAGCTTAAGCTGCATCAGCAGCAGATCCCACAAGATGTGCTGCTTGGGACCATTATTACCAAAATCAACGCGCCCCTTGATACCAATGGCAATAACCGCTTTAGTCTTTTGGATGAAACTTTACATGAGCAGGCACCCCATATTTCGATTGAGGATATTGCCAGCTTATCCTTGTTTCAAACAAAACAATTATCCTTATTAGGCGTTACCCACTGGCAAAATGAGCTAACCTATCCCCGCATTGTCGATGTTGCTGACAGACTTAATCTTAAGCCACTTTATCCAGACTTTGACCGTAGTCGACGCATAAAAGTGGTCACCATGTGCTCAAGAACGATTGATCACGTTGCCGATGAATTTCAAGCAGGGACCTTGATTATTACTGCAGCTGATCGCAGTGATATTATTTTAGGCGCAACCCTTGCCGCCCAAAAAGGCATTAAAGTTGGCGGACTCATCTTAACCGCTTATTCTCTGGCAAATGAACGCCTTATTGATTTCTGCATGGGTGCTGCCAAACAGATGGCATTGCCCATTTTCACTACCGAAAATAAAAGCATGAGCACCATTCTAAAACTTGCTGATATTGACTACAGCAGCATCCCCAAAGACGATATTATTCGCCTTAACTTATTAAAATCATCAATCGCTGAATGTATTGATATCCATAAAATAGAAGCCAGACTGACAAAAATGCCCGTGCATAAAAAAATGTCACCGCCTGCGTTTCGCCATTATTTGATTAAGCGTGCCATGGAAGTGAAGAAACGTATTGTTTTGCCTGAAGGTTTAGAACCTCGAACCATCGAGGCAGCGATTTTCTGCACCAGGCGCAATATTGCTGAATGTATCTTACTGGCCAAGCGCAATCAGGTTCTAGAGATCGCACAAAAACATGGTTTGAGCATTCCTGATGGTCTTAGCATTATTGATCCTGAGGATGTTAAAAGCCAATATATTAAGCCGCTGGTAGAGATTCGTAAGCATAAAGGGATGACTGAGATGATGGCCACTGATGCACTTGAAGATAATATCACGCTTGGGACCATGATGTTGCAAATGAATGACGTCGATGGGCTTGTGGCAGGTGCACTTAACACCACAGCACACACCCTTTCTCCCGCGCTTAAAATCATTAAAACGAGACCCGAATGTTCCATCGTCTCCTCTGTCTTTTTCATGTGTCTTGAGGATCAGGTGCTTGTTTATGGTGATTGCGCGGTGAACCCAGATCCAAATGCCGAGCAATTAGCTGAAATTGCCATACAAAGTGCGAAGTCTGCCAAAGCTTTCGGTATTGAACCCAAAATTGCCATGATCAGCTATAGCACAGGCGACTCAGGTCATGGCGTCGATGTTGATAAAGTGAAATCGGCAACAGCACTCGTCAGACAAAACAAGCCTGAACTTATGATTGATGGACCACTGCAATACGATGCCGCAACCACATTATCGGTTGCCAGAAAAAAAGCCCCTGGTAGTTCCGTGGCGGGTAAAGCAACTGTCCTCATTTTCCCTGATTTAAACACAGGAAACACAACTTATAAAGCGGTGCAAAGAAGTGCCGATGTTTTAAGCATTGGACCCGTTCTTCAAGGTCTTAACAAACCCGTGAACGACCTATCCAGAGGAGCCACAGTTGACGATATTATTTACACCATTGCGATTACCGCGATTCAGGCAGCCCAGACTCAGCACTAAGAATATTATGGGCAACCTTAATCACTGCTTCTTCAACTACCTGTGATACCACATTATCTTTTACAAATAACCGCTCACCTTGCACGCCGTAAAATACAATATGCTTAATCGGCATATCAAGGGCAAAAGCAAGCGCCAAAGAAGGTGCGACACCAATATTATGTGAGGATAAAAAACCTGTAAATTCTATGATTTCATCAGCTTTTAAATAAAACTGCCTCCCTGGCTCAACGTTGGCATTGACGGCATCAATTAAAATAATTTTGGCATAATTTATTTCTAAAAAACGTAAAAGATTAAGCCCAGGGCGATCGACAATTTCCATATCAATGTTTCTTTTAACATCAGCCGTCAGCATCTCCTTGACCTTTCTTACTGTCAGCCAGCCAAACTGATCATCACCAAAGGGTGAGCCGATTCCAAGAATCAGTATTTTTTGTTGTGCCATTACCCTATAGTCTTAAAGTGCAAACTGATAAATTTTATTAAAACTGCCCATATTGACAACCCAAAGCAACGTCGTTTTATTACTGTGTATTTCAACAGGGGTTTGTTTAAGTCCAATATCCACGCTATATTTTCCCGCATTATATTGATTTTCAAACAACTGAATATTATTCGGCAATAGCAACCAGCTACGCTCATCTGCCTGCGCGGTCATAAAGCTGTAGATGGAACCTGCCAACAACCCCCATCCACCTGCCTGATCAGTCGCTTCATAGGTTGCCAAGGCTTTGACCACCAAACGAATGACTTCACGGGTAATAATCACAGGATATTCTTCGGTTAAAGACTTCATCGCCATCTGTGTCGTATTGACCAATAGCGATGTTTGTCCTTTGTCGATGATTTTGTCATGTTGAGTTACATATAAATCTTTTGGCGGCAACAAAGTATACTGCGATGGATAATAGGTCACCGCCACTTCTTGTAACCCAAGTTTTCCTAAAAATAGCGGCAGCTTAAACGCCACTTTTGGGGTGACAGATCCTTGTTCATAAATCACCACCAGACGTCCTTTGCCATCTTCATAGGCACTTCCACCATTAAAGCCACGCTCCATCTCCTGATACGTGCGTAGCACATGAGGGTTATCTGGCAATAACCGCTTTGCATCTTTGATTGACACAAAAGCATTATTGTAATTATCGTCAAAAGCCTCATACAAAATGCTCGCCAGATAATAGCCAAAACCATTTTCATAGGCATTACTGGCATCTTTAACCGCACTAAACATCTTCGTTATTTCTTTGGATTTTTGAAGCCCAAATTTGCCTTCATCGATTCCGACTTTACTCGTATCCTTTTGATATTTGCTTTGCAAATCTCCCGCCATAAGCTTCTGTTGATATGTCCAGTATTGTGCATTACTTAACTGGCGAATCGCCACCAAAGCGCCACTTAAATCGTTCTCAGATAAGTAATTTAAAGCTTGATAAGGATATAAAAATGTCATCGCATAATCAGGGGTTGAGAAAGGCAGCTCGCGATCATTCGTCAATACCGCGCCCATATTCTCAAGCATTTTCGATACTTGCACTTTCGCTGCCATTTGGCTTGTTACTACGGTTTGAATCACCGCTTCATAGGCTTTTTTAGACTCTGCCACATCACCACTTAATTGTGCTAAACGCCCTTGCTCCAGCAAATACAAATTATCATTATCTGGCTTATCTCCAAACTCCTCAGTAAATGCTTTTTGCGCGGCGCTCAAATTGCCCTCCTCAGCATCTGCCTTAACGGCTTTCATTTTACTGGGATAGGATGCCGAAAAAGTAGCACAACCTGATAGCATTAATGCACTCGCACTTAAAAGCCACAGTACACTATTTTTTGATAGTAGCTTCATGTTCTTTTAAATCCGTTAATTGGAGTAAAGCTAATCACTTCTCTTTTAGATAATTGGAGTTAGATAAACAGAAAGATGCAAAACTACCAGCCAAAAGAGCTGCGCTTTTGTACCTTGCGAATTTGCTGTTGATCTTGCCAGATGATTATGCCTGTCTTTAAATCAATCATTTTTAAGGTAATCAAGAAGAATAAGGATTGTTGATCCTTATTCATGGATTGCATATCGGCAATGCTGCCATAAATCATATATTGCGCCCCAATCTGCTGCCCCATTTTTGTCGCTGTTACCTGATCAACCATCCCAGACTCAGATTGATAGTCCATCTGCGCTTTCATCTCTTTAACCTGTGACATATCCGTAAACTGGAACTTGCCACTGTTAATAATCTCTGTTGAAACCGTATTAGCCAACATGCCTGTATTGATGTGCTCAGCCGTTTCGTTTTTGATCGTGCTAAAGAACACAACAGGTTGTTTGTCACCCGCGCTCACGCGTGCAATCGCAGGAGATGCTAACATGCCACCAACCATTTTTTGCGTGGTTGTCTGCAAGTCGGTTGAGCTGAAATTAATAGAATTGGTATCGACACCTTGCGGGTCAACGTAACTTACATTACCAGAACTTGCACAGCCCGCTAACAAGCCAAGCGATAATAATGCGGGTAATACGCAGGCTGATTTACGTTTTAACGTCTTTTTCATAGGGTTCACTCCATGGTTTCTTAAGATCTAAAACTCAAAAGCGATTCTATTCAAAAACAAAGGCTTTTCAAAGTTTATTCTTCAAAATTGTATCACAAGTGCAATATATGGAATTTAAAACATATGTCTATGCTTCAAAATCACACAGGCTACCTGCCGTTATAGTAATGCTCGAACATTGTTGCCACAGTTTTTCATTAATGATTTTTCCCGTTTTATCGGCATAAGCATAATGTCCTTCAGTTGTGATTCCACAAGCTTTGACACAGCGTAATGCCTCCTGTTGATCGATGCGATACCAGTACTGTGTGCGCCCAAACAGTGAAAAACCAATATAGCCACGCACATATAGCTTCTTGCCATTTTCCTGAGTCTGGATCTTACAGCTATAGACCTTGCCACTCGATGGATCGAGGATTGAGCCATTCCCATATAATGCACCATCAGATCCATCCCTCTTACCGTCTTGAGTAAAACTCCACATCATTTTTAAGCCTTGCACCTGATTATCAGGATAACTGGAATAATCAAATGTATAACCGTTTTCATCACCCTTGCCACACTTTTTACACGATACATCAGGTACTTGTTTTTTATCATCTGTCATATTAACAAAAGGCACGACGATCCTGCCTTCAAGCCTACCATCTTTGCCTGCATAAACTTCCAGAATTGACTGCGCTTGTTTGCCATCATCGCTATATTGCAACCAGTACCCCACGGGAGAGTTGGAACTTTGCGCCATCTGCCCATCGCCAATAGTTTGATCATTAGCCAACTTTAATGCGTTTTGATTTAAATCTTCAGCCGCATGCAACAACGCTAAACCGCTCATTGCCAATACAACTGTTATCATTGGTAAATATTTTCCCTTCATCACATTTCCTTAAGATTTACGTTACGCCATACCATTCATCATCAGCCACAGGATCAGTAGGTCCTTCAAACTTGATCACGATGACCATGCTTATTGACTGTAGCTGCAGTATAACTTTAAGCTTCAAACTTCCATAAATCAATCCCTGCTATTGAGCAATTCGACGATGATTAGACTTAACTGTTTACCTTACAACATAAATCCTGTTGCCCCTAGTCGTTGCTTAAAAATTTCGCTAACATACTCTCCAAATTAATACTTTTACCCGCGTCCTGAAACTTAACATGTTGGATAAAACAATGCAGCAAACCTATGACTTCACTCAACTAGAGAAACAAATTCAACGCTTTTGGCAAGAAAATCAATCCTTTAAAGCCATCAAAGATGATTCAAAAGAGAAATTTTACAGCCTGTCAATGCTGCCTTATCCCAGTGGCACATTACATATGGGGCATGTACGCAACTACACCTTAGGTGATGTGGTCAGTCGCTATCAGCGCATGCTGGGTAAAAATGTGTTACAACCCATGGGCTGGGACGCCTTTGGATTACCCGCTGAAAATGCGGCAATCAAACACCAGAAAGCACCAGCGGATTGGACCTATAGCAATATTGCCTATATGAAAAAACAACTACAGTCCTTAGGATTTGCCTATGATTGGGATCGTGAGATTGCGACGTGTGATGATAGCTACTATAAATGGGAGCAGTGGTTTTTTATCGAACTTTATAACAAAGGACTCGTCTATCGCAAAAACTCGGTGGTCAATTGGGATCCTGTGGATCAAACGGTGCTTGCTAACGAACAGGTGATCGATGGGCGTGGCTGGCGTTCAGGCGCTTTGGTTGAGAAAAAGGAAATCCCACAATGGTTTATTAAAATCACCGATTATGCGAATGAACTACTGCAGGATCTTAATAAACTTCAAGGCTGGCCCGAAGCAGTTAAAATCATGCAAACCAACTGGATTGGCAAATCCAAAGGTGTCACGGTTTCATTTACTGCCAATGCCACAAAGCTTGATGTATTTACCACACGCCCAGACACCCTAATGGGGGTTACCTATTTAGCCATTGCAGCTGAGCATCCACTGGCATTGGCAGCGGCTAAAGATAATACTAAGATTGCTGAATTCATTAAAAAATGCCAACAGACTTCGACCATGGAAGCCGATCTTGCCACTCAGGAAAAACTCGGGATCAAAACACCATTTTATGCAATACACCCCATTACTGGGAATGAAGTTGAAGTATGGATCGCGAATTTTGTACTGATGAGCTATGGCACGGGGGCTGTTATGTCTGTGCCAGCACATGATCAGCGTGATTGGGAATTTGCCCATAAATACGACATCCCTTTAAAGCAAGTCATTCAAACCACTGAAGGTAATACTGATTTAAACCAGGGAGCAATTACCGAAAAAGGCGTATTGATTCATTCTGGCGAGTTTAACGGTCTTAACTTTGATCAGGCTTTTGATAAGATCAGTGAGTTTCTGATAGCACATAACAAAGGTGAAATCACCACGAACTTTAGGATTCGGGATTGGGGGGTGTCACGCCAACGCTATTGGGGCTGCCCGATTCCAATGATCCATTGCGAACATTGCGGAATCGTCCATGAAAAACAGGAAAACCTTCCCGTCAGACTGCCTAAGCAGGTCACTTTGAACGGTACAACTTCCCCTTTAAAGCTTATGCCAGAGTTCTATGAAACAACCTGTCCGCACTGCGGCGATAAAGCCACACGTGAAACGGATACCTTTGATACTTTTATGGAGTCATCCTGGTACTACGCACGTTACACTTGCCCAAGTACGGATAAAATGCTTGATGATGAAGCGAATTACTGGCTGCCAGTGGACCAATATATCGGTGGAATTGAGCATGCAATTATGCACCTTTTATACGCACGTTTTTTCCATAAACTAATGCGTGATGCTGGACTTGTTGAAAGTGACGAACCATTTACCAATCTACTTACTCAGGGCATGGTATTAAAAGACGGTGCCAAAATGTCAAAATCCAAAGGTAATACCGTTGACCCGCAAGCGCTTATTGAACAATATGGCGCCGATACGGTGCGTTTATTTAGCATGTTCGCCGCCCCTCCTGAGCAGTCACTGGAATGGTCTGATTCAGGCGTTGAAGGCGCCCACCGATTTTTGAAAAAAATATGGAGCTATACCTGTCTTAATCAGGCTCAAATCAAACCCAATGAGCTTATCGACATCGAAGTCTTAAGTGCTGAAGATAAAGTGGTGCGCCTTGAGATCTATAGTGTTCTGAAACAGGCATTATTTGATTTCGATAAAATGCAGTTTAATACCGTGGTATCAGCGTGCATGAAGATTTTTAACAGCTTGCAAAGTGCACACAACAGTGCCGTAATTACTGAGGGGATAAGCATTTTGCTACGATTATTAGCACCTTTTACCCCCCATATTACTCAGTTTCTGTGGGAACGCCTTCGCTTTGGGGAGAATATCTTAAAGACAAACTTCCCGCTTATTGATGAAAAAGCGCTTGTGAGTGACAGTTTTACCCTTATTGTTCAAGTCAATGGCAAACTTCGTGCCAAGCTTGACATCTCAAGCAAGCTTAGTCCAAAAGAAATTGAGGATAGGGTGATCGCACATGAAATCGTTAGCAAATGTCTAGCAGGCAAGACCGTTAAACAAGCGATTTATGTCCCTAAAAAATTAATGAATATCGTCATTGGAGCCTAAACTGACATGAATATATTATCTCTTACCAAGCGTTTTAATCTTCAGCTTTTATTTATTCTGCTCTTTACTGGCATACTTTATGGCTGCGGCTTTCATTTGCGTGGCTGGAATGAGGGCATGCCTAAGTTTATGCAAAAAATTTATGTCAGTTACTCAGGCAGTGAGTTTGGCTTTATCAACCTCTTAAACTCGATCATTACCTCAACGGGCGCCAAGTTGGTAGACTCTTCTCAAAATGCGGATATCATTATACACATCAAATCTGCCACACAAAGTCGCCGTCTTGTGGGCATCACAGGGGGCGCATCCTCGAATGATTATATTTTAAGCTACAACGTCGGCTATGATATTTTGAACAACAAAAATCAAGTCATTCTAAAAGATCAAAGTAACTCCGAGCAGCAAGCCTACACAACCAATGCAACCCAGCAGCTAAGCAACAACAGCCAGCAGCAGCTGATTTATAACAACCTGCAATCACAGGTAGCCAACAACATTATTATGCAAATCCAAAGCATTAGTGAAACAAGTTACAACAATCCTCAGAGAAATGAGGTGTCGCTTTAGTGCGAATGTGGTGTAACTCCCGTAACTAAAGTGCACAAGAATTTTAAGCAATCCAGAATAAACCTTTTGAAGATTGGCATAAAATTCACTAGGATGATCCCATTTTTAGCGTAACAACCTCATTTTAGGAGTAGCTTAAATGATAAAGACTGCCATTGTTTTCCCAGGTCAAGGTTCACAAAAACTGGGTATGTTGAGCGATTATTACGCTCGTTTTAGTGAAGTGAAAGAAACCTTTGATGAAGCCAATGATGCACTTGATTTTGATCTATGGCATATTATCCAGCACGATGAAGATAAGCTGAACCAGACAGAATATACACAACCCGCACTTTTAGCTGCAAGTATCGCTATCTGGCGTGTACTACGTGCTTATAGCAACATTAACCCTGATATATTAGCAGGACACAGCCTGGGTGAATATTCTGCGTTGTGTGCGGCAGAGAGCATTCGCTTTGACGATGCACTAAGATTAGTCGAACTCAGAGGTCAGCTTATGCAATCGGCTGTTACCGATAAAGACTGTGCCATGAGTGCTATTTTGGCACTGACAAATGAAGAGGTAATCGAATGCTGCAATGCAGCAAAATGGATAGGTATTGTTGAACCAGCTAATTTTAATTCCCATGGTCAAGTCGTCATTTCAGGTGAGCTAAAAGCCGTTGAAAAAGCCAATGAGATTGCCAAAGCAATGGGAGCAAAGCGCGCACAATTACTCCCTGTTAGCGTGCCATCGCATTGCTCACTCATGAAAGATGCTGCTGAAAAGTTTGCCAGCGCATTAGATAAAATCACGATTAAATCTCCAAGCCTTAGCGTTATTCATAATTGTGATGTTGCTATACACACTGATGCTATTGGCATCAAAGATGCTTTAACCAAGCAGCTTTACTCCCCCGTTAAATGGACGCAAACGATTGAAAAAATGGCTGAATCAGGAATCCAGGAAGTCATTGAGTGTGGTGCTAACAAAGTATTAACGGGCTTGAATAAACGCATTGTGAAAGAGCTTAACTATCAAGATACCGCGACGGTTGAATCATTTGATAAATTAATTGAACAAGTCAAAGCATAATATATACTGTGCCCGATCATAATCCGAGGTTTTTGTTTTTGCCTTTTGAGCACCTTTGGTGTATCGCTTTTTGATAATAGGGCATGCTATTGCCTGCAAATCAATACACCAAATCTGCAACAAAATGCTTCAACATATTCCCGCAGATTATGATCGCACGCAGTATAGCAACTAAGGATAAAAAATGAGTTTTGAAAATAAGGTTGTTTTTGTAACTGGAGCAAGCCGCGGTATTGGTGCGGCAATCGCCAAAGATTTCGCCCAAAAAGGCGCCACTGTCATTGGCACAGCCACATCAGAATCTGGTGCCAAGAATATTACCAACACCTTAAAGCAATATGGCAAAGG
>JACCDZ010724884.1_pt1 | contig 20029 bp, 15 predicted proteins | sample 7449551 | NCBI WGS metagenome assembly JACCDZ01 (sample SAMN15323452, study PRJNA562643) | freshwater metagenome | isolation source: river surface water | place: USA:Blue River Watershed | collected 2017-08-18
CCGCTGTACATCAGCACTTCGTCCGCAGCCAGCGTCGGTTTTGCGATGGCCAGATAATAGGTCTTGAACAGCCAGGCGGCGGCCCAGCCAATCGCGATCACCGCCGCCAGCGACGGCAGGCCGGTGGTGCCGTTGGCCTCGCGCAGGTTGCGTGCCTCCGGCGGCAGCGCCGGCAGCGCCGACGGCCGGATCATCGACACGATCAGGATGTAGATCGCATACATCGCAGTCAGCGTCAGGCCCGGCAGGAAGGCGGCCTGGTACATGTCGCCGACCGAGCGGCCGAGCTGGTCGGCCATCACGATCAGCACCAGCGACGGCGGAATGATCTGCGCCAGCGTGCCCGAGGCGGCGATCACGCCGGAAGCGATCTTGCGGTCATAGCCGTAGCGCAGCATCACCGGCAGCGAGATCAGTCCCATCGAGATCACCGATGCGGCCACCACGCCGGTGGTCGCGGCCAGCAGCGCGCCGACGAAGATCACCGCGTAGGCGATACCGCCGCGCAGCGGACCGAACAGCTGTCCGATGGTGTCGAGCAGGTCTTCGGCCATGCCGGAACGCTCGAGGATCAGGCCCATGAAAGTGAAGAACGGAATGGCCAGCAGCGTGTCGTTGCCCATGATGCCGAACACGCGGTTCGGCAGCGCCTGCAGCAGTTCGGGCTTCAGCAGTCCGGCTTCGATGCCGATCAGGCCGAACAGCAGGCCGTTGGCGGCCAGCGAGAACGCGACCGGGAAGCCGGACAGCAGGAACAGCACCAGCGTGGCGAACATCACCGGCGCCATGTTTGCAATCAGGAATTCAATCATTCTCAGGCCTCCGTCGCGGTGGTATCAGCGGCGCCGGCCAGCGCAACCGCGGGCGACTCCAGATTGTTGGCCGCGGCGATCGCCGCGATTTCTTCCTGCGGCGTTGCCTGTTGCTTCTCGAATTCGCTGGCATCGACCAGCCCCATCAGGAAGCCGATGCGCTTCACCAGCTCGGACAGACCCTGCAGCGTCAGCAGCAAAAAGCCGATCGGGATCAGGACTTTCGCCGGCCAGACGATCAGGCCGCCGGCATTGCTCGACACCTCCTGGTTGCGGATCGACTCCAGTGCGTATGGCCAAGCGAAATACAGGATCAGGCCGACTGCCGGCATCAGGAAGAAGACGAAGCCGAAGATGTCGATCCACACTTGCGTGCGCTTCGAGAAACGGCCGACCACCACGTCGATGCGCACATGTTCGTTGCGCTTGAGCGTATATGCCGAGGCCAGCAGGAACATCGCGCCGAACAGGTACCACTGGATCTCCAGCCAGGCGTTCGAGCTGGTGTTGAGCAGGTAGCGCACCAGCGCATTGCCGGAACAGATCAGCACCGCGGCAAGCAGCGCCCAGCTGACGGCAAGGCCGATGCGCTCGTTGAGCGCGTCGATCCGCTTCGATAGGGATAGTAAAGATTGCATGGTGAAGTTCTCTCGAGAAGTTTAGGCAGCCCACACTTGCGGTGGCCACTGACATGAACGCGCGCGCATCTATCAGGTCTCCTTGTTTTTTCTTTTTACTGCCGGGAAGGACACTGCGCCGCCGCTGCATGTCCCCGTGAAGGGACACAAGTGCGGCGAGTGTGGGAGGGAATGTATTCGCCGTTTTCCGCAAACTTCCGTGCTGCTATGCAACAACGAACTTCATCATATTTGAGTCGTTTATATCGCTCCCAAGCTTGACGTTTTAACACAACATTAAGGCCGAAACTCACCCATGGATTTTCAAAATTGGAAGGGGCTTTTAATGCAAGACGATCATCCTGATGGCCTCGGCGTGGTGGTTTGTCCGCAGGCGTTCGCGCGTGCGGGGCGCGCAGGAATAAAAAAACCCGCGCCGGCGAACCGGCGCGGGTTTTTACCCGAGTCGCGTAAAACTCAGCCGAGCTGGCTGCGCACGCGGCGTATCGCCGCACGCACCTGATCAGGTGCGGTGCCGCCGACATGCGCACGTGCAGCGACCGAACCTTCGAGGGTCAGCACTGCATGCACATCGTCGCCGATCAGCGTCGAGAACGCGCGCAGTTCGTCGAGTGACAGGTCGGCAAGGTCGCAGCCTTTCTGTTCGCATGTGCGCACCGCATGCGCGACCGCCTCATGCGCATCGCGGAACGGCAGTCCTTTCTTCACCAGATAGTCGGCGAGGTCGGTTGCGGTCGCATAGCCTTGCAGTGCGGCCGAACGCATCGCGTCCGGCTTGACGGTGATGCCGCCGGCCATGTCGGCGAAGATGCGCAGCGTATCGACCAGCGTGTCGACGGTGTCGAACAGCGGTTCCTTGTCTTCCTGATTGTCCTTGTTGTAGGCCAGCGGCTGGCCTTTCATCAGCGTCAGCAGCGACACCAGATGGCCGTTCACGCGGCCGGTCTTGCCGCGCGCCAGTTCGGGCACGTCCGGGTTTTTCTTCTGCGGCATGATCGACGAGCCGGTGCAGAAGCGGTCGGCGATGTCGATGAAGCCGACGCGCGGGCTCATCCAGATCACCAGTTCTTCCGACAGGCGAGAAATGTGCGTCATCACCAGCGCGGCAGCCGCGCAGAATTCGATCGCGAAGTCACGGTCGGACACGGCGTCGAGCGAGTTGTGGCAGACATCGTCAAAGCCCAGCGTTCTGGCGACACGCTCGCGGTCGATCGGGAAGGTGGTGCCGGCCAGCGCGGCTGCGCCCAGCGGCAGGCGGTTGACGCGCTTGCGGCAGTCGGCCATGCGCTCGGCGTCACGGCCGAACATTTCAACATAGGCCAGCACGTGGTGGCCGAACGTCACCGGCTGCGCGACCTGCATGTGCGTGAAGCCCGGCAGGATGGTGTCCGCATGCTTTTCCGCGAGGTCGACCAGCGCGCTGCGCAGCGCTTTCAGCAGCCCGAGGATGTCGTCGATTGCGCCGCGCATGTACAGGCGGATGTCGGTCGCCACCTGGTCATTGCGCGAGCGGCCGGTGTGCAGGCGCTTGCCGGCGTCGCCAACCAGCTCGGTCAGGCGCTTTTCGATGTTCAGGTGCACGTCCTCGAGGTCGAGCAGCCATTCGAAGCTGCCGGCATCGATTTCGGACAGGATCTGCGCCATGCCGCGCCGGATGTCCGCGAGGTCCTGCGCGCTGATGATGCCCTGCGCGGCCAGCATGTCTGCATGCGCGAGCGAGCCCTGAATGTCGACGTGCGCGAGGCGCTTGTCGAAGAAAACCGACGCGGTGTAACGCTTGACCAGGTCGGAGACGGGCTCGGAGAAGCGCGCGGACCAGGCTTCGGATTTTTTGGAGAATTGGTCGGTCATGGTGGAAATTCGATGGCTGTGATGATGGCGCCGTTGGAGGGCTGTGGATCCCGGCTCGCGCTCAATGCCGTTAAGCCAGGCCCGAATCCTGCAGCAATCCCAATGCGACGATGGGTCCCAGCCTGCGCTGGGACGACGTTTCGAAGGCTGTCGGCTCCCAACTCGTCATCCCAGCGCAAGCCGGGATCCAGCGCCGCGAAGCGGCGCATCGCAATCCGGACAAACAAAAGCGTGATTATAGAGGAAGCCCCCGCCTCACCCCGTATTCCTCAGCCCGGCCGCGACCCCGTTGATGGACAGGTGAATTCCGCGGTGCACGCGGATATCCGATTCGCGCCCCTGTTCCTTCCAGCTGCGGTGCCGCTTGATCAGCTCCACCTGCAGGTGGTTCAGCGGATCGAGGTAGGCGAAGCGGTTCTTGATCGAGCGCGCCAGCGTCGGGTTGGCGGACAGCCGGTCCTTCGCGCCGGTGACCAGCGACAGGCAGTCGACCGCCAGGCCGTGCTCGGCCGCGATGCGCTTGAAGATCGCATTGCGCAGCTTGCGGTCGGCCACCAGCCCCGCATAGCGCGACGCGACCGCGAGATCGGTCTTGGCCAGCACCATGTCTATGTTCGACAGCAGCGTCGAGAAGAACGGCCATTCCTTCACCATCGCGCGCAGCTGCGCAAGCTTGGTCTTGCGCGCGCCGCTGGCCTCATCCTTCAGCCACGCATCGACCGCGCTGCCGAAACCATACCAGCCCGGCAGCAGCAGCCGGCACTGGCCCCACGAAAAGCCCCACGGAATCGCGCGCAGGTCTTCGATGCGCCGCGTCGACTTGCGCGACGCCGGGCGGGAGCCGATGTTCAGTTCGGCGATCTCCGCGATCGGCGTCGCGGCGAAGAAGTAGTCGGTAAAGCCGGGCGTCTCGTACACGAGGTTGCGGTAGGCGCGGTACGCGTATTCGGACAGCGTTTCCATCACGCGCTCGAACTCGGCCAGCCGCTTCGCGCGCCGGGCGTCCGCATGCGGCGGGCGCAGGCTCGCTTCCATCACGGCGCCGACCACCAGCTCGAGGTTGCGCCGCCCGATCTCGGGGTTCGAGAATTTCGACGCAATGATCTCGCCCTGTTCGGTCAGGCGGAACTGCCCGTTCACCGTGCCTTCCGGCTGCGCGAGGATTGCGTCATGGCTCGGGCCGCCGCCACGGCCGACCGTGCCGCCGCGGCCGTGGAGCAGGCGCAGCTTCACGCGATGCCGCTCGAATACCTGAACCAGCGCCACTTCGGCCTTGTACAGCTCCCAGTTCGACGTCAGGAAGCCGCCATCCTTGTTCGAATCCGAATAGCCGAGCATGACTTCCTGCAGCTCGCCCTGTTGCTCGACCAGCGTACGCGCCGGCGGCAGCGACAGCCAGCCGTCCATGATGCCGGCCGCATGGCGCAGGTCGGGAATGGTCTCGAACAGCGGGATCACCATCAGCTCGGCCTCTGGGGTGCCGTCGGGGCGCAGGCGCAACAGCCCGGTCTCGCGCTGCAGCAGCAGCACTTCCAGCAGGTCGGATACGGTTTCGGTGTGCGAGATGATGTAGTTGCGGATCGCGCGCGCGCCGAAATTCGTCCGCACCGTGCGCGCCGCCTTCAGCACCGCCAGCTCCGACACCGTCTCGTCCGAATAGGCGAGGTAGGGCGAGCGCAGTAGCCGTGACTGTGCCAGCTCGGCCAGCAGCAGCGCGACCTTGTCATTCTCGGACAGCGCGGCGTAGTCGGCGGCGACGCCGGCCACGCGGAACAGCTCGGCCAATACGCGCTCGTGCACGTCGGAGCTCTGGCGCATGTCCAGCGTGGCCAGATGGAAGCCGAAAATGCCGGCTGCGCGGCGCAGCGTGTCGAGCCGCGGGCGCGTCAGCGCCAGCCCGTGGTTTGCGCGCAGCGAATCGCCGATCACGTCGAGGTCAGCGATGAAATCTTCCGGCGACGCATACGCGTCGGCCGTGCCGACCTCGTGGCGCAGGATGTTGGTCACGCCCAGTTTGCGCGCGGTCGCGGCCAGACGCGCATAGACGAGGATCAGCGCGCGCCGGTAGGGTTCGTCGGCGCGGTGCGGCGAGAGGTCGGGCGATGCATCGGCCATGGCTTGCAGGGGCTCGCTGACCGACACCAGCAGCGTCGATATCGACAGTTCGGCGCCGAGCGCGTGTACCTCATCGAGGTAGAAATCGAAGATCGTGGTCGACTGGCGAGCCATTGCGCGCGCCATCGTCGATGCATTCACGTTCGGGTTGCCGTCGCGGTCGCCGCCGATCCAGCTGCCCATCTGCACGAACGGCGGCAGCGACAGCTTGCGCAGGTTCGGGTACTGCGCGAGCGTCTCCTGCTCGATGTCCTCCATCAGCCCCGGCAGCTCGCGCAGGAAGGTGATCCGGTAGTACGACAGCGCGTTCTCGATCTCGTCGTCGACCGTCAGGCGCTGGTAGCGCAGCATGCGCGTCTGCCACAGCTTGGCGACCTCGGCATGCAGCAGCTGCGTGTTGCGCTGGCGTTCGCCCGCCGTCATCGGCAGGTCGCGCAGCGCGAGCAGGCGCGCGACCTCGCGGCCTGCATCGAGGATGCTCTTGCGCTGCACTTCGGTCGGGTGCGCGGTCAGCACCGGCGAGATCAGCGCGTCATTGAAGAATTCCTGCAGCGCCTTGCCGGGCACGCCGGCCGCGTCCAGCGCCGACAGCGTGGCCGCGATGCTGCCGGGCTGCGGCGCGGAGCCGGCCAGCAGGTGCGCGCGGCGGCGCCGGTTGTGGTGCTGGTCCTCGGCGATATTGGCAAGATGCGAAAAGTACGAGAAGGCGCGCACCACCGCATTGGTCTGGTCGCGTGTGAGCTTCTTCAGCAGGCGGTCGAGGTCGGCGCCGGCCTGCGGATCGGACTCGCGGCGAAAGCGCACCGCCGTCTGGCGAATGGTCTCGACGATATCGAAGACCGCGTCGCCTTCCTGCTGGCGGATCACGTCGCCGAGCAGCCGGCCGAGCAGGCGGATGTCTTCTTTCAGCGGGGCGTCTTTGTCGGCGGCACGCGCCTCCGGTCGACGGCGGGTTGCGGGAGCGGCCTTGGCGGCGCGAACGGGCGTTTTTTTGCTGGCGGGCATAGTCAGGGAGACAGGGTGTGCGCCGGTATCGGGACAGGGGCACATGCTAGAATCCGCGCCTGTCCGGGGGCTGTTGCCAGCCCTCCTTAGCGAACCCTGCAGGCCGTCCCGCGCTCGAGGCGGCCTCCTACCGAAAGCCTGCTTTGAACGCTTCATTTTCCGGGAAACTGATCATCGCTTCGCGCGAAAGCCGGCTTGCCATGTGGCAGGCCGAGAACGTCCGCGCGCGCTTGCTTGAATTATATCCGCACAGCACCGTCGAGATCCTCGGCATGACCACCCGCGGCGACCAGATCCTCGATCGCACGCTGTCGAAGGTCGGCGGCAAGGGCCTGTTTGTCAAAGAGCTGGAAGTCGCGATGGAAGAGGGGCGCGCCGATCTCGCGGTCCATTCGCTGAAAGACGTGCCGATGGAGCTGCCGGAAGGTTTCGCGCTGGCCGCCGTGCTCGAGCGCGAAGACCCGCGCGATGCGTTCGTGTCGAATGACTACGCGAGCCTCGCCGACCTGCCGGCCGGCGCCGTGGTGGGCACCAGCAGCCTGCGTCGCCAGGCGCTGATTTCGGCCCGTTTCCCGCACCTCGTTATCCAGCCGCTGCGCGGCAACCTCGACACCCGCCTCGGCAAGCTTGACCGCGGCGACTATGCGGCGATCATCCTCGCCGCCGCCGGCCTGAAGCGCCTTGGCCTCGCGTCGCGCATTCGCGCCTTCATCGAACCTGAAGACAGCCTGCCGGCGCCCGGGCAGGGCGCGATGGCGATCGAGATCAGCGCCGCTCGTCCCGAGCTGATGGACCTGCTCGCGCCGCTGAACCACACCGACACCGAGCGCGCAGTCCGCGCCGAACGCCAGTTGTCGCGCAGCTTCGGCGGCAGCTGCCAGGTGCCGCTGGCGGCTTTCGCCACCGTCGCGCAGGGTGCGCTGCAGCTGCGCGCGATGGTCGCCACGCCTGATGGCAAGCGCATCGCCAGGGCCGAAGTGCAGGGTGCGGCCGACGCACCCGAGGCGCTCGGCATGCAGGTTGCGCGGGAACTTGAAGCGCAGGACGCGAACGCGATCCTCGCCGCCTGCAAGGCCGAGTGAGCGCGGGCGTCGTCATCACGCGCCCGCAGGCGCAGGCGGCCCCGCTGGCTGCGCGCCTTGCCGGCCTTGGCATTCCCGCGGACGTCTTTCCGCTGCTCGACATCCAGCCGCTGGACGACAGCAGCGCGCTCGAGGCCACGCTGGCGCGACTGCATGACTATGCGCTGGTGGCTTTCGTCAGCCCGAACGCGGTCGACGCTGCCTTCCGCTACATCACGCGCTGGCCCGACGGCGTGATCGCTGCCGTGGTCGGCGAGGGCAGCCGGCAGGCGCTGGCGCGGCACGGGCTGACCGAAGCCAATGCGCACATCGCTTTCCCGACCGATCCGAACCGTACCGATTCCGAGACCCTGCTCGAGGTGCTTGACCTTGACGCGCTGCGCGGCCGCAAGGCACTGATCGTGCGCGCCGAGACCGGCCGCGAATTGCTGTCCGACCGGCTGCGCGCTGCCGGCATCGCGGTCGACCGGGTCGCGGCCTACCGGCGCGGCGCGCCGCCGCTGGACGCCGCCCGGCGCACGGCGCTGGCCGGCTTCATCGCCGCCGGCTCCGACTGGGTGATCACCAGTTCCGAGGCGCTGCGCAACCTGCAGCAGGACGTGCTGCAGCTGGCCGGCGAGGCCGGCTGGGATGCGATCCGGGCGAGCCGGCTGATCGTTCCGCACCAGCGGATCGCCGAAACCGCGCAGGCCATGGGCTTTGCCCGCGTAACGCTCACCGGATCAGGGGACGAAGCCCTGCTTGCCGCGCTACAATCGCGCACATGAGCGACCATAACGATTCCGCCAATACGCCGCGCCCGGCAGCGGAGCCGCAGCCTGCGCCGTCTCCGGCGGAGCCGTCGGCCGCTGCGCCCGCCGCTGACGCCAATGCCCGCAACGACATGCCCGCCGGCCCGCCGCCGGCGCAGGAATCGCTGCGCTACCGGTTGCAGCACCATTTCGAAGGCAGGGAGTCGCGGCTGAAGCTGGCCGTCGGCGCGCTGGCCGTGCTGCTGGCGCTGCAGTGGTGGAACGCCCATACCGACATTTCCGAACTCCGCCGCGAGGTCGCGCAGCGGCTGCAGACCGGCGACACCCTGAACAGCCAGACCAAGCTGATCGCCGACCGCCTCGACGACGAACTGCGCTCGATGCAGGCCAAGCTGGCGATGCTGGAGGCGCGGCAGCTCGAATCACAGAGCCAGCAGATTGCGCTTGAACAGCTGTACCGTGATCTGGCGAAGAACCGCGACGACTGGGCGCTGGCCGAGATCGAGCAAGTGCTGTCGACCGCCAGCCAGCAGCTGCAGCTGGCCGGCAATGTGCGCGGCGCGCTGATCGCCTTGCAGAACGCCGACGCGCGGCTGTCGCGCGCGGACCGCCCGCAATTCATCACCATCCGCCGCGCCATCGCGCAGGACGTGGACAAACTGAAGAGCCTGCCCAGCGTCGACCTGACCGGCATCGCCGTGCGGCTGGACGCGCTGATTGCGCAGGTCGACAGCATGGCGCTGTTGTCCGACGAAGAGCCGGCTGCGGTTGCGCCGCCGAAGGCGCGCGCCAGCGCGAAGCCGAAGGGTGGGCAGAAAGCGACGCCGGCGCAGGACTGGCGCAGCGGCCTGCAGGAGCGCTGGAGCGCCTGGACTGCGGACCTGTGGAACGACGTGCGCCAGCTGGTGCGCGTGCGCACTGTCACCAAGCCCGAGGCGCTGCTGCTGACGCCCGAGCAGGCCTTCTTCGCGCGCGAGAACGTCAAGCTGCGGCTGCTGAACGCGCGCGTTGCACTGCTGTCGCGCAACGACTCGGCGTTCCGCAGCGACCTCGCGGAAGCTGACCAGGCGCTGCAGCGTTATTTCGACACCGCCGACCGCCACACGCAGGCCGGCCGCGAACTGATCCGCCAGCTGCGCGAGAGCGTGCTCAGCATCGAGATGCCGACGCTGTCCAACAGCCTTGCTGCCGTGCGCCAGACGCGCGCGCGTCCGTGACGGGAGGCCGGCCGTGAGCATGCGCTTCTTCCTGTGGATCCTGACGCTGTTCGCCACCGCGATCGGCGTCGCCGTGCTGGCCCGTTTCAATCCGGGCAACGTGGTGCTGTTCTATCCGCCGTACCGGATCGACGTTTCGCTGAATTTCTTCCTGCTCGCGCTGGCGGCCACTTTCTTCCTGCTGCTAACCATCGTCAACGCGGTGCGCGCGACCATGGCGCTGCCGCGCCGTGTTGCCGAATACCGTGCCACGCGCCAGCTGCGTGAATCCAGCCGCGCGCTGCAGGATGCATTGCGCTCCTACCTCGAGGGCCGTTTCGGTCGCGCGGAAAAATCCGCTGCGCGCGCGGCCGAGTCGCCCGAACATGCCGGTCTCGCGTCACTGATCGCCGCCCGCGCCGCGCAGCGTGTGCAGGAGCCGGCGCGGCGGGACAAATGGCTGGCGGCTGCCGCCGCTGATCCGTCGGTGCGCACTGCGCGGCTGATGAGCACGGTCGAGTTGCTGTCCGAAGACAACAAGGAAGCCGAAGCGGCACTGGGTGCGTTGCACGAACTGAACGCGAACGGCATCCGCCATGCGCAGGCGCTGCGGCTGGCGCTGAAAGTCAACCAGACCTCACGCAACTGGCCCGAAGTGTTGCGGCTGGTGCGTCTGCTCGACAAGCATCACGCGCTGCATCCGACGCTGTCGCGCCGGCTGCGCGACCTTGCGTACGAGGCGCTGCTGCCGAAGGCGGCCGAAGACCTCGAAGCGCTGCGCAAATTGTGGTCGACGGTGCCGAGTACGGACCGCCACAGCGTGGCCGTCGCGGCGCTGGCGGCGAACGCCTTCGTCACCGCCGGCCGCCCGCAGGAGGCCGGCCGTATTCTCGAAGAGGCGCTGGCCGTCCAGTGGGACGTGCGGCTGGTGCGTGCCTACCGGAATTGCGCGGCGCCCGAGGGCTCGGCCGCGCTGCTCGCGCAGATCGAACAGGCCGAGCACTGGCTGCGCGAGCGGCCGAACGATGCCGAGCTGTCATTGTTGCTCGGCGCGCTGTGCCAGCGGCAGAAGCTGTGGGGCAAGGCGCAGCGCCAGCTGGAGCAGGCGCTGCATGGCGCGACCGACCGGGCCACGCTGCAGGAGGCGCACCTGCGCCTGGCGCAGATGCACGAAGAACTCGGGCAGGACGAGGCGGCCGCCTCGCACTACCGCGATTGCGCGCTGATCACCCAGCCAGCCGGCCGGAACGCCTGACGCCGGTTACGTAAGCGAGCGGAAAGCCGCAGCGGCTATAATCTCGGGTTTTGAATTTTCCAAACCTTACCCGAGGAACACGATGAGCCTTAACAACGTCTCCCCCGGCCGCGACGTGCCGAACGACGTCAACGTCATTATCGAAATCCCGATGAACGCCGACCCGATCAAGTACGAGGTCGACAAGGAGACCGGCGCGCTGTTCGTGGACCGCTTCATGGGTACGGCGATGCACTATCCGTGCAACTACGGCTATGTGCCGAACACCATCGCTGACGACGGTGACCCGGTCGACGTGCTGGTGATCACGCCTTTCCCGCTGATCCCGGGCGTGGTGGTGCGCTGCCGCCCGATCGGCGTGCTGAAGATGACGGACGAATCCGGCGGCGATGCGAAAGTGCTGGCCGTACCGGTCGACAAGGTGCTGCCGATCTACACGCACTGGCAGAAGCCGGAAGACCTGAACGACCTGCGCCTGCAGCAGATCCAGCACTTCTTCGAGCATTACAAGGATCTGGAGCCGGGCAAGTGGGTGAAGGTCGACGGCTGGTATGGTCCGGACGATGCGAAGCAGGAAATCCTGGCGGGCATCGAGGCTTTCAACAAGCAGGCGAAGTAAGCCTGGCCTGACCGGGGCGGTAGTTCATCGGGCGGGTCTCCCGGCCTGCGCCGCGGTGACGTTATCGAGGAATGACCGCCCCACGCCCTGGCTTGTAAGCCAGGGCGCTTCGGCAGGCGCAACGCATGCGTTGCGACCCTTGCAGGGTGCGCTGCGGCGAATACGCCGCAGCCGTTTCGCGAGCGTGCCGCATGCGGCACGAAACCCTCGCTCCACTCCCTGCCTCACCCCAGCTTTCGCTGGGATGACGATTTCGGGTTGGCAGCCGCTCAAACGTCGTCCCGGCGCAGGCCGAAATCCATCCCCGCCACGCCCGCTTCTCATTTGAACGGACTCCTCTCGTTCAATTCATCCACATAGGCCTCCATCCCCTTGCCCTCCTGCGCAAGGAAACGCTCCACCGCATCATAGAAGCCGTCATGCGCGAGCCAGTGCGCTGACCACGTTGGCTGCGGCAGGAAACCACGCGCCATCTTGTGCTCCCCCTGCGCGCCGCCCTCGAACGCAGCAATCTTCTGCTCGATGCAGAACTCCAGCGGCTGGTAATACGCAGTCTCGAAATGCAGGCAGGGATGCTGCTCGACGCAGCCCCAGTAGCGGCCGTACAGCGCCTGCGCGTCATGCACCACCAGTGAGGAAGCCACCGGCCGGCCGTCCCGTTCCGCGATCACCAGCAGCAGGTTCTGCGGCATCGCCCCGGCAATGCGCAGGAAGAAATCCAGGTTCAGGTAGGGCGTCGAATAATGCGCGCTGTAGGTGCGGTCATAGCAGCGCTTGAAGAAGCGCCAGTCTGCCTCCGTCGCTTCCTTTCCCGGTACGCGGCGCATCGTGATGCCGGCCTCGGCCACCTTGCGCCGCTCGGCGCGGATGTTCTTGCGCTTCTTCTGCTCCAGCGTCGACAGGAAGTCCTCGAAATTGCCGTAACCCTCGTTCTGCCAGTGGAATTGCACACCACGCCGCAGCAGGAAGCCGGCCTCCTGCAGCTGCCGCGCCTGCGCTTCCGGCGGGTACAGCACATGCGTCGACGACAGGCCGCTGGCCTGCTGCACGCCCAGCAGCGCAGTCACCAGCGCCCCGCGTGCTGCCTCGTCGACGGCCAGCAGCCTGGGGCCCGTCACCGGCGTGAACGGTATCGCCGACAGCAGCTTCGGGTAGTACTCGAGCCCGTTGCGCCGGTACGCATCGGCCCACGCCCAGTCGAACACATATTCGCCGTAAGAGTGGAATTTCGCATACATCGGCAGCGCCGCGGCCAGGGTCTCGCCGTCCCACAGCGTCAGGTATTGCGGCTGCCAGCCGCTGTCCACGGACGCGCTGCCGGATTCATGCAGCGCATGCAGGAACGCGTACGACAGGAAGGGATTCGTATCGGCTTGCGCGCCTGCCAGCCCGTCCCACGCTGCCGGGCCGGCCTCGGACAGGGAAGAAATGATGCGCGTGCGATAATCCGTTTTTTGCAATGTCAGAGTCGGCCTCACAGAAGCTCAGGGAAGTCCAGTCGCGATGCCAGTCACCGTAGCCATAGCCCAGATTAACAGCACCGTCGGCGATCTCGCCGGCAACAGCGCGCGCATTGCCGACGCGGCCCGCCGTGCGGCCGCCGCCGGCGCCGACATCGTGATCACCCCGGAATTGTCGCTGGTCGGCTATCCGCCGGAAGACCTGCTGCTGCGCCGTTCATTCTACGCAAAATCGCAGCAGGCCTTGCGCGACCTTGCTACGGAACTGGCCGCCTTGAAAGGGGTGCGCGTGATCGTCGGTCACCCGCTGTCCGACGGCAATGACACGCAGTACAACGCCGCCTCGGTGCTGTGCGATGGCGAGGTGATCCACACCTATCGCAAGCACGCGCTGCCGAACTACACCGTGTTCGACGAAAAGCGCTACTTCACCGCTGCCGACGATGTCTGCATTTTCGACGTGAAGGGCATGCGCTTCGCGCTCAACATCTGCGAAGACACCTGGTACGCCGAGATGCCGCGCAAGGCGCGCGAACATGGCGCGCAGGTGCTGCTGGTGCCGAACGCGTCGCCGTACCACATGAACAAGCAGCACCTGCGGGTCGACACGATGCGCGAGAATGTCTGCAGCCAGGGGCTGGCGATGGTCTACGCCAACCTCGTCGGCGCGCAGGATGAACTGGTGTTCGACGGCTCGTCCTTCGTGCTGGACGCCTCCGGCACGGTCTGCACGCAGCTGAAGCCGTTCGAGGAAGACTTCGCGCTGGTGCAGTTCGACGACGGCCAGCCGCAAGCTCAGCCGCTGCCCGAACCGCAGTCGCTGGAAGCGCAGGTGTATTCGGCGCTGGTGCTGGGCGTGCGCGATTATGTGGGCAAGAACGGCTTTCCGGGCGCCATCATCGGCCTGTCCGGTGGCGTCGATTCGGCGCTGACGCTGGCCATTGCCGTCGACGCGCTGGGTGCCGACAAGGTGCGCGCGGTGATGATGCCGTCGCCGTACACCGCCGAGATTTCGTGGATCGATTCGCGCGACATGGTGGCGCGGCTGGGCGTGCGGTACGACGAAATCCCGATCGCCGACTGCTTCGATGCCTTCGAACGTTCGCTGTCGCCGTTGTTTGCCGGCCTGCCGGCCGACACCACCGAAGAGAACCTGCAGGCGCGCATCCGCGGCACGCTGCTGATGGCGCTGTCGAACAAGACCGGCGCGATCGTGCTCACCACCGGCAACAAGAGCGAGATGGCTACCGGCTACTGCACGCTGTACGGCGACATGGCCGGCGGCTATGCGGTGATCAAGGACATCGTGAAGACCCTGGTCTACCGGCTCTGCGACTACCGGAACAGCCTGTCCGACGTGATCCCCGAGCGGATCCTCACGCGCGCGCCGTCGGCCGAGCTGCGGCCGAACCAGGTCGACCAGGATTCGCTGCCGCCGTATGACGTGCTCGACGGCATCCTGAAGCTATACATGGAAGAAGGGCAGGGCGTTGCGGAACTGCTGGCCGCGGGTTATCGTAAAGAGGATGTCGACCGGATCACCCGGCTGATCAAGATCAATGAATACAAGCGCCGCCAGGCGCCGGTGGGGCCGCGGGTCACGCACCGCGCGTTCGGGCGCGACTGGCGTTACCCGATCACGTCCCGCTTCAAAGAGTAAATCGTTTACCCCAATAAGTTCGAAAGAGGAGTTGTCGTGAAACAGATCACCGCCGTCATCAAACCATTCAAGCTCGACGAAGTGCGCGAGTCGCTGGCTGCCGTCGGCGTCAGCGGCCTGACCGTGACCGAAGTGAAGGGTTTCGGCCGCCAGAAAGGCCATACCGAGCTGTATCGCGGCGCCGAATACGTGGTCGATTTCCTGCCGAAGGTGAAGCTTGAGGTGGTGGTCGCCGACGATGTGGTCGACCATGCGGTGGAAGCAATCGTGAAGGCGGCGCGCACCGGCAAGATCGGCGACGGCAAGATTTTCGTGACTGCGATCGAGCAGGTGATCCGGATTCGCACCGGGGAGACGGGCGAAGAGGCGGTTTGACAGGAGAACTGTGCTGCAGGGCAGGCGAGTTGCCGCCTGCCCGATAGTCAGCGTCAGGAGCTCATCGGCGACGGATTCCGGCTTGCGCCGGAATGACAGCATGTTTGGCAGATGATCCCCGAACTTCGTCCCAGCGGAAGCTGGGACCCATCGTGGCAAGACCCCGGACCATTGCACGGCAAGCTGAAGCCTGGCGCCGCCTGAAGGCCGGGCACGCTGCCCGCAAGCCGACTGACCGTCACGTCCCCTTCAACAACACCATCAACGCCCCGCTGCCGCCGTCGGCCGCACGCGCCTGACAGAAGGCGATCACTTCTTCCTTCTGCACCAGCCAGTTCCTTACCTTGATCTTCAGCACCGGCTTCTTGTTCAGCGAGCCGAGTCCCTTGCCGTGAATGATGCGCACGCAGCGAAAGCCGCGCTTGCCGGCGTCACGCAGGAACTGCCCGAGCGCCTCGCGCGCCTGATCGACGCGCAGGCCGTGCAGGTCCAGCTGGTCCTGCACCACCCAGCCGCCGCCGCGCAGCTTCCGCAGCACGTCCGGGCCGACGCCGCTGCGCGCATAGCTCAGCGTCTCGTCGACTTCCAGCAGGGTGTCGATGCTGAACTCATCCGACAGCGATTCCCGCAGCACCGCCTGGTCATCGGCGATGCGCTGCTGCGCGATCGGCTCCGGGCGAGGCGGTTCGTGCAGCACGCGCGGCGGTGCATTCAGCGGCGTGACCTTGCCGATCGCGTCTCGGAACACGTTGGCTTCGCGCTCGCGCTGCGCCGCCAGCTCGCGCTTCTGCTTTTCCGCCTCGGCGGTTGCGGCCGCGCGTTCCTTCAGCCTTTGCTGCAGCGCCTTCAGTTCGGCCAGGTCTATCATGGCAATGGCCCCAGAAAAAAAGCGGGCGCATGCGCCCGCCGGGATGCTTACTCTTGCGATTCGAGGTAACGCTGCGCGTCGAGCGCGGCCATGCAGCCGGTGCCGGCGCTGGTGATCGCCTGACGATACACATGGTCCTGCACGTCGCCGGCGGCGAACACGCCTTCGACCGAGGTCATCGTCGCCATGCCTTCGGTACCGCTCTTCGTGATGATGTAGCCGTTCTTCATCTCCAGCTGGCCATCGAAGATGCCGGTGTTCGGCTTGTGGCCGATCGCCACGAACAGGCCATGCACCGGCACGGCCGTGATCGCGCCGTCGACGGTCGACTTGATGTTGATGCCGGTCACGCCGCTGTCATCGCCGGTCACTTCATCCAGCGTGTGATTCCACTTGATCTCGACGCGGCCTTCCTCGACCTTGGCCATCAGGCGGTCGATCAGGATCGGTTCAGCGCGGAACTTGTCGCGGCGATGGATGACCGTGACCTTCTTTGCAATGTTCGACAGGTACAGCGCTTCTTCGACCGCGGTATTGCCGCCGCCGATCACGGCCACGTCCTGGTTCTTGTAGAAGAAGCCGTCGCAGGTGGCGCAGGCCGACACGCCCTTGCCCATGAATGCCTCTTCCGACGGCAGGCCGAGGTATTGCGCCGATGCGCCGGTGGCGATGATCAGCGCGTCGCAGGTGTAGCTGCCGGCATCGCCTTCGAGACGGATCGGTCGCTCGTTCAGGTGCGTGGTGTGGATGTGATCGAAAATGATTTCGGTGTTGAAGCGTTCCGCGTGCTGCAGCAGGCGCTGCATCAGCTCCGGGCCCTGCACGCCCATCGGGTCGCCGGGCCAGTTTTCGACGTCGGTCGTGGTCATCAGCTGGCCGCCCTGTTCGACGCCGGTGACCAGCACCGGTTTCAGGTTGGCGCGCGCCGCGTAGACGGCGGCGCTGTAACCGGCCGGGCCGGAACCAATGATCAGGACGCGTGCATGTTTGGGGCTGGACATGGGAATTTTTCTGAAGTGGTCAAAGCAATAAAAAGCAGGCTGGCGACGGCCGTTGTTTTCGACGAGTAAAGGCGGGCGGAGGGAGTATCATCCTGCCTTGAATCGTGCGATATTGCCGCGCGAAACGAACGCTCATTATAGAGGAACTGCCCGTTTGCCTCCGGGCGGCCCCCAACGCCAGCGATCCATGACCCGAGCCACTTCCCCCTACACCCGCACCCCGCCGCCACCGCCGCCCGAACCCCTGCCCAACCGGCTGATCCGCCTGCTGGTCGAGGCGCGCTGGGTCGCGTTCACGGCGCTGGGCATCTACCTGACGCTGGTGCTGTTTACCTACACGCCCACCGATTCCGGCTGGTCGCATGCAGGCGTCGGCGCGCGCCCGGTGAACTGGGGCGGCAGCGCCGGCGCGTGGCTGGCCGACCTGATGCTGTACGTGTTCGGCTTCTCTGCCTGGTGGTTCTGCGTGGTGCTGCTGGCGCTGGTCTGGGCCAGCTACCGGCAACTGGCGCATCGTTTCCTGTTGCAGAAGGCGCCGGAAAAGCGCCATCGCTTCGAGGCCGGCATCCGTGGCGGCGGCTTCGTGCTGATGGTGCTCGGCAGCACGGCGCTTGAATTCATCCGCATGTATTCGTGGAAGGTGCAGCTGCCGCGCGATCCCGGCGGCGTGCTCGGCCAGCTGCTCGGCAGCGCCGCGCAGGATACGCTCGGTTTCAATGGCGCGACGCTGATCCTGCTGATGCTGTTCCTGCTCGGTTTTTCGCTGTGCTTCCATGTGTCGTGGCTGGCAGTGGCCGAGAAGCTCGGCGGCGCGCTCGAAGACGGCGCGCAGTGGGTGGTGCAGCGCTACCGCGCGCACGAGGATCGCCGCATCGGTGAAGAGGCCGTCGTCAAGCGCGAAGAGGCCGTCGTCAAGGAGCGTGAAAAAATCGTCGAGGCGCCGCCGATACAGATCGTGCCGCAGGTCGTGCATGTGCCGAAGTCCGAGCGCGTCGAGAAAGAAAAGCAGGTGTCGCTGTTCCTCGACCTGCCCGACACCAACCTGCCGCCGCTGTCGCTGCTCGACGAGCCGCCGGCCCAGCAGGAGACCGTCAGCGTCGAGACGCTGGAATTCACCAGCCGCCTGATCGAGAAGAAGCTCGGCGACTTCGGCGTCGAGGTGAAGGTGGTCGCCGCCTATCCGGGCCCGGTGATTACCCGCTACGAGATCGAACCGGCCACCGGCGTCAAGGGCAGCCAGATCGTGAACCTGGCGCGCGACCTGGCGCGCGCGCTGTCGCTGACGTCGATCCGCGTGGTGGAGACCATCCCGGGCAAGAACTACATGGGCCTCGAGCTGCCGAACCCGAAGCGGCAGATCGTGCGCTTCTCCGAGATCGTCGGCTCCAAGGTCTACAACGACAATGCGTCGCTGCTGACCGTCGGCCTCGGCAAGGACATTGCCGGCAATCCTGTGGTGGGCGATCTGGCGAAGATGCCGCACCTGCTGGGCGCCGGCACCACCGGTTCGGGCAAGTCGGTCGGTATCAACGCAACCATCCTGTCGCTGCTGTACAAGGCCGATCCGAACCAGGTGCGCCTGATCCTGATCGACCCGAAGATGCTCGAACTGTCGATCTACGAAGGCATTCCGCACCTGCTGGCGCCGGTCGTCACCGACATGCGGCAGGCAGGTCATGCGCTGAACTGGGCCGTGAACGAGATGGAGCGTCGCTACAAGCTGATGTCCAAGCTTGGCGTGCGCAACCTCGCCGGCTTCAACCAGAAGATTGCCGACGCGACCAAGAAAGAAGAAAAGATCCCGAACCCGTTCAGCCTGACGCCGGACGCGCCGGAGCCGCTGGAGAAGCTGCCGACCATCGTGATCATCATCGACGAATTGGCCGACCTGATGATGGTGGTGGGCAAGAAGGTCGAGGAACTGATTGCGCGCATTGCGCAGAAGGCGCGTGCGGCGGGCATCCACCTGATCCTCGCGACGCAGCGTCCGTCGGTGGACGTGATCACCGGCCTGATCAAGGCCAACGTGCCGACCCGTATCGCGTTCCAGGTGTCGTCGAAGATCGACTCGCGCACCATCCTCGACCAGCAGGGTGCGGAGGCGCTGCTGGGCATGGGCGACATGCTGTACATGCCGCCCGGTACCGGCCTGCCGATGCGTGTGCACGGCGCGTTTGTCGCCGATGATGAAGTGCATCGCGTGGTCGAGCACCTGAAGTCGCAGGGCGAGCCTAACTATATCGAGGGCATTCTCGAGGGCGGCGTCGCCGAGGGCGAGGGCGGTGGCGAAGGTGGCGCAGACGCGGCGGGTGGCGAGGCGGACCCGATGTATGACCAGGCGGTGGCCGTGGTGCTGAAACACCGGCGCGCGTCGATCTCGCTGGTGCAGCGGCACCTGCGCATCGGCTACAACCGCGCTGCGCGGCTGCTCGAACAGATGGAGCAGAGCGGGCTGGTGTCGTCGATGCAGTCGAACGGCAACCGCGAAATCCTCGTGCCCAATACCAACCAGGAAGGATGAACCTGATGCGTTTCAAATTTTCGCTGGCCGGCAGGATCGCCGTGCCGCTGCTGCTGTGCTTCCCGCTGCTCGCGGGTGCGGCCGCGCTCGAGCAGTTCAAGGCCTTCGTGGCCAATACCAAGTCCGCGCGCGGCGATTTCGTGCAGCGGCTGGTGAAGGAAGAGAACGGCAAGCTGCGCGCGTCGAATGAATCGAGCGGCAGCTTTGTGTTTGCGCGCCCCGGCAAATTCATCTGGAATTATCGCAAGCCGTATGAGCAGGTGCTGCAGGCCGATGGCGAGAAGCTCTACATCCATGACAAGGACCTGAACCAGGTGACAGTGCGTACGCTGGGCGACGCAATCGGTTCGTCGCCGGCGGCGATCCTGTTCGGCAGCAACGACCTCGAGAAGAATTTCGCGCTGTCCGAGGCAGGCGCGCGCGAAGGCATCGAGTGGCTGCAGGCAGTACCGCGGGCGAAGGATACGCAATTCGAGAAGATCGGTATCGGCCTGAAGGACGGCGTGCCGGTCGCGATGGAATTGCGTGACAGCTTCGGGCAGGTGTCGGTGCTGACGTTTACGAAATTCGAGAAGAACCCGTCGCTGTCGGGCACGCAGTTCAGGTTTGTGGTGCCGAAGGGGGCGGATGTGTTGCAGCAGTAGGCGGGCAGGGGGCTTGAGGTTGCTGGAATTGCTGAGCTGAGCAGGGCAAAGTCACTGGATCCCGGCCTGCGCTGGGGTGAGGCAGGGGTTTCGCAACGCATGCGTTGCGCCTGCCGAAGCGTCATGGCTTGCAAGCCATGACGTGGGGCGGTCGTTCCTCGATAGCGTCATCCCG
>JACCDZ011832376.1_pt1 | contig 20027 bp, 15 predicted proteins | sample 7449551 | NCBI WGS metagenome assembly JACCDZ01 (sample SAMN15323452, study PRJNA562643) | freshwater metagenome | isolation source: river surface water | place: USA:Blue River Watershed | collected 2017-08-18
GTTTTTCCAAGGTCGCTTCAAGCTCAAACGAGGTATCAAAATGGTTTTCAATGCTGTTTTTCGACGAATGCGTGACTAACACAATTTCAGTAATACCCGCGGCAACCGCTTCTTGCACTACGTATTGAATTAACGGCTTGTCGACAATTGGCAACATTTCTTTGGGGAGGGCTTTGGTCGCAGGCAACATCCGAGTACCTAAGCCTGCGACAGGGATGACAGCGCGCGTTACTTGATTATGAAATGGAAACATATAGAACTACTTAAAGATCCGGTATAATGTTTTCAAAATAATAATTATATCTTTACTAAAACTATGGCTAGTTGCGTAATCAACATAATGTTTTTGTTTTAAAGGTAAAACAACTGATATATAAGCATCCCTTGGATCTTTGAAAGTGCTAAGAAATTTATTTTCATCAAACATTTCAATAGATGCATTGTCTGTAATACCAGGTTTAACGGATAAAACAATTTGCTTAATTGATTCGGGGTATAACTGAATAAACTCAGGCACTTCTGGTCGTGGACCAACTAAGCTCATATCACCAAGGAGTACGTTTATTAATTGAGGTAATTCATCAAATTTATACTTCCTCAAAAAATGACCTACTTTTGTTATACGTGGATCAATACCTATTGTAAGGGATCCTGAAAGCTCAGAATTAGTTTTCATAGTTCTGAACTTATATATGTTGAACAATTTACCATGAAGACCGACCCTACTCTGCCTAAAAAAAACAGGACCTCTGGAGTCAAATTTTATTAAAAAATAAAAAAGAAAGAATAATGGAAATATTAATACAAGCCCAGTAAGGGATGCAAGAATATCAAAAGTTCGTTTAATCATTAGATATTATCGCTTTGACGTTTTCAACAACAAATGAGGCATCTTCAATAGTCATTCTTGTATATAGGGGCAGAGAAACTTGTCGCTGATACAAGCTATTTGAAACAGGGAAATCAACTGGATTTAGATTAAAGTTATCTCTCCAATATGGCTGTAAATGTAGGGGTATAAAGTGAACCGAACAACCAACTCCTCGTTCTGACATTTTTGTTATAAAGTCATTACGAGAAATGTTAAGACTAGAATCTAGGAGAATTGGAAATAAATGCCAAGCATGTGTATTACCATTATCAGGAAATGATGGTAAGGTAATTGGTAGACCATGAAGATTTTTTATATAATAATCAGCAAGCTGCTCTCTTTTCTTAAGGAAATTGGGAAGCTTTTTAAGCTGCTGAATTCCTAAAGCAGCACAAATATCCGGGAGATTATATTTAAAACCAGGAGCTACGACTTCATAATGCCATGATGGTTTTGTTGAAACATAACGATCAAAAGCATCACGGCTAATACCATGCAACCTCATAATCTTACAACGTTGAGCAAGGGCAGGATTCCTTGTAACAAGCATTCCACCTTCTGCTGTAGTCATTGTTTTATTAGCATAAAAACTGAATACGGTAATATCAGTTTGCAAAGTTCCAATCATGGAATTTTTATAAAAGGTAGGTAAAGCATGAGCTGCATCTTCGACTATAAAAATCGAATGTTTACGAGCTAATTTTATTAAGGGATCCATATCACAGGATAAACCAGCAAAATGAACAGGAATAATAACTTTAGTACGTTCAGTAACAGCTAATTCAACTTCTTTGAGAGATATATTGAAAGTTTTTTCACAAACATCGACAAAAACAGGTGTAGCACCTAGATAACGTACTACCTCAGCGGTAGCAGTAAAAGTATATGAAGGAATAATAACTTCATCGCCAGCTCCAACACCTAAAGATTCGAGGGCTAAATGTAAACCTGATGTAGCAGAATTGACGGCTATTGCCTCTAAGGTATTATCCCCGAGGAATTCAACGAAATTATTTTCAAAAATTTTTGCCTTTGGGCCCGTTGTTACCCAGCCACTTTTTAAAGTATCAACGACCTCTAGAATTTCCTCATCGCCGATATCAGGTAAAGCAAACGGAAGGAATTTTTTATTAGACATGCTAACCTCTAAAATTAAGTTATATTCTTTAGAAAACGATACATAACTCTGCCACCATTCTGATTGAAAGTGGATTCGATTACATACCCTTTAGAATGATAAAAATGAATTACATGATCATTTTGAAGAGCGTCTGTTGTAAGAAAAACGCAAGAAGAACCTAATATTTGTGATTCTTGTTCAAAATCATTGATTAAAAGAGAACCACATCCTGTACCCGCTGCACATGGTAAAACTGCAATACTGCTCAGGAGTGATGCATTAGCAATTCTTTCGGGTATATCCCCTTTATAAAAAATTGCATTAAAAAGTTTCGTAAAAATCAAACGGGGATTTTTTAATAAAGGGGCCAATGCGGCAAGAAAAAATTTATACCAACACTGGCGTCTTAATTTTTTAAAAAACAATTCAGGATGAGTAGAGCCTGCAGAAAAACCTATAATTTTGTTATCATGCCGCCTTGCTGCAACTCGTAATATACCCGATTCATTTTTTAAAAATCCTTGATATAATATTTTTAAAAATGAAGCTCCTAAAATGGACAAAAAAAAGCCTTGAAAAGCAGCAAGATGAATATTAACAATTATGTCTATATCTTCAACTGTTGCATCTCTAATAAAAACATCTTCATTTGACATAAAGTAACACCTGGTATAAGGACATATAAGACTGAAGCATTTTATCACTAGTAAAATTGCTTAGATAATTGAGTCTTGCTCTTTGGGATAATTCAGATTTCTTTTTAGTATCGTTAATAATATCTGAAATTGCACAAGAAAGGGAGTCTAAATCTCCGGTTCTGAAAATTAACGAAAATTCTCCATTACCCGAAATCTCAATATTACCTCCTACATCACTTAATATTGAAGGTAGTCCAAAATATTGTGCTTCAATTGCAGAAATTGAGAGGCCTTCTCTGTAAGATGGTAATACAAAAATATCATCAGAATAAATAAACTTAGAAACATCCGTAACAAAACCAAGAAATCGAATATTAGTACAACCATCAGCTGTACTTTTCAGTTGATTTAAATCGGGCCCATCACCGATAAATACCAATTCGAAGTTATCATCACTATCATACAATTTTTTGAATACATGTAAGAGATCGAAAACACCTTTCTCTTTGACAACGCGGCCTACATAGATTATTCGCTGTTTGTTTTTAGGATTAGGATATAACTGATATGGTATATTAGGAACACCATTTTGAATGGTAACAACTTTTTGACAGTTTTCAGTAGCAATACCTAGCTCATAAGCCCAGCGCTTATGATATTCACTTACAAATATGACCTTAGTACTGATTTTTAGAAGTATTTTTTCAATATATGAAAAAATTGAAATTTTTTGTTGGGAACTTAATTCACTAAAGGGGAATCCGTGAACAGTGTGAACTATACTTTTAACACCAGCAAAAAAAGCTGATATCCTACCTATAAAACCTGCTTTAGTTGTATGTGTGTGGACAAGATCGAAATTATGTTTCTTTAAAAATAGTGTAAGCTTCAAAACACCAAATAGATCTAAGAATGGATTATAACTTCTCCAAATACAATCAAGATTAAATGTATTAATACCTCTAGCATTAAGAAAATCAATAAATTCTTGATCTGTCGTTAAAACAGAAACATTAAAACCATTAAAATGCTGATCAGTAGCAAGCTGTGAAATAATTACAGAACCACCACCAAATTTAGAATCGCCTACAATATGTAAAATTTTCTTCACAATTTATTCCGATAATAAAGAGTTATATAAATCTAGATGTTTGGTTGTACAATTATTTATTGTAAATACATGCGAATATATAGCGGAGTTACGTCTAAAATTATCAAGCAAAATTTTGTCTTCAAGTAATTTGAGCATAGCAGAAGAATATTCTTTAGGATCCATGCTGTCAACTACAATACCACAGTTCACTAAATGTGAAACTTCAGCACAACCTCCTACATTTGTAACAATAGATGGTATGTTTAACAGTGTAGCTTCTAAGAGAGATATTGGAAGACCTTCCCATGCTGATGACATAATAAACACATCGGCAGCTTTGAGGATAGTAGAAATATCGGAGACATTACCGACTAAAAATATTTTTTGATTCAATCCCAAAAAATTTATTTTATTCTGAATGTAATTGAATAGTTCTCCCTCACCTGCGATAGTAACTGTAAATTCTTTGTCTTTGATTAGTTGAACAGAATCAATCAAAAGATCTAAGTTTTTAGCAGCAGTGAGTCTTCCAACAAACACAAAATTAAAATTTTCATTATTATATGAAGAAGATGGTGAAATTAATCTTGATGGATCTACACCATTAAAAATTTTGGTCATCGGAATTTTTGATATTAATGATAATTTTTCATGACATGCATTACAAATTGAGATCAATCTAGAAACACGAAGAGTCAAAATTTTAAAAATAAATGCTGTTACATTCATAAATATACTATGATGAGTATATACTATTTTATGCTTATAAAAAATAAATGGTAATGAAAAAAGTAAAGAATAAAATAAATGACAATGAATAATATCTGGTTTGAAAATATTGATTATTTTGTAAAATCGATAGAAACCTTTAATTATATTTTTCCTACATGAAGAGCCCAAAAAGAAGTATTCAATGTTATTATCAACTAAATATTGAAGAAATTTTTTTTCATAATCTAATGAACGACTTTGTTCAAGAGCTGTATCCAGAAAAACAATTGCTACACTATGACCTTCCTTAGTCATTGATATTGATAGATCTCGTACTAAGTTTTCAGCGCCACCTGAACTCGCAGCGGAAATAAAATGCAGTATTTTCATATTAATATTTCTTTAAGATAAAAAAATGTTTTGAGAATTTGAATAAAAGTAAAAATCCGACGAAAGGAAACAGTCGTCCAGCAATGTGACTAGGATCCGCATAAATTGTAGTTAATATTGCTAAGTTAGTAACTGCATATGCATATATTATGCTTCTAAAATGCGAAGGTTTTAATAAGCGAATTGCAAGATCAGTACATTGTAAAATATATCCTACAATAAAACCGAATATTGGGAATCCGGCGTAACTAAAATTAATGTATGAAAGAGTTAATATATCACAAGGAACAGCACCTGTATTACCAGCTTGCCCTTTATAACTTCCAAACAAAAGATATGTGTTTACAGCATCAGATGGAGTAATGTAATCAGCCCAGAACCTTTGAGGTGTCCAGAATAAAGGTAGCGTTATTAAATCAAGACCAAGTCTAAATTCAGAGAATTTAGACATAGCGTTTGCTAAACTTGATATAGGAAATATAAGCTCTAGCGAAAGCATTTGTAAGACATCACTATATTCTCCACGGTCTAAAAATATGTTAACAGTAAATAACATTGAAAAAGCACTGGAAAATATTAGAACTAAAAATAAAGGCCTAGGTTGAAGGTTTTCATTTTTAAATGAATAACTAAGAAAAAAAACTAGAATATAAAATAAAAATGTGATTCTCCCTAACCATGATGTAAGGACGTATAAAGAGAACAAAAAAGAAACTAAAAAGAAAGATAACGTCAAGATATTAAATCTATCCCTCAAAAAGGAAAAGTAAATGAACGAAGCAAAAAAAGAATATCCACCGAATGCTATCAAAAAAGAAAATGGATTATTAGGTAAGGAATCCATAACGCCAGATCTTACTGCCGCGCTAAATGCTAAATATTCAATAAAACCACCATAAGGTAGCACGTACAAATAATAAAAACTTAATGAAATGAAGAGTAATACAAAAGCGGAAAAACTTAATCTGGAATTGAATTGAGGAGTATTTGAAACTAAATTCCATTTTAATATTTTATATTTAAAATAAATTAATCGAGAACTACTAGCAGAATAACTACCCATAAAGCAAAAAATTAAAAAAACTATAGTAATTGGTATGTATTCTAAGGCAAACTCAGGGTATGTATTCAAAAATTCAGGAATTAGATAACCCTCTTGCACATTTTCTTTGAAGTAAAAAGATGTTAAAGCAAGTCCTCCTCCAAACATAAACGCAAAGGACAAGAAAAACCAAGAAACAAGGTCAAATTTTTTTGTAAAAAAATAATTCAAAAAGGAAAATGCACTTGATAAGATTATAATAAATATACCAACAGCAATATTCATTTAAAGACCTTGTATAATACTTAAGTATTGCTCTGTTATTAAATCAATATCATATTTAATAGATGTTTTAACTACTTTTTCTCTAGGAATGTTTTTATTAATTAAATCCAAACATGAAATTGCAATTTTATCTTCATCTTCAACTAGAATACCATTTTCTTCTGTTATTATTTCCGAAGGCCCACTTTCGCAGTTAATAGAAACTACAGGTGTCCCGAGGGAAATTGATTCAACTAAAACGTTTGGAAAACCTTCAAACAAACTGGTAAGTAATGTTAATTGAGCTTTAAGGTAATGATTCTTCAAATTCTTTGTAAATGGAACAAACTCTACACGTTCGGTCAAATTCAAAGAATCAACAAGTGCAATGAGCTCAGATTTGAGGCTTCCATCACCGACAATTCTTAAATTAAGATAATCCACTTTTTTTGCAATATATGAAAAGGCTATAACAGCTCTGTGGAAAGCTTTTTGATGCTCTAGCCTACCAACACAAAGAATATAATTATCTCTTTGAATTGAATTATAACTAACATCATATTTATAGTTTGAGTTAACAGGGTTGTTGATAACACATGATTTTTTAGCCAAATACGGAAAAAAAGAAAGAAAATCTTCCTCCATTCCCCTGCTCTGATTAATAAAGAAATCACTTCTAGTGTACAAATGTTTAATCATCAAAAAAAGAGCTTTCAATTTAAGAGACTGATTCCTTGATAAAAAAAACTTAGAAATTGTATTAATATTTCTTGAAATAATTACTATTCTATTTCTTTTAAATAAATTTATTATGTTCAATATAACTGAAAGTTCGTAATTAAAAACAATGTATATTCTTGATGAACTTTGTTTAACATAATTCTTTAACAAAGGAATTGATTTGGAGGCTTTTTTTGTTTGTAAATTTACAATTTTAACTTTGCTCGATAATCTATGCAGATATACTTCGTTTTCAAGTGTAAGAACGACTAATTCTGTTTCTATATTTAGCTCAGCAAATTTATTTGCTAAGCTAACACAGACACCTTCAGCACCTCCACCACCTAATGTTGAAACTAGAAAAGTAATTTTTTGTTTATTTAACGTATCAAACATACAATTCTCTATCTTCTAACCAAGCTTGAAACATTAAAATATTCCAAATCAAATATTCTCGATTATTAATTCCAGATATTTGTTCTTTCAATATTTGTTGAATAAATTTTTCATCAAATATCCCTTGCTCTCTAATTTTTTTCTCATCTAATAAACTTAGTGCCCACTCTTTTAAAGGTCCTTTTAACCAATCACTAATTGGAACACCAAAGCCTTGTTTGGGTCTATCAAGAAGATTTTTAGGTATGTGCTGATATGCAAGTTCTTTCAAGAGATATTTGTTGGTTTTATCTTTAAATTTTAATGCTGATGGGATGGCGGAAACAAAGTTCGCAAAATCTTTTGAAAGCATTGGAACCCTTGTTTCCAACGAAGCGGCCATAGAAGCTCTATCAACCTTTACTAATACATCATCTGTAAGATAAGTATTTATATCAGAATTCATTAACCAGTCAGCTTTAGTATTAAATTGGTTTAACTGTTGAAAACTAAAAATACTTACATTTTGATGCTCTTTGTGTTTAAAAAAACTTGTATTTTTTACATCAGATACAGTAAACCTATAGATATTTGAAAGAGAATAATCTTTGCGTAGTACGTGGATTTTCTCTAGTGCATTATTTAAATGATTAAATCTTAAAGCACCAATAATTGTTTTTGCTGCTTCATTTGTAAAGATTGGAAGTAATGAATATAATAAAGCACTAACAAATGCCGGTATTTTATTCAATTTTTCATAAGTATCCAGTGCTCGCTTATACCTCGTATAGCCAAAAAAAAGCTCATCGCCTGCATCCCCAGTTAATGCAACTGTAACGTGATTTTTTGCAAATTTAGAAATTAAATATGTTGGTATTTGCGAGCTATCACCAAACGGCTCATCATATATTTTAGGTAAAAACGAAACAGCATTTAATGCTTCTTTATCACTAACATAAATTTCATAATGTTCCGAACCTATATGATTAGCAATATCCTTTGCATATTTTGCTTCATCATACTTAGTATTATAAAATCCTGCAGTAAAAGTTTTTACTGGTCGCTCTGAAACATTTTGCATTATAGCGGCTATAAGTGATGAATCTATACCGCCTGATAAAAAACAACCAACAGGTACATCTGAAATTAATTGCTGCTTCACAGATGCATATAATTTCTGTCTAACTTCATCAATAATTTGCTCTTCAGTTAAGGAGGCAATTTTATCACTTTCTAATGCGGTTAGATTGTAATTCCAGTATTTTATTTTATTCTTCACACTAAAACCATTTTTCACATCAAATAATATGAAAGTTGCAGGCTCAAGTTTAAAGTAATTTTCATAAATCGTTAATGGGTTCGGTATATACTTATGCTGTATCATTAAAGAGACAGCTGTGAGATTAATTTTTTTCGAAAAATCAGGGTGACAGCTTAACGCTCTTAAATCAGATCCGAATATAAACGTCCCATTAGAAGTACCATAATAAAGCGGTTTCTCGCCAAATCTATCACGTGCAAGGTAAATTATGCTTTCTAGTTCATCATAAAATGAAAATGCAAACATACCATTACACCGTTGCAATGCACCTTCAACTCCCCAATGGATTAAGGCGTTTAAAAGAGTTTCTGTATCAGAGTGACCTATCCAATTAATTGATTTTATCTTATTTAGTTCAGCTTTAATCTCATTGTGATTGTAAATTTCACCATTAAAAGAAAGTGTGTATCTACCATCACTAGATAGCATAGGCTGATGGCCAGCATCTGATAAGTCTAAAATAGCTAATCTTCTGTGAACAACTGCGTAATTGTTATCTTTACTTATATATCGGCCACTGGAATCTGGTCCTCTATTAAATAGAGCGATATCCATACTATCTAGAATTTTCCCAGGTTCATTTAAACCATTAGCTCTAACAAAACCAGCAAAACCGCACATAATTAACGCCTTGTTTTTTTTCTCAAATCATTAAAATACATTACCAATCCAACTGGAAATGCAAGTAATATAAGTGTTCTTCCGATAAAATTAACTGGGATATAATCTTTAATAAACACTCTATCAGTTGAATGTAAATAGAATCTACCCCATCTCGCAGCCTCTAAAAAATAGTGTCTTGGATCATATTTAAAATATGGGGACTCATCTTCAAGTGATATTCTTTTAGATAAAAGAGCACCAACTGCATGTGGACGTGGATTTTGAATTTTAGATAATTGATTATCACTATCTTGATGATAAATTCGAACAACTTTATTTACAAAACGACTTTTATAACGTTTAGCTATGGGAGACCACATTACATCTTCAGGAACATGGCCAGTTATATTTTCAGGAAATAAATACTCTAGCATGATATCAGTTTTAACCATTCCCCATTTTTCACCTGATATTTTCATTTTCCTCCGAATTTCAACCGTATTACTATCATAATAATACTCTCCAGGGAATTTATCTCCAACTAGAAGACCATTTTTGTAGATACAAAGACCATATACTCCACAATATTCATCTTTACTACTATCAGGAATACTTTGCCACGTCTTTATAAAAATACTAAGCGCATCAAATGGAAACTCATCATCTGAATCTGCAATAACATTGAATTGACCGGAAGAATTTCGAAGCCCCGTGTTTACTGCACTTTTTTTGTGATTGTTTTCCTGGAAAATATATTTAATTAAAAAATCCGAATCTTTTTGATATTTATAAATTATTTCGGACGTATTATCAGTTGATCCATCATCAACAACTATCCACTCAAAATTTTTATAGTCTTGATTTATTAAACTATTGTATACCCTATGAATTTCTTTGGCTCTATTGTACGTGGGAGTTATCACGCTGATTAAATAATCACTCATTTTTTTATCCGTATGTAAATAGTAATAACCATGTAAAACATCGAAATTGCGTAACATATTACTGTTGAAAATGCGATGCTTTGTAAGGTAATTTCATCCATAGAAGCAATATTCAAAGTTATAAGTTTAGCACTTACACACAATAATGAGCAAATTGCGACTTCTTTAAAAGCACTTATTGATACTAGGTAAGTTGAGAAAAACAAATACACAAAATGAAATGGAAACTGGTACGAAAGTATCTCAAAGACTGTCGATACAGAACTTACATCTTTATTTGAAAAGTTTCCTCTTTCAAATAATAGTGAGACTATTTCATCTGAATATATCGATACGCCATTTATGAAAAAAACTCCAATACAAAGTACAATAAGTGACCATTTTGTTAGTATATATTTTTGTATTTTCTTTGATGATTTTACATTTAAATCTGAAAGGACTGGTAAAGTTGATCTATTAATAGCTGTAGCAACTAATCCTAGCATTAATGCAGTAACTTTATTAGCATAACTTAATGTTGATATAGAACCACTATCTAGTTGGCTTGCATAGTATTGATCGATTATACTCAAAGTCGACATTATTACCTGACCTATTAAAACGACACCTATACAATTACACCAATCTTTCCACAGTTCAACTTCATTTAATTTATACCCAATATTAATATTGGTGTGCTTTCTTACAGTCTTGTGCATTATTAAGTATTGAATTATGAAACCTATTAAAGTCGAATAAACTAAAACGTTGTCAAACATTTCATTTAAATAAACAACAAATACAATTATAACTAGTGATGGGATTACTTCGAAAAAGGTATTTACATGTTTTTCTTTTGACATCAACAATGCAGAATAGAATGCAGTCATGCAAGAAAATGGAATAATAAAACATTGAGTTAGTAAGGTTTTTTCACATAATTCTTTTATCTCAAGTGATTTAATACCGCTTATCATAAAATTTTTGATAATAAAATATGCAATTACTGAAACTAAAATAGAATATATGATGCAATAAAAGTGAAACTCAGAAATAAATCTGTTTCTCGAATTTCCATTACTTTTAGTCAGTAGCGGAATTAAAGTTACAGAGCACACACTAAGAGTTATTGATATCGGGAAACTCACATAATTAAAAACCAATACATATGAATCGACTAAGGTTGTTGTTCCGTATTTCCAAGCTATTACCGCTTCTTTTACTGCTCCAGCGAATTTACCAATTAGAACGAACAGTGAAACAAAAAAGAATCCCTTTAAAATCCTTAATGATGTTTGATTTTCTTCTTTCAACTTTTATTCCTGTTATTCAGTAAAAGAAAGACAGAAATCATTAAATTTAAAATTATGATTGAAATTAAAGAAGATATTACGAGAATGAATCTTTTAGGTCCAAATTTTTTATCTGCTGCAACTGCTGGATCAATTGTTTCAAAAACGTAATTTGACTTAATATTAGCTAACATTAAGTTTTTATTTTGCTCTTCGATTAAATTATATAGAAGTTTTGCTAGTTCTTCATTTTTTTCAATCTTTGTTTTTTCATTTAAGTATCCAATACTTGCTTTATATTCTTCAGTATCTTTTTCACGAATTAAATTGTTAATGTCATTGACAACAAGCTCAACTACTTTTTTTGCAACATGCGGTGAGTAATGAATAAATGATAATTTTACTATACCTGTTGTTTTATCTTGGCTTATAGAATATCTACTTTCAAAAAGTTCATAGATTTCATCAAATGATGGCTTTTTGCTTGTTCCATCCTCCTTATTCCGCCAAATATTTTTTTCGGTATCATATACATTTTTGTTAAATATCAACTTGTTAGATTTCCTATCCCAGCCAATAGCTGCTTTTAGTTCAGGTTCAATATTATGTTTTCTTACAAAGTCCACAATAAACTTTTTCGATTTTAAGGTTTCAATTGCTATTAACGACTTATCAGAACCATTCATAGAACCTAAGTTCACACCAGCCAGTGCTGCTAAGCCACCTAGTTGTCCACTTAATTTCAAGTTTCCATTTGACGATGCACTAATCAGAACAACTTCACTTTTAAATTCATCCGATTTATTAAAAACATAGATGACAATAGAAATAAAGATGATTAGTGAAGGAATAACAAAGTAATAAAATTTTCTTTTAAACTGTTTAAATATCTCAGTTAAAGAAATACCCTTTTGTGAGATTTCAATCATACGATTACCATTCAAAAAGAATTAACCGCAGCCAACGCTACAGCTGATTGATAGAAGATCTGTGTCACTTGTGACCACAATGACAAGCTGTCTTTATATTCCACATCCAATGGCACAATGATGGTATCGCCGGCCATTAAGGTTTCACTCGAACCGAACCAGGTTTGGGATGGGACGAATACTGAGCCGTCGGCGCGTAATACATAGATACGGTCTTGATCTGAGCGTTTACGACCGTTGCCTGAAAGTGCTAAATAATCTTTAACCGATAAGTTCGGGTCGAAGCTGTGGCTGCCTGGGTTTTGTACTTCACCAAGCACCGATACAACAGCGTTTTTCCGTGGGATCACAAGTGTGTCGCCTTGCTCGAGCTCTAAATCGTATTCTGGGTTACCCGCTTGGATTTGGCTCATATTGACCACTAAGCGGCCAACCATCTTTTGTTCACCAAGTTGATTAATAAGCGCCATGGATTGGTCAGCTGACGTTGGTAAGCTTGTTTGGCTGGTTAATGATTTGGTGGCGATATCTGATTTTAATTGCACTAACAAGCGGTCGAACTGTGCTTGTTCGCGTTGTTGAATTTTCTCACGGGTAAACACTGCGCCAAACGGGAAGGCATTTTGAGTAAAGCCACCAGCACGTTCAATCAGTTGTGACAGCGTTTCACCACGGGCGACTTGGTATGTGCCTGGGAATTTAACCTCACCATCAATTTTAACGGTACGTTCTTCGGCCCACTCAGGTTTGGCGAACACGTTGATACGGTCACGGCTTTGTAACACTAAATCTTGTTCTGTATTAGCTTGAATAGCAGACAGGTTTACCGCCAAGTTTTTGATATCGTACTTGGCGTTTTCAGCATCAAAGCCCATATAACGGCTAACTTCAGTACGTTCAGTAAACGCGGCATCAGTAACACCGCCTGCTGCGACTAAGGCTTGGGTAAGCGTCGTGTTGTCGCCAATAGGGTATTCGCCTGGCATTTTTACTTGGCCTGTGATGCTAACGATTTTAAGCGGGTCACTGGTGGTCGATTGGCGTTTTAAATGCTCAAGCACAGGTTGTAGCAACTGACGGCGCGTCATGTTACTTGATTCAGTAAGGAATTTTTCGTTAGAGAAGGCAGCTTTAAAGGATACAGCAGGTAATTTAGTTTCAGTTTCAACCAACCCTTTTTTCTGTTGCTGTTCTTTTTTCAGCGCTTCTTTTTCTTCAGCTTCTGTATCTGAATAATGAAACGCTAAAATCACATCGCGTGGTTGTAATACAAAGGCTTTTTTACCAGGGCGTGTCGGTGAAATACCTAGCACTTCGGCTAAGTTTATTTGCACCACATCCAAATCACCTTTGCTATTTTTTTCACGAACCACTAAGGCGTAATCTAAGTCGACGGTGGGTTGTAAATCTGCCCACACACCTTTGATTAAATCACTGACTTGCATTCCCGTGCGATACGCGTAACGACCTGGGCGCACAAATGCACCCGCCAATACCACTTCGTTTTCAACACGCTCAGAGATAGCATTAAAAGTTAATAAGTCACCATCACGCAGACTCAGGCCGTTATCGTTACTGGCGGTTAAATCGAGGGTTTTTAAATCCTTTAAGTTGCTTTGATTGACACGTTGCAGCGATACCGCTTTTAAATGGGCATTGGCTTTGTGACCACCGGCCATAGTGACTAACTGTTGAACCGTTTCGCCGCCTTTTATTTCATACACCGCAGGTCGATTGACTAAACCATCGATTGTCACCTGCCCTTTCATTGGCGCCACAAATAACACATCGCCATGTTTTAAATTGATGTCGCCGCTGTTATTGCCCTCTAACAGCAATTGGTACAAGTCGAAACTGCCCACTTGTTTACCCGCGCGATTAATACGAATGTCACGCAGGCTGCCGATGTCAGAAATGCCACCTGCTACATATAGCGCTTGGGTCACGGTGGTTAATGCTGAGACTGAATACATGCCAGGGAATTTCGCTTCACCGGCAATAAACACATTAATGGTGCGCATTTTGCCCATCGAAACGGCCGCTTCAACGCCAATTTTCGCTTCAGCCACCTTTGCTTTAATCACCTTGGATGCTTCAGCAAATGTAAGGCCTGCCAATTGCAGCGGCCCAATATCATCCAATTGCGCCACACCTTCGCGGTTTAGCTGCAAGTTTTTCGAATCATTTTCTTTACCATAAAGCTGCACATTGATGCTATCGCCTGCACCTAACACATAATCATCTGGCACTGGCAAATTCGATACCGGTGCAAAGGTACTAATGTTGGAGTCAAACATCTGCAAGCCAAAGCGTTTCAGCACTGGTTTGCCGTCAATGAGTTCTTGCTCTGGCTTGTTAAATTGCTCTTCTTGTTGCGCGGCTCGTGCACGTGGAGACAGTTGCAACTGCGGGTCCGCTGCTGGCATTGCATCTTCAGTCTGTGCACCTTGTGCATTTAACTGATTCATATCAATGCCATATTGCGCGGCAAGTTGCTTTTGTTGCTCGGCGGGTAATTGTTTGAACTGTTCAATCATAGCCGGTGACGGGGTCACTGCGCTTACTGCTGTACTGAACAACAGCGCTGCCCAAAGGCTCCGAACTGTTACACTGACTTTACTCACACTCTGACTCCATGTTGTCAAATGGTCGATAATTAAAATGCGACATTCAGGCACGCTACCGCCCTTGGGTTAAGCGTCCCAAACCTAAAATTCTGTTTTTGTAGGCTCCGCTGTTATCTGGCGGCGCTGAATTCGCGGTTGCTCAAAGCAACCTCTACATCTTGTTGCAGCAATTTAATTAATAAAATGCTGCGACCATCACCATCATCCGTTTGAAAAATGGCATCCACCCCTTGGTAAATGCCCGCTGTTATTTCAACTTTATCACCAGCTTGCAGCTCGTTGGTTGCGGTGTCTTGCAGCTGTACTTGATGAATAGCAAGTAACACTTTGGCAGGAACTTCAGCAATACGACCACCAAATCGGACAAAATCAACCACGCCGCGGGTGCTACGCACACTCGCCCATTGGCCTTCAGATGGCGATTTGGGTTGTACAAACAGATAACGGGGAAACAACAACTCCTTTTGTTTCAGCGATGGCTTGGTATTTTGCGTCATGCAAAATCGAGGTAAAAATGTATGAAAACCCTGATTTGCGAGGTGTTGCTGCGCACGTTCTTCTTGACGTGGCTTACAGTACACCAGATACCATTTATCCTTGTCGCCTATCACGATGTGCTCCGGTTTTTCACCTGCCTACTTTACCTTTCGTGGCTTGGAGCGTCAATTAATCTGTCGGTGGATTGGCTTGGCTTGAAGCATTAAGCTGCATTTTTTTGTGGATTTGACCATTTTTTAGCCATGAATTTACAATTGACATGGTTGTTATCAACACAAAACGGCGCCGAAGCGCCGTTTTGTAGTGCCCAGTTCATGACATAGGCTTACTGAGTTGCCATCGACTTATCCCGAATCGCTTTAAACTCTTTGCCTTCTTTCCAATTTGGCCAAAGCGTTGGGTCGTTGGCGATTTGGGCGCCGACTTTGTAGAACAAGAACAAGTCTTGTTGTGCGCCGCGTAAATCCCAGCTGTCTTGGAATTCATCAGCCACTTTGTGATAGCAACATTTGGTGTAGTTGTGATGTTGCTCTAAGCCCCATTCTTTACCGTGTACGACGCTATCAACACCACCTTCGATGTACAGCATCGGCACGCCAACTTTGGCAAGGTTGAAGTGGTCTGAGCGATAGTAGTTACCAGCGGCTGGGTTTGGCTCCTTGGTCAAATAGCGGCCTTGCTGTTTTGCGTAGGTTTCGACCATATCATCTAAATCCGACGCGCCTTTGCCAACTACAACCACGTCTTTCATCGGGCCATAGACGTTTAACACGTCCATATTGATACCGGCGACGGTTTTGTTCACCGGCCAAATTGGATTTTTGGCGTACCATGCCGAGCCAATCAGACCACGTTCTTCTGCAGTCAAGGCAATAAAGGCCACAGAACGTTTAGGCTTAGGTTGCTTGCTGAAATATTCAGCCAGCGCAATCAGCCCGCCCGTGCCAGATGCGTTGTCTTGCGCACCGTTAAACACTTTGTCATTGGGGTTGGAAAAATCAACGCCTAAGTGGTCCCAGTGCGCGGTGTAGAGCACCACTTCCTCTGGTTTTTCAGTGCCTTCGATATAACCAACGACGTTATTCGACACCAGCTCTTGCACGTTGTTTTTCACCGACACCGACGCTTTTAAATTCAATGGAATAGGCGCGAAGTCTTTGCTCAGCGCTTTTTTACGCATCGAATCAATGGTTTCACCCATGCGAGCGAAAATTTGATTGGCAGCATCGGACGTGATCCAACCATCCACCGCGTTGCGGTCTGCATTTTTATTCGGGTTGACCAAATCAAACTTGGTGGCTGAGCCTTTAGCTACGACTTCCCAGCCGTAGGAAGCGGCATCCGTTTCGTGAATAATCAATGCCATGGCTGCGCCTTGGCGTGCCGCTTCTTCAAATTTGTAGGTCCAGCGGCCGTAATAGGTCATGGCTTCGCCGGTAAACAGGTTTGGATCCTTGGTAGCAAAGCCAGGGTCGTTGACAAACATCACCACGGTTTTGCCTTTCACATCCAGCCCTTCGTAGTCGTTCCAGCCGTATTCAGGCGCAACCACACCGTACCCAACGAATACCATGTCTGAGTCTTTGACTTCGCTAAACTCGGTCACACGGGTTGTCCACGTGAACATTTGCTCGCGGTATTGAAATGGCGCAGGCGCTTTATCGCCGCTAAATGTCATCTCAGACACATGCACCGGATCAATCCGCACCAACTGCGCCGGTTGCAGGTAAGAGCCGTTGTAGCCCGGTTTTAAGCCGATATTTTTGAACTGTTCCGCAATATAAGCCGTGGTTTTTTCTTCACCTTTGGTCGCAGGGGCGCGACCTTGGAAGTCATCGGACGCTAGTGTTTTGATGTATTCGGCGAGTTTTGGGTTTAACTCAGTGTCTTTAAGTGCGGTTGAGTCACTTGCCTGCGCCGCAGGCGTTGCGCTCGCCGCTGTTCCCGTGGCGTTTGGCGTCTCGGCAGGTTTACTACAACCTGCCAAGGCCAAGGCCGCGGCGATTGCCAACCATGTTCCTGAAAATTTCATCGGGTTCTCCGTGGAAAGAGCGTTTTATTATGCTTTTTATGGCTGTATCAGCGACAGCCCTACACCGATGGTACTGCGTTTGGCGAACTTCGAGAAGTAGTCAGCGCTGCAAAAACTCGCTTCTGTCTGATGCTCTTAGCCCTAACAGCGGTTGCTAACGTTTTGTTTACCGAGGATTTTCGTTCAAGCACCGCAGGCTGCAAACGTATGCAAGCCGCCCGCGGCGCACTGGCCGTGCTAGCATGGCTAAAACGTTATTAAGGATTTGTCCGATGCGCCAACAGCTGTTTCGCCAGTCTCCACTTTGCTTACACCCGCGTGCCCGTTTGTTGAAAACGAGCCTAGCCTTGGCCTTAAGTGCTGCAGTCACCGTCACTTTAGGTGCTTGTCAGCCACAGCCAAGCCAGCCGCAGCAAACGAGTGAGGCGACAGTGCAGGACATCCAAACCATGCCGATTGACCAAAAACTACAAGGCAAAATCTTTGTCTATCAAGCCTTTACCCGCTTGTTTGGCAACAGCAACGCCACTAATCAGCCGTGGGGCACCGCTGCGCAAAATGGTGTGGGTAAATTTAATGACATCAATGACGCGGCGCTTTCGTCATTAAAGGCGATGGGCGTCACGCATCTGTGGCTGACCGGCGTGCCACATCATGCGCTGGTGGCCGACTACAAAGCCTATGGCATTAGCGACGATGACCCCGATGTGGTCAAAGGCCGCGCCGGCTCACCGTACGCGGTGAAAGATTATTACAGCGTCAACCCAGATTTAGCCGTCGACCCAGCCAAACGCTTGGAGGAATTCAAAGCATTGCTAGCGCGCGCGCATCAGCATGGGCTTAAAGTGGTGATCGACATAGTGCCAAACCACGTCGCTCGGCGCTACGAGTCGGTCAGCAAACCGGACGGTGTGCGCGACTTTGGCCAAGACGATGACGTCAGCCTTGAATACAGCAAGCATAACAACTTTTATTACGTGCCAGGGCAAGCCTTCGAAGTCCCTGAAGCACCCGCTGGTTACCAGCCACTGGGCGGTGAAAAACACCCGCTGCTTGATGGCAAATTTACAGAAATGCCCGCCAAATGGACCGGCAATGGCGCGCGCAAAGCCAAACCGGATTTTAACGACTGGTTTGAAACGGTAAAAATTAACTACGGCGTCAAACCCGACGGCAGCTATGACTTCCCGCGTTTGCCCGCTGATTACGCCGATAAATCCTACGCCGACGTCGCCGCGTTTTGGCAAGGCGTCGATGTACCAAATTCATGGCTGAAATTTCGCGATATCACGCAGTATTGGCTGGCGATGGGCGTCGACGGCTTTCGCTTTGACATGGCCGAAATGGTGCCGGTGGAGTTTTGGAGTTACCTCAATAGCCATATCAAGCTGAAAAACCCAGACGCCGTGCTGATTGCCGAGGTCTACCAACCGCCGCTGTACCGTGACTACATCAAGCTGGGCAAGATGGATTACCTGTACGACAAAGTGGGCTTTTATGATGCGTTAAAACCGCTGATGCAAGGCCACGGCAGCGCCACCGCGCTGCTTGGCAAACAAGCCGAGATCGCCGATATCAGTCAGCATATGCTGAAGTTTTTAGAAAACCACGACGAGCAGCGCATCGCCTCGCCAGAATTTGCCGGCGACGCGAAACGCGGCTTACCTGCGATGGTGGTGTCCGCGCTGATTAGCGACTCCCCCACCTTGGTGTATTTCGGCCAAGAAGTCGGTGAAGCCGGTGCCCTCGATGCAGGGTTTGGTAAACCCAGCCGCACCAGTATTTTTGACTATGTCGGCGTGCCAGCCCATCAAAACTGGCTAAACGGCGGCAAGTTTGACGGCGCTTTATTGACCCCAGCGCAAACCCAGCTGCTCACTGCTTACGTGCGCTTGATGCAATTGCACGCGCAAAGCCCTGCCCTTCGTGGCAGCTATCAACCGCTAAATGCTGCGCTTGCTGGCGTCGCTGGTTTTAACGACCAGCAAGTGGTGTTTGTGCGCCAAAGCGACACTGAGCAGCTACTGGTCGTCGCCAACTTGTCGGATAAACCAGTCAGTTATCAAGTGCCGCTCGATGCGCCTGTGTGGGCGCAAAGCGCTAAACCGCTGACCGAATGGTTTGCTGGCACTGAGCTGCCGGCAGACTTGCGCGCGGTAGATGTGTCGCTGCCCGCGTGGGGGTATCAGGTGTATCGTCAACAGCGGTGATGTTTTTTCTGATCGCACGCTGGGTTTGCGGTGCTTTGTAAAATAGTTTTTCGCCTTGCGGCGCGCCTTTTTAAGAACTTTCGGCGTTGCCGAGGTACTTTCTTTGCTGGCACGCCGTTTTGGAGCACGCGCTAGTTTTGGTCGGTTTTTAAGTGATTTCGCCTTGGCGGCACGCCTTTTTAAGAGCTTTCGGCGTTGCCGAGGTACTTTCTTTGCTGGCAAAGAAAGCACCCAAAGAAACCAGCCCCGGGATCGCTCGAAAGCCCGCTAAAAAATTCGCTCGCCAAGGCGCCGTCATAACTCGCACCGCGCTACCGTCGCGGTGCTCAAACATATGCCGGCTTAAAACCTTGGCAAACGATTTTTTA
>JACCDZ010409024.1_pt1 | contig 20021 bp, 15 predicted proteins | sample 7449551 | NCBI WGS metagenome assembly JACCDZ01 (sample SAMN15323452, study PRJNA562643) | freshwater metagenome | isolation source: river surface water | place: USA:Blue River Watershed | collected 2017-08-18
GGCGGGGACCCGGCCGCCGTGGCCGACATCGCCTACCGCTACTCCACCACCGACGTCGAATTCCAGATTGAGAGCTACCTGCGCCACCAGGGCGACAAGTTCAGCGAGTACTTCGACGCCAACACCTACCTGCTGATCACCCGCGCGCTCGACTACTTCGACCCGGCGCGCCGCCTCGGCGGCGACCTGACCCGGGCGCTGGCGGCGGCCAGCGCGCGCTTCCTGCTCGTGTCCTTCACCACCGACTGGCGCTTCTCGCCTGCCCGCAGCCGCGAGATCGTCAAGGCCCTCCTCGACAACCGCCGCGACGTGAGCTACGCCGAGATCGACGCGCCCCATGGCCACGACGCCTTCCTGCTCGACGACCCGCGCTACCTGGCGGCAGTGCGGGCCTGGTTCGGGCGCATCGCGATGGACCTGCCTGCACCCGGAGGTCCGGCATGAGCGCAGCGCCGAGCCGCCTCAAGCAAGCTCGCGCCCCGTCGGGGGGCAGCGAAGGACACGCAGTGCCGAGCGTGGGGGCCCTATGAGCGACAAGCAGCTGATTCAATCCATCGCCCGCCTGGTGCCCCAGGGCTCGCGCGTGCTGGACCTGGGCTGCGGCGACGGCGCCCTGCTCGAGCACCTGATGCGCGAACGCGGCTGCACCGGCTACGGCGTCGAGCTGGCCGACGCCAACGTGCTGGCCTGCCTGAAGCGCGGCGTGAACGTCATCCAGCTCAATCTCGACGAGGGGCTGGCGATGTTCGACGACGACAGCTTCGACGTCGTGCTGCAGATCGACACCCTCCAGCACCTGCGCAACACCGAGACCATGCTGGTCGAGACGGCCCGGGTGGGCCGGGTGGGCATCGTCGCCTTCCCCAACTTCGCCCACTGGCCCAACCGCCTCGCGGTGCTGCGCGGTCGCATGCCGGTCACCCGGCGCCTGCCCTACCAGTGGTACGACACGCCCAACATCCGGGTGGGCACCTTCAAGGACTTCGAAGTGCTGGCGACCAAGAACCGCCTGTCCATCCTCGACGCCTTCGGCCTGCAGGACGGCCAGGAGGTGCGCTTCCTGCCCAACGCCCGCGCCTCCACCGCGGTGTTCCGCTTCGAGCGGGGCTGAGGTGGACCCCATCCCGCGCCGCGAGGCCCTGGCCTTCTGGCTCAAGCTCGGGTGCATCAGCTTCGGCGGCCCGGCCGGTCAGATTGCCCTGATGCACCGCGAGCTGGTCGAGCGCCGGCGCTGGATCTCCGAGGGCCGCTTCCTCCACGCACTCCACTACTGCATGGTCCTGCCCGGGCCCGAGGCGCAGCAGCTGGCCACCTACCTGGGCTGGCTGATGCACCGGACCTGGGGCGGCATCGCCGCCGGCGCGCTGTTCGTGCTGCCCTCGCTGCTGCTGCTGATCGTCCTCTCCTGGGTCTACCTCGCCTTCGGCCACCTGCCGGCGGTGGCCGGCTTCTTCGCCGGCATGCGGCCAGCGGTGGCGGCCCTGGTGCTGCAGGCGGTGTGGCGCCTGGGCAGCCGAACCCTCGGCCACCCCGCCCGTGGACCCTGGCGATGGGCGATCGCACTGGCGGCCTTCGTCGCCATCGCCGGGCTGCAGATCCCTTTCCCTGCGGTGGTCGCCGCCGCGGCCTTGGCGGGCTGGTTCGGCGGCCGGCTCGCACCGGCCCAGTTTGCGGGCCCCGCGGCCCCTGCGAACGCCGCCGCCGGTAACCACCTGCCGGCCCTGATCGACGACCACACCCCGCCGCCGGCCCATGCGCGCTTCACCCGCGCCGGCCTGGCCCGCGTCATCGCCGCTGGCGCCGCGCTCTGGGCCCTGCCCTGGCTGGCGCTCGCGGCGGCCTGGGGCCGCGACGGCGTGCCCGCGGCCATGGGCTGGTTCTTCACCAAGGCGGCGCTCGTCACCTTCGGCGGCGCCTACGCCGTCCTGCCCTACGTGCACCAGGGCGCGGTCGAACAGCAGCACTGGCTCACCGCGGCCCAGATGATCGACGGCCTGGCGCTGGGCGAGACCACGCCTGGCCCGCTGATCATGGTGGTGGCCTTCGTCGGCTTCGTCGGCGGCTGGACCCGCCAGGTGCTGGGGCCCGACGCGCTGGCCGCCGCGGGCGTGCTGGGGGCCTGCGTGGCCACCTGGTTCACTTTCCTGCCCTCCTTCCTCTTCATCCTGGCCGGTGGCCCGCTGGTCGAATCGACCCGGGGCCGCGCCGGCTGGACCGCGCCGCTGGCCGCCATCACCGCCGCGGTGGTGGGCGTGATCGCCAGCCTGGGCCTGTTCTTCGTGGTCCTGGTGGCCCGGGGAGACGCCCTGGGTCCTGCAGGCCCTCTGGGCCTGGACTGGCCGGCGCTGGGCCTGGCCGCCCTGGCGCTGGCGGTGCTGCTGCGGGGCCGCCTGGGCGCCATCCCGGTCATCCTCGGCTGCGGGGCGCTGGGCCTGGGCTGGCGCCTTGTGGTCAGCGGATTAGCTCTTTAGAATTAATCGGACGCGTCCGGCGGGGCGCCTGGTCCGGCGCTACCGTCTCGGACCGGACGCCGCCGCCGGCACCGCGGGCTCCGGCCCGCCGATTTTTTCCGGAGAGACCCATGTCCCCCAGCGACGCCCCCTCCCTGCATGCCCGGCCCCTCGAGGCCGTGATGGGCGGACCGCAGGACGACGGCCTCGAGCCGATGCTGGGGTCCCAGGCCGAGTCGGCCCAGCGCTTCGCCGAGCTCATGCCCCGGGTGGTGCGGCGGGCCCTGGCCGACGCCGACGCAGCCGACATCGACCAGGCCATCGCCGACGGCGGATTCGTCCTCAACGACAGCACCGTGGTCATGCGGCACAACGCCGACAACGACCAGATCGAGTTCTTCTGCGACGTCGGCCTGCCCGAAGTCCACGCCCGCGAGGCCGCCTACCGCGCCGCCCTCGAGATCAACCTGTGCCGCAGCTACCCCGGCATCACCCTGGGCGTGCACCCGGAGTCGGGCCGCATGGTCGCCACCGTCGCCATCCACAGCCTGCTGGTGGCCGACGACGAGGTCTGCCTCAACACCCTGGAACTCCTCACCCGGCAGGTGGGCCAGCTGCGCGCCAGCGGGGCGCTCGCCCTGCAGGCAGAGGCCTAGACCCGCAAGGCGCCCAACGCGGCTTGCGGCGGCGCCTCACCCCGCGTGCCGGCAGGGGCTTGGCGAGGGCTTAAAGTCGGTCCCATGAACGCCCCCCTGCACCACGAACTGCCCGCCGCCGAGCTCGACGCGGCCCGTGCCCTGGACCAGGTCTCGCGCCAATGGGACGCGGACATCCTGCGCCAGCTCACCGACTACATCGCCGTCCCGGCCAAGTCGCCGATGTTCGACCCCGACTGGGCCGCCCACGGCCACCTCGAGACGGTGCTGCGCAACGCGGCCACCTGGGTCGAGGCGCAGAAGGTCGAGGGCCTCACGCTCGAGGTCGTGCGCCTGCCGGGCCGCACCCCGGTGCTGTTCTTCGAGGTCGCCGCCACCCGGCCCGCCGCCGCCGGCAGCCAGACGGTGCTGATGTACGGGCACCTGGACAAGCAGCCCGAGTTCAGCGGCTGGCGCAGCGACCTCGGCCCCTGGACCCCCAAGTACGAGGATGGCAAGCTCTATGGCCGCGGCGGCGCCGACGACGGCTACGCGGTCTACGCCAGCATCGCCGCGGTGCAGGCGCTCAAGGCCCAGGGCGTGCCGCATCCGCGCATCGTCGGCCTGATCGAGACCTGCGAGGAAAGCGGCTCGCGCGACCTGCTGCCCTATGTCGACGCCCTGCGCCCGCGCCTGGGCGATGTGGGCCTGGTGATCTGCCTGGACTCCGGCGCCGGCAACTACGAGCAGCTGTGGCTCACCACCTCGCTGCGCGGCATGGCCTCGGGCACGCTCAAGGTGCAGGTGCTGACCGAGGGCATCCACTCCGGCGACGCCTCCGGCCTCGTGCCCTCGAGCTTCCGCATCATGCGGCAGGTGCTTGACCGGCTCGAGGACAGCAAGACGGGCCGGCTGCTGCCCGAGTCCTTCCACTGCGAAGTTCCGTCCGAGCGCCTCGCGCAGGCGCAGGCCACCGCCGCCATCCTGGGCGAGGAGGTATACAGGCGCTTCCCCTGGGCCCACTACGACTGCGAGGGCTCGACCACCTTCACCCTGCCCACCACCACCGACCCGGTCCAGGCGCTGATCAACCGCACCTGGACGCCCACGCTGTCGGTGACCGGCGCCGAGGGCTTCCCGGCGCTGCAGGACGCGGGCAACGTGCTGCGCCCCTACACCGCCTTCAAGCTCTCGCTGCGGCTGCCGCCCCTGGTGGACGCGGCGCAGGCGGTGCAGCAGCTCAAGTCGCTGCTCGAGGACAACGCGCCCTACCAGGCCCGCGTCACCTTCGAGCCCGGCGGCGCGGCCACCGGCTGGAACGCGCCCGATTCGACGTCCTGGTTCGAGCAGGCCCTGCACCGCGCCTCGCAGGCGCACTTCGGCGCGCCCTGCGGCTACATCGGCCAGGGCGGCACCATCCCGCTGATGAACATGCTGAGCGCCGGCTTCCCGAAGGCGCAGATGATGGTCTGCGGCGTGCTCGGTCCGCGCAGCAACGCGCACGGTCCCAACGAGTTCCTGCACGTGCCCTACGCCAAGCGCCTGACCGCGGCGGTGGCCGAGGTCATGGCCGCCATGCCCTGAAAACGAGGCGGCCCGGCGCGCCGCAAGGGCGGACCGGGTCGCGGGTTCCTTGCCGGGCTCGGGGCCCGGGCCTGCCTCAGGCGGCGACGGCCGCCTTCTCCCGGCGCTGCACCCAGGCCAGCCAGGCCAGGCCCAGCGCGCAGATCACCACGGGCAGCACCGAGCCCACGTTCAGGATGTTCCAGCCCTGGGTCGTCACCAGCACGCCCGAGGACAGCGAGGTGACCGCCATGGTCACGAAGACGAAGAAGTTCAGCGCGCCCTGCGCCCGGTCGCGTTCCGCCGGGGTGTAGGCGGTGAGCGAGAGCGTGGTTGAGCCGGTGAACAGGAAGTTCCAGCCCACACCGAGCAGGAACAGCGCGATGAGGAAGTTGTGCAGGTTGACGCCGGTCAGGGCGATGGCGATGCAGGCCAGGTTCAGCGCCACGCCCGCGGCCATCACCGGCACCGCGCCAAAGCGCTTGATCAGGTTACCGGTGAAGAAGCCCGGGGCGAACATCCCGATCACGTGCCACTCCAGCACGAAGGCGGCGTCGCCGAAGGGCAGGCCGCATTGCTGCATGGCCAGCGGCGTGGCCGCCATCAGCAGGTTCATCACGCCATAGCCCAGCGCGCCCGAGAGGGCCGCGACGATGAAGACCGGCTGGCGCATGATGGCCGCCAGCGGCCGGCCCTCGCCACCGGCGCCCGCGGCCGGCACGGGCGGCGGCGGGAAATTCAGGAAGGACATCAGCGCCAGGCCGGCCACCGCCACCGCGCCCAGGCCCAGGTAGGCGCCGGCAAAGGGCACCGCCAGCAGGTCGCGGCCCGCGGCCGCCAGGTTGGGCCCGGCCACCGCGCCGATCAGGCCGCCGGCCATCACCCAGGACACCGCCTTTTCCTTGCCCTCGGGGCCTGCCAGTTCGGCGGCCGCGAAGCGGTACAGGTTGGCGTTGGCGTTGTAGTAGCCCGCCACCACGGTGGCCAGCACCAGCAGGCCGAAGTTGCGCGAGACCGCGGCCCAGGCGCACAGGAGCGCCGAGCCCAGGGCCACCACCAGCCCGAGCTGGAAGGAGCGCTGGCGGCCCCAGCGGTGCTGGGTACGCGCCACCAGGCCAGTCGAGAGCGCGCCGCCCACCACATAGCCCATGACGGGCAGCGTCGCCATCCAGGGCACGGGCGCGAGGGCGAGCCCCACCAGGCCGTTGATGGCGATGAAGGTGACGTTGTTGGTGAGGAACAGGCCCTGGCAGACGGCCAGGAGGAGCAGGCGAACGTTCATCGGCCGATGATGCCCGAATTGCCCAGCGTCCGGCCGCTTGATTTCGGCGATGGATGGAAGGCCGCCAGGCCTTGATCCAGGTCAGGCGGTGAGGATTGCCAGCGCCGCCAGCGGCGCGGTCTCGGCCCGCAGCACCCGCGGGCCCAGGGTCACCGGTTCGAAACCGGCGGCGAGCGCTTGCGCGGTCTCCTGCGCCGACAGCCCGCCTTCGGGACCCGAGAGCAGCACCACGGGCGTGGCCGCATCGCCCGCCATCACCTGCGCCAGCGCCCGGGCGCCGCCTTCCAGCGAGAGCACCAGGCGGCGCAGCCGCGGCACCGCCACGCCGCCGGCCGGGTGGCTGGCGCCGGACGCCGCCTGCATGTCGGCCTGCATGTCCGCTTCCATAGCGGCGATGGCGGCCAGCCAGCCGCCCAGGCCCTGCGGCATGTCGATCGCCGGCAGGCGGTTGCGGCCGCACTGCTCGCAGGCGGCGGCGGCCACGCCCTGCCAGTGCGCCTGCTTGCGCTCGGCCCGCTCGCCTGACAGACGCAGCACGCTGCGCTCGGTCACCAGCGGCGCGATGCCGGCCACCCCCAGCTCGGTGGCTTTTTCCACCAGCCAGTCCATGCGGTCATTGGCCGGCATGCCCGGCGCGAGCCAGACCGCGCGTGGCGCCTCGCACTCCAGCGCCTCGTGCGATTGCACCTGCACCTGCACCTCGCTGCGGCCCATGCGGGTGATGGCCGCCTGCCACTGGCCGCCGTGGCCGTCGAACAGGGTGACCGTCTCGCCCGGCTGCATGCGCAGCACCTGCACATGGCGCGCCGCGCCCGGGGGCAGCGCGATCAGCGCGCCCTCGGACAGGGGCTCGGGGCAGTGGATGCGGGGCATGGAGGACGGCTGCGCTCGGGGGCCCTCAGCTGCGGCCGAAGCTGAAGGCCTCGGTCAGCTCGGTGCCCTCGACCTGGTCGACCAGCCTGAGGAGCGGCGCCAGCTCGCGGTAGCGACGGGCGGTGGCGCGGATGTAGGCGATGAAGCGCGGCGCATCGGCCAGGTACTTGGGCTTGCCGTCACGCAGGGTGAGGCGGGCGAAGATGCCGGCGACCTTGAGGTGGCGCTGCAGGCCCATCCACTCGACCCCGCGCCAGAACTCGCCGAAGTCGGCGTCCACCGGCAGGCCGGCCTTGCGCGCCGCCTGCCAGTAGCGCACGGTGATGTCCAGCACCATCTCCTCGTCCCAGCTGAGGAAGGCGTCGCGCATCAGGCTGGCGACGTCGTAGGTGATGGGGCCGTAGACCGCGTCCTGGAAGTCCAGCACGCCCAAGCGCGGTTCGCCCTCGCGGCCCGGGATCATCAGGTTGCGCGGCATGAAGTCGCGGTGCACGTATACCGAGGGCGCGGCGAGGTTGCGCTGGATGATCAGGCGGAAGGTCGCGTCGAGGGACTCGCGCGTCGACCCCTCGACCGCGACGCCGCGGTGGCGGCCCAGGTACCAGTCGGGGAAGAGCTGCAGCTCGCGCAGCAGCAGGGCCTCGTCATAGGCCGGCAGCACCTCGGCGCGGGAGGCCTGCTGCCAGGTCACCAGGGCGTCGACCGCGCGCAGGTACAGGCCCTGGTTGGCCTCGGGGCGCTCGCGGTCGATGACCTCCATCATGGTCTGGCGGCCCAGGTCGTCCAGCAGCATGAAGCCCTGGGGTTCGTCCCAGGCCAGGATGCGCGGCACCAGGAGGCCGGCGTCCTGCATCAGCCCGGCCACCTTCACGAAGGGACGGCAGTTCTCCTTGTCGGGCGGCGCGTCCATGATGATCAGGCTCTGGCCCGACTCGTCGTCGATGCGCAGGTAGCGGCGGAAGCTCGCGTCGGCCGAGGCCGGCCGCAGGCTCTGCGGCACGAGGCGGTGGGTCTGCCGCTGGCCGGACAGCCAGTGTTCGAAGGCGGCCTGGCGCGCGGAATCGCCCCAGGTCACGGTCTGCACGGTGGGATCGCTCATGGATAATCGATTCTACAAAGCCGCCTGTGCGCTTCCCTGCGCCAGGCGGCTTGTTGCAGCCCCTTGCGGGCCCCGGTTTCCGCACTTTTTCATGCCCACTCGCCTGCCCTTCGCCCTTGTCGCCCGTCCGCTTCGCGGCGCCGCCGGCCTGCGCGGGACCCTGGGCCTCGTGGCGCTGGCTGCGGGCCTGGCCGCGCTGCCGATGGCGGCCTGGTCGCAGGCGCAGGTGCCGACCGAGACGCAAGCGGACAAGGACCTCCCGCTGCGTCTGAACCGCAGCCCCCTGCTGCAGCCGCGCATTCCCGGCGAAGAGCGTGCCCGCCGGCCCGTCTTCATCCAGGGGGCGCGCATCACCGGCCGTACTGAACTCGAGGCGACGATCGAGGGCGACGCGGTGCTGCGGCGCGGGGACACCGTGCTGCGCGCCGACCGCATCCACTACCACCAGCCCACCGACACCGCCCGCGCCACCGGCCAGGTGCGGGTCAACCGGGCGGGCGACGTCTTCGAGGGGCCCGAGCTGGAGCTCGAGGTCGAGGCCTTCCACGGCTTCTTCAATGGGCCCCGGTACCGCCTGCTGAGGAACGATGCGCATGGCGAGGCCGCGCGCATCGACTTCATCGACAACGACCGCACCGCCATCCACCAGGCCAGCTACACCACCTGCCAGCGCGAGGACGAGCGCAGCTGGCGGCCGGCCTGGCAGCTCACCGCGCAGGACATCCGCCTCGACAACGAGGCCGGCGTGGGCGTGGCCACCGGTGCCGTGCTGCGCGTGTTCGGCGTGCCGGTCGTGCCCCTGCCCTACCTGAGCTTTCCGCTGTCGGACCAGCGCAAGTCGGGCTTCCTGCCGCCCACCACCGGGGGCGACAACATCAACGGCACCGTGGTCGCGGTGCCCTACTACTGGAACATCGCGCCCAACCGGGACGCGACCTTCACCACCACGCTGATGGGGCGCCGGGGTGCCGAGCTGGCCACCGACTTCCGCTACCTGGAGCCCGACTTCCGGGGCCGCGCGCGGCTGAACGTGCTGCCCGGCGACCGCCTGCAGGACGGCCGCAACCGCTGGGCCCTGGGCCTGGACCACCAGGACCGGCTGCTGCGCGAGCCCTTCCCGGGCGGGCTGGGCTTCAACCTGAAGGTCAACCGGGTCAGCGACAACGACTACTGGCGCGACTTCAGCCGCAACAGCATCACCCAGGCCCAACGCCTGCTGGGCAGCGAGGCCGCGCTGACCTGGACCCCGTCGGCCTCGCGCTGGTCCTATGCCGCCCGCGCGGTGTCCTGGCAGACGCTGCAAAGCCCGGACACCATCGTCCCGCCCTACGACCGGCTGCCCCAGCTGACGGCGCGCTACGCCGACGACCTCTCCGGCGGCCTGCGCGCGCAGCTCGAGGCCGACTACACCCAGTTCCAGTCGGTCAGCGCACTCACCAACCAGCCCAACGCCCAGCGCACGATGCTGGTGGGCACCTTGTCGCGCACCTGGCGCAGCCCGGCCACCTTTGTGACCCCGCAGCTGCGCCTGCACACCCGGCACTACCAGTTCGACTCGGCCCTGTCCGGCTCCGGCCTGCAGACCGCGGGGGTGAGCGTGCCCACCTTCAGCCTGGACGGCGGCGTCTTCTTCGAGCGCGACACCTCGCTCTTCGGCCGCAACCTGCTGCAGACGCTGGAGCCGCGGGCTTACTATGTCTACACCCCCTACCGGGCGCAGAGCCAGCTGCCCAACTACGACTCGGGCGCGACCGACTTCAACTTCGCCACCATCTTCAGCGACAACGCCTTCGTCGGCGGCGACCGCATCTCCGACAACAACCTGCTGACCCTGGGCGCCACCAGCCGCTTCCTCGACGAGAAGAATGGCGCGCAGCTGGCGCGGGTGGGCGTGGCCCAGCGCCTGCGCTTCACCGATCAGCGCGTGACCCTGGCCGCGACCGACGCGCCGCAGACCGAACAGGTCTCCGACCTGCTGGTGGGTGGCCAGGTCAACTGGACGCCTCAGTGGACCAGCGACCTCACCGCCCAGTACAACCCCAAGCTGCGCCAGTCCGAGCGCGCCACCGTCAACGCCCGCTACGCGCCCACCCGCTTCCGCGCGGTGCAGGCCGCCTACCGCTACCAGCGTGACAACAACGGGCAGGTGGACCTGAGCTGGCAGTGGCCGATCAACGACCTCTGGGGTGACCGCGGCCAGGACACCGCGCCGGGCGCCAACCCGGCCGGCAACCGCTGGTACAGCGTCGGCCGGCTGAACATGAACCTGGTGGAGAAGCGCCTGATCGACTCCGTCCTCGGGGTCGAATACGATGGCTGCTGCTGGGTCGGCCGTGTCGTCGTCGAGCGCCAGCGAGTGGGTACGCTCACCGGCCTCACCCGCGTGCTGTTCCAGGTCGAGATGGTCGGTTTCTCCCGCCTGGGCGACAACGTGCTGGGGACCCTGCGGACCCAGATCCCCCGTTACGAATTCCTCCGCGGCCAGGTCGCCCCGCCCAGCCGCTTCACCCGCTACGATTGACCGGATGCCTGCCCGCTTCTTCCCGATGGCCCGCTGGGCCCCTGCGCTGGCCGCCCTGGCCGCGGCCGGCCTTGTCCTGGCCGCCCAGGCCGCCGAGCCGAAGGTCGCTGCCCCCACCGCCCCCGCCGAGCCGAAGGCGGCCGACTTCATCGTGGCGGTGGTCAATTCCGAACCGATCACCAACAGCGAGGTGCTGGCCCGGCTGCCGCGCCTGCAGCAGCAGCTGGCCCGCCAGGGCGGCAACCCGCCGCCGCGTGAGGCCCTGCTGCGCCAGATCCTGGACCAGCTGATCAGCGAGCGCGCCCAGCTGCAGGTCGCGCGCGAGGCGGGCATCCGTGTCGATGAGGCCGCGGTGGACCAGGCCGAGCAGGACCTCGCCCGGCAGAACGGCATCGACGTGGCCGAACTGCGCCGCCGCGCCGCCGCCGACGGGGTGACGCCCCGGCAGCTGCGGGACGACCTGCGCGGCCAGATCACCCTCTCGCGCGTGCGCGAGCGCGAGGTGGAGGGCCGCATCGCCGTCTCCGAGCGCGAGATCGACGACTTCCTGCGCGAGCAGGCCGCCAACGGCCCGCAGGCGCTGTCGCTGAACCTGGCCCAGGTGCTGGTCAACGTGCCCGAGACGGCTTCGCCGGCCCAGGTCCAGGCCCTGCAGGCCAAGGCCGAGCGGATTCGTCAGCGGGCCCTCGCCGGCGAGGACTTCACCGCGCTGGTGCGCGAGGCCTCCGACGCCCCCGACGCCGCCGCCACCGGCGGCGCCTTCGGCATGCGCCCGGCCGACCGCTACCCCAGCCTCTTCGCCGAGGCCACCCAGTCCCTGCCCGCCGGCGGCGTGAGCGAGGTGCTGCGCTCCGGCGCCGGCTTCCATGTGCTCAAGGTGCTGCAAAAGCAGCAGGACCCGCTCATCACCATCACCCAGCAGCGGGCGCGCCACATCCTGCTGCGCCCCGGCCCCCGCCTGACCGAATCCGCCGCCCGCGAGCGCCTGGCCGAGTACAAGCGCCGCATCGAGGCGGGCCAGGCCGACTTCGCCGTGCTGGCTCGCGACAACTCCCAGGACGGCAGCGCGGCCAACGGCGGCGACCTCGGCTGGGCCAACCCGGGCATGTTCGTGCCCGAGTTCGAGGCGGTGCTGGCTGGCCTGGTGCCGGGCCAGATCGCTCCGCCCTTCACCTCCCGCTTCGGCGTCCACCTGGTGCAGCTGCTGCAGCGCCGGCAGGCCGCCCTCGGTCCCCGCGAGCAGCGCGAGGCCGCCCGCAATGCGGTCCGCGAGCGCAAGCTCGGCGAGGCCACGGCGCGCTGGGTGCAGGACGTGCGCGGCCGCGCCTTCGTGCAGCTGCGCGAGACCCCGCAGTGAGCGCCGGCTTCTCCGCCCGCCCCCGTCCGTGAAGCACGTCGCCCGCAAACGCTTCGGCCAGCATTTCCTGGACGACAGCGCCATCATCGACGCCATCGTCCGCGCCATCGACCCGCGCCCCGGCCAGCCCATGGTCGAGATCGGCCCGGGCCTGGCGGCGCTCACCCAGCCCCTGGTCGAGCGCCTGGGCCGGCTCACCGTGATCGAGCTCGACCGCGACCTGGCGGTCCGTCTGCGGGCCCATCCGCAGCTCGACGTGGTCGAGTCCGACGTGCTCAAGGTCGACTTCGCCGCCTTGCGCGAGCGCCTGGGCGCGCCGCTGCGCATTGTGGGCAATCTGCCCTACAACATCTCTTCGCCCATCCTGTTCCATTTGCTGCCGGTGGCCAGCCTGGTGCAGGACCAGCACTTCATGCTGCAGAAGGAGGTCATCGACCGCATGGTGGCCGCGCCCGCCACCGCCGCCTATGGCCGCCTGTCGGTGATGCTGCAGTGGCGCTATGACATGGAGGACGTGCTCTTCGTTCCGCCCGAGGCCTTCGACCCGCCGCCCAAGGTCGACAGCGCGGTGGTGCGCATGGTGCCCCGTCCCCAGCCCGCCGCGGTGGACCCGGACCGGCTCTCGACCCTGGTGCAGGTGGCCTTCAGCCAGCGCCGCAAGCTGCTGCGGCACACCCTGGGCCGCTGGCTGGAGACCGAGGGCGTGGGCGCCGGCTTTGACCTGCAGCGCCGCGCCGAGGAAGTGCCGGTGCAGGAATACGTGGACCTCGCCCTGGAGTCCCGCCCCGCCAGCGGCTGATTCCTCCGGGCCGATCCCGCGGGGCTCAGGCCTTCGCAGCGCCCAAAGAAAAAGCCCGGCATGCCGGGCTTTTTTCACACAGGGTGGCGGTGCGGATCAGGCCGCGCTCAGCCAGTAGCCTGCGTTGAAGGGGCTGCTCATACGCAGCGCCAGGGGGGACACGTCCACCAGCTTGTCGGTGGGCATCTTTTCCCCGTTGTCGGCGACCGCGGCTGCGGGTTCGCCTTGAGCCTCGTTCGCCCGTTCTGCTTGGCCAGCTTGTGCAGAACGGGCTACAGAAAAGAATAGAAACACCTGAATGGCACCTTCCGGTCCGACCAGTAGTCGGCCGTGTCGCGGAAGATGTCCAGCAGCTGCTCGCGCGCTTCCTTGTCGAACTTCACATGGGCCGGGATCTGCTCGAGCACCACCACGAAGCCGGGCTGCGGGCCCGACTTGTGGACCGGGTCGGTCATGCAGTCGTACAGCGCGTCGAAGTTCTTGCCCACGTGGGTGGGCAGGATGAACTGGGCGGCGATCATGTCGAGCACGTCCTGCTTGCTCTGGGCCTGGGCCAGGTTGGCATACAGGAAGTGGTGACCCAGCGCGGTCGCGGCATCCTGCAGGTCCTGCACCCGGTAGGCGCGGATGGACTGCACGATGTTGCTGCGCACGCCCTTGAGGGGCGTCTCGCTGAGGTTGGGGCGAAGGGAGGGGTCCATCTCCGCGACTTTTTCCGTGTTCAAAAACAGGTCCCGTTTCATCGGGCATCACTCCACGATCGATCAAAAAAGGCCGGCGCGCCCGGGGTTCCGTCGCCGCAAAGCGACCGCCGGGACGGTTCGCTTCAAGGGGGTCGGTGCCCGGCAGGAGCCAGGGCGCTCGGCGGCAAGTCGCTAGTTAGCGCAAACTTGATGCCCCCGGCGGGTGGCCGGGTCGAACCTTGGGAGACGGGACTGGGGGGAGCGCCGCAGACCGGGGTTAACCCGGGCGCGTCAGGGCGAGAGTGTGACTGATACCTTGCTGAAAGGCAAGCCTCTGCCCAAAAAATGGGCAGGGGGCAAGGCCTTTCAGGGGCCGCTTGACAGCCCTTTAAGTTAGTGCTTGCTGTCGATGCAAGCGTCTTTTTGGCTCAGCGGGTGGCGTTGGCGTCGGCCACTGTGAGGGCCGTCATGTTGACGATGCGTCGAACGGTCGCGCTGGCAGTGAGGATATGCACCGGCTTGGAAGACCCCAGCAGGACCGGGCCGATGGCGATGTTGCCGCCCGCCGCCGTCTTGAGCAGGTTGTAGGCGATGTTGGCCGCATCGATGTTGGGCAGCACCAGGAGGTTGGCGTCGCCCTGCAGGCTGCTGCGGGGCATCTGCTGCTGGCGGGCCGCGCCGTCCAGGGCGACGTCGCCGTGCATCTCGCCGTCCACCTCCAGCCAGGGCGCATTGCGCTGCAGCAATTCCAGCACCTGGCGCATCTTGACCGCGCTGGGCTGGTTGCTGGTGCCGAAGTTGGAATGCGACAGCAGGGCCGCCTTGGGCTTGATGCCGAAGCGCAGCATCTCTTCCGCCGCCATCTGGGTGATCTCGGCCAGCTGCTCGGCGCTCGGGTCGTAGTTGATGTGCGTGTCGACCAGGAAGACCTGGCGGCCGGGCAGCAGCAGGCCGTTCATCGCCGCATAGGTGTTGACGCCCGGACGACGGCCCAGCACCTGGTCGATGTAGTTCAGGTGCAGGGCGGGCACGCCCCAGGTGCCGCAGATCAGGCCGTCGGCCTCGCCCTTGTGCACCATCATCGCGCCGATCAGGGACAGGCGGCGGCGCATCTCGATCTTGGCGATCTGCACCGTCACGCCCTTGCGCTCGGTCATGCGGTGGTAGGTCTGCCAGAAGTCGCGGTAGCGGTCGTCCTGCTCGACGTTCACCACGTCGTAGTCGATACCGGCGCGCAGGCGCAGGCCGAACTTCTCGATGCGCTGGGCCATGATCGCCGGGCGGCCGATCAGGATGGGGCGGGCGATGCCCTCGTCCACCACGATCTGCGCCGCGCGCAGCACGCGCTCCTCCTCGCCCTCGCTGTAGACCACGCGCTTCTTGCGGGCCCGCTTGGCGGCATCCATGATGGGTTTCATCATGCTGCCGGAGGCATACACAAAGCTCTGCAGCTTCTCGCGGTAGGCGTCCATGTCCTGGACCGGACGGGAGGCCACGCCGCTGGCGGCGGCCGCCTCGGCCACGGCCGGCGCGATCTTCATCATCAGCCGGGGGTCGAAGGGCTTGGGGATCAGGTACTCGGGGCCGAAGGCCAGCTGCTCGCCGGCGTAGGCCGCGGCCACCACCTCGCTCTGCTCGGCCTGGGCCAGGTCGGCGATGGCGCGCACCGCCGCGATTTCCATTTCATCCGTGATCGTGGTCGCGCCCGAGTCGAGCGCGCCGCGGAAGATGTAGGGGAAGCACAGGACGTTGTTGACCTGGTTCGGGTAGTCGGTGCGGCCGGTGGCCAGGATGGCGTCGGGGCGCACCGCCTTGGCCTCGGACGGCAGGATTTCCGGGTTCGGGTTGGCCAGGGCCATGATCAGCGGATCCTTGGCCATGGTCTTGACCATCTCGGGCTTGAGCACGCCGCCGGCGGACAGGCCCAGGAAGATGTCGGCGCCCGCAATCACCTCGGCCAGGGTGCGGTGCGGGGTGTCCTGGGCGAACTGGATCTTGTCCTCGTCCATCAGCTCGGTGCGGCCCTTGTAGACCACGCCCGCCAGGTCGGTGGCGAAGATGTTCTCGCGCGGCAGGCCGAGTTTCACCAGCAGCTGCAGGCAGGCCAGGGCGGCGGCGCCGGCGCCGGACGTCACCAATTTGACCTTCTTGAGGTCCTTGCCCACGACCTTCAGGCCGTTGATGATGGCCGCGCCGACCACGATGGCGGTGCCGTGCTGGTCGTCGTGGAAGACCGGGATCTTCATCCGCTCGCGCAGCTTGCGCTCGACGTAGAAGCAGTCGGGCGCCTTGATGTCCTCGAGGTTGATGCCGCCGAAGGTCGGCTCGAGCGCCGCGATGATGTCGACCAGCTTGTCCAGGTCGTTCTTCTCGTTGATCTCGATGTCGAAGACGTCGATGCCGGCGAACTTCTTGAACAGGACACCCTTGCCCTCCATCACCGGCTTGGCGGCCAGCGGGCCGATGTCGCCCAGGCCCAGCACCGCAGTGCCGTTGGTGACCACGGCCACCAGGTTGCCGCGGCTGGTGTAGCGGAAGGCAGCGGCCGGGTCCTTGACGATTTCTTCGCAGGGCGCGGCCACGCCGGGCGAGTAGGCCAGCGCCAGGTCATGCTGGTTCGACAGCTGCTTGGTGGCCTGGATGGCGACCTTGCCGGGCGTGGGGAACTCGTGGTACTCCAGGGCGGCCTGGCGCAGCAGGGCGCGCTTGTCTTCCGGCTTGGTGGGGGGGGTCGCGGGCATCTTTTCTTGTCTCCGTCTTGGGCCGTCGCCGAGGCGACAGCCGTCAGGGTGGGGGGCCGATTGTAGTGCTGTGCCTGCCGCGCTTCTCCTAGGGACGACGCGGGGTTGCCACCCTCAGTCCTGGCGCATCAGCGCCTCGATCTCGTCGGCCTTGACCGGCACGCCACGGGTGATCAGCTCGCAGCCGGTGGCGGTGACGATGGCGTCGTCCTCGATCCGGATGCCGATGTCGTGGAACTCGGCCGGCACGCCCTCGGCGGGTCGAATGTACAGGCCCGGCTCGATGGTGAGGACCATGCCCGGTCGCAGGATGCGGCTGGGGCGGTTGACGATCACTTCATTCGAGAGCGGGTCGCGCCGCTCGGTGCCGTTGCCCACCTCGGAGGGCTCGACATAGCTGCCGCAGTCGTGCACGTCCATCCCCAGCCAGTGGCCGGTGCGGTGCATGTAGAACTGGAAATAGGCGCGCTTCTCGATCACGTCCTCCACGCCGCCGACCTTGTTGCGATCGAGCAGGCCCAGGTCCAGCAGGCCCTGGGACAGGACCTTGACCGTGGCCTCGTGCGGGTCGATGAAGCGGGCGCCGGCGCGGGTCGCGGCCACCGCCGCCTCCTGCGAGGCCAGCACCAGGTCGTAGACCGCGCGCTGCGGGCCGGTGAACTTGCCGTTGGCGGGGAAGGTGCGGGTGATGTCGCTGGCGTAGCCATCGAGCTCGCAGCCGGCGTCGATCAGCACCAGCTCGCCCGCGCGGACCGGCCGGTCGCCGGCGCGGTAGTGGAGGATGCAGGCATTCGACCCGGCGGCGACGATGGAGCCGTAGGCCGGTGCCTGCGAGCCGCCCATGCGGAATTCGTGCAACAGCTCGGCGTCCAGGTGGTATTCGCGCAGGTCGCAGCCCGCGCGCAGCAGGCGGGCGCTCGTCTGCATCGCGCGGATGTGGGCACGGGCGCTGATGGCGCTGGCGCGGCGCATCACGTCCTGCTCGTGGGTGTCCTTCACCAGGCGCATCTCGTCCAGCAGGCCGCACAGGTCACGCTGCTGCTCGGGGCAGATGGCGCCGAAGCGCACCCGGGCGCGCACCTGGGACAGCCAGCCGCCGACGCGGGCCTCCAGGCCCTCGTGGATGGCGAAGGGGTACCAGACCGCGTCGCGGTTTTCCAGCAGCTTGGGGAGGATCGCCTCCAGCTCGCCGATGGAGAAGGCCTCGTCCACGCCCAGGGCGGCGGGCGCGGCGGCCGGGCCGAGGCGCAAGCCGTCCCAGATCTCGCGCTCGAGGTCCTTGGGCTGGCAGAACAGGCGGCTTCGGCCGTCGCCGGTCAGCACCAGCCACGCCTGGGGCTCGGTGAAGCCGGTGAGGTAGTAGAAGTAGCTGTCGTGCCGGTACAGGTAGTCGCTGTCGCGGTTGCGGGCGCGTTCCGGGGCGGTGGGGATCAGGGCGATGCCTTGCGGGCCCAGTTGCTGGGCGAGGCGGGCGCGGCGTTCGGCGTGGAGGTTCTGGCTCATGAGGCGAAGGCGTGTCGTTGCAGGGTCTTCAGCGAGCGGGTGCCGGTTCCGAATTGAGGGCGGCCAGTCGCTCCGGTGTGCCCACGTCGGTCCAGGGTCCCTCCCAGCGCTGGGCGGTGATGAGGCCATTGTCCATGGCCGTGCGAAGCAGGGGCGCGAGTGGGGCCTTGATCCCTTGGGGGTTTCCCGCGGGCAGCTCCGCGAACAGGGCGCGCTTGTACAGGCCGACGGTGGAGAAGGTCCAGCGCGGCATGCCTTCGGGCACCTGGTTCAGGGCCCGGCCCTGCGGTGTGAGGCCGAAGTCGCCGCGCGGGTTGTGGGGCGGGTTGGGCACCAGCCACAGGTGGGCCAGGGCCTCGCCGGCGGCGAAGCGGTCGTAGGCCGCCCGTGGAAAGTCGAAGCCAGGCATGAAGACATCCCCGGCCACCACCCAGAACACCTCGGCCAGCTGCGGCACCGCGCGGGCGATGCCGCCGGCGGTCTCGAGCGCGCCGCCGAAGTCCTGGCCTTCGTGGGAATAGGCCAGACGCGGCCCGCCCGGCAGGCCCGGGCCGAAGGCGGCCTCGACCTGCTCCCCGAGCCAGGCGGTGTTGACCACCGCCCGGTCCCAGCCGGCGCGGGCCAGGGCCTCCAGGTGCCACTGCATCAGGGGCTTGCCCTGCACGGGCAGCAGGGGCTTGGGGCAATGGTCGGTGAGCGGGCGCATGCGCTCGCCGCGGCCGGCGGCCAGCACCATCGCCCGGGCGGCAAACGGCGCGGTCTCGGGGGCGTGGGAAGACATGCGCGCACTGTAGTCGACGCGCCGGCCGCCCGGCCCGCCGGGAAACTGGCGCGGCCCGGGGGCCACGCCTGAGCGGCCGGTAAAATGCGGGGTTTCCCGCCCCCTCACCTTTCCCGGAGTCCCCGCCCGATGGCCACCCCCCAAATGATGGCAAGCGCGATCCGCGCCTTGTCCATGGATGCCGTTCAACAAGCCAACTCGGGACACCCGGGCGCCCCCATGGGCATGGCCGATATCGCCGTGGCCCTGTGGGCCCGCCACCTGAAGCACAACCCCGCCGACCCGCACTGGGCCGACCGCGACCGCTTCGTGCTGTCCAACGGCCACGGCTCGATGCTGATCTACTCGCTGCTGCATCTCACGGGCTACGACCTGCCGATGCAGGAGCTGAAGAACTTCCGCCAGCTCCATAGCAAGACCGCCGGCCACCCCGAAGTGGGCATCACCCCCGGCGTGGAAACCACCACCGGCCCCCTGGGCCAGGGCATCACCAACGCGGTGGGCATGGCCCTCGCCGAGAAGCTGCTGGCCGCCGAGTTCAACCAGCCCGGTCATGCCATCGTCGACCACCACACCTACGTGTTCCTGGGCGACGGCTGCCTGATGGAAGGCATCAGCCACGAGGCCTGCGCCCTGGCCGGGGCCTGGAAGCTCAACAAGCTGATCGCGATCTACGACGACAACGGCATCTCCATCGACGGCCAGGTCACCCCCTGGTTCGGCGACGACACCCCGGCCCGCTTCAAGGCCTATGGCTGGAACGTGGTCGGTCCGGTCGACGGCCATGATGTGAACGCCGTCGACGCCGCCATCGCCAAGGCCCGCCAATCCCAGGACAAGCCCACCCTGATCGTGGCCAAGACCCACATCGGCAAGGGTTCGCCCAATCGCGCCAACACCGCCAAGGCCCACGGCGAGCCCCTGGGCGCCGAGGAGATCAAGCTCACGCGCGAGTCCATCGGCTGGCGCCACGAGCCTTTCACCGTGCCCAAGGACGTCTACGCCGCCTGGGATGCCAAGGCTGCCGGCAAGAAGTCGCAGGCCGAGTGGAAGCAGCGCTTCGCCGCCTACGCCAAGGCCCACCCGAAGCGGGCCGCCGAGTTCGAGCGCCGCATGAAGGGCGAGCTGCCGAAGCACTTCGCCCAGGTGGCGGTGGACGCCGTCGTCGGCGCCCACACCAAGGCCGAGACCGTGGCCTCGCGCAAGGCCTCGCAGATCGCGCTGGAAGCCTTCACCGCCGGCCTGCCCGAGCTGCTCGGCGGCAGCGCCGACCTGACCGGCTCCAACCTGACCAACACCATGAGCACGCCCGCCCTGCGCGTGGACGCCGACGGCTCGGTCAAGCGCGACGAGCAAGGCCGCATCGGCCGTCACATCAACTACGGCGTGCGCGAGTTCGGCATGGCCGCCATCATGAACGGCGTGGCCCTGCACGGCGGCTACATCCCCTACGGCGGCACCTTCCTCACCTTCAGCGACTACAGCCGCAACGCCATCCGCATGGCGGCCCTGATGAAGCAGCGCGTGGTCCATGTCTTCACGCACGACTCCATCGGCCTGGGCGAGGACGGCCCCACGCACCAGTCCATCGAACACGCCGCCAGCCTGCGCCTCATCCCCGGCCTGGACGTCTGGCGTCCCGCCGACACGGCCGAGACCACCATCGCCTGGGCCGTGGCGCTGGAAAACAGGAACCGCCCGACCGCCCTGCTGCTGTCCCGCCAGAACCTGCCC
>JACCDZ010829698.1_pt1 | contig 20019 bp, 22 predicted proteins | sample 7449551 | NCBI WGS metagenome assembly JACCDZ01 (sample SAMN15323452, study PRJNA562643) | freshwater metagenome | isolation source: river surface water | place: USA:Blue River Watershed | collected 2017-08-18
CTCGTCTTCGAGATGACGGTAGACGAACTGATGCAGATCACACAGGTACTGCAGCAACTCCCAGTTGGAAGTGAACGTCGGCGTGACGAGTTCGATCAGCGCTTCGGAATAATCGGTCGTGATGTGATCGTTGGTGAGTGCCGAACCGAGCGCCGACGGATGAGCGGTGGTGGCGATTCGGCCGGACGGTGTGACACGCAGAGATTCCTTCTCGACGCCGCGTCGGCCGCCCTGCAACACCCTCTTCTCGCCTGAATTGACGAGCGAAGCCAAACGGCGTTCGAAGACGCGATCGATTCGGGACGACATAGTGGAGTCCCTACCAGGGGATGCGACGGCTGAAAACCTCGCGAGCCATGCGGAAATCACCACGCAGGCTGTAGAGGGGATGCTTGAAAGTAGCGGGCCGATTCTTCTCGAACACGTAGTGACCGACCCACGCAAAACCGTAGCCCGTCAGCAACGCCGACAAAAACAGCAGCGGCTCACGCGTCAAAACGGCTGCCAGCATCTGCAGCACGGCGGCCGAGGTGCCGATCACGTGCAACCGCCGCGAAGTGCGGTCGGCGTGTTCACCCAAATAAAATGGGTAGAACTCTTCGAAGTTCCGGAAGCTCATGCGGCGCATCCTGCCGCATGGGGTGTGACAGGCGCAACCAGCTAGTCATAGACTTGCCACCTACCGATCCTGCCACCGGAGAATCACTCCCCATGTCGATGGATACCCGACGACACCCGATCGCCGTGCTGACGCTCCTGAGCGCACTCGCGACCCTCAGTGCCTGCGCGACTAGCAGCGCACCTGCTTCGAGCGTATCGAAGACCAGCAAAGCCACCGAAGTGCCCGCTGCCACGAGCCCGACGACGGCGTACCCCTCGACCTACGTGGTTCCCACCAGCGCGCCTACCTTGATCCGGGGCGCCACGGTGCTCACGGGTACGGGTGAGCGTCTCGATGGCACCGATGTTCTACTGCGCGACGGCAAAATCGCAGCGATCGGTCGCGATCTGGAACTGCCAGCGGGCGGCAAGATGGTTGATGGTCGAGGCAAGTGGGTCACACCGGGTCTGATCGACGTGCACTCGCATCTGGGTGTGTATGCATCACCTGGCGTCGAGGCCCACTCGGATGGCAACGAAGCGACGGCGCCTTCTACGCCGCAAGTCTGGGCCGAGCACTCGATATGGCCGCAAGACCCGGGCTTCGAGGCTGCGCTCGAAGGTGGCATCACCACGCTACACGTGCTGCCGGGCTCCGCGAATCTCTTCGGTGGTCGCTCCGTCACCGTTAAGAATGTGCCGTCGGTCACTTACCAGGGCATGAAGTTCCCGGAAGCGCCGCATGGCTTGAAAATGGCCTGCGGCGAAAACCCAAAGCGCGTTTACGGCAACAGACGTGTGTTGCCCTCGACGCGTATGGGTAACGTCGCCGGATGGCGTGCGCAATGGATCGAAGCGCAGGAGTACATGCGCGAGCAGAAGAACTATGAGACCCGACGCGCCGCTGGTGAAAAGAATCCCATGCTGCGCCCGCCGAAGCGCGATCTTCGTCTCGAGACTCTTTCGGCGGTTTTGCGCGGCGAGATCAATGTGCAGCACCACTGCTATCGCGCCGACGAAATGGCCATCGTGCTCGATATGGCCAAAGAATTCGGCTACAAGGTAACCGCATTCCATCACGCCACCGAGGCGTACAAGATCTCCAACTTGCTCGCCGAAAATAATGTGTGTGCGGCAGTCTGGGCCGATTGGTGGGGCTTCAAGATGGAGTCCTACGATGCGATTCCCGAGAACATGGTGCTCGTCGATGCAGCGCCGGGCGGCTGCGCCATCGTGCACTCGGACTCCTCCGAGGGTATCCAACGATTGAACCAAGAGGCGGCGAAAGGCATCGCGTACGCGCGCCGTATGGGCCGTGAGATTGCCCCTGAACACGCCATCAAATGGGTAACGACGAACGCTGCGAAAGCTCTTTCCATTCAGGATCGCACCGGCTCGATCGAGCCCGGGAAGATGGCTGATGTGGTCGTGTGGAACGGCAACCCGTTCAGCGTGTATGCGCAAGCGCAAGTTGTCTTCGTCGATGGCGTCGTACGCTTCGATCGCGCCGCGCAATCGGGCATTCCACATTCGGATTTCTTGCTCGGCCAGCCTGCTGCACAGGGGGTGCTGCAATGATGAGTTCAAAGATGGGGCGCGGACTCCTCCGCGCAGCGGCACTGCTTGCGGCCACAACCGCGATCGCAGCTTATGCCGACAATGCTTCGCTGCTGATCCGCAACGCGACAGTGCATACGGTTACCGTCGACTCAAGCGGACCGCTGCAAAATACGGATCTTCTGGTGCAGGATGGCCGAATCGCTGCGATCGGTAAGAATCTATCGGCGCCAGCTGGCGTGCGAATCGTCGATGCCGCCGGCAAAGCGGTGACGCCGGGCACTTTCGGTGGCTTGACGCGCATCGGTCTCGAAGAAATCGGACTTGAGAGCACGACCGGCGACCATTCGCACCGCTTGGGGCAGATGCGCCCTGAGTTCGATGTCACGATGGCATTCAATCCGGAGTCGATGTCGCTGCCGATTCATCGCAGCAACGGCGTGACTTTCACGGTGCTGACACCGGGGTCGGTCTCCGGTGGCAGCATGGTCGCGGGACTCGGTGCCCCCACCTCACTCGATGGCTCTCTGCCTGGTAGTCAGCGCGCGATGTTCATCGACGTTGGTGGCGATGCCAACGACCTCTCCGGTGGCAGTCGCGCAGCACAATTCATGTTGCTCCGCCAAGCTGTCGTCGAGGAGCGCGCACCGAACCTCGTCATGGTGCACGATGAACGCCTTTTGACGCCCTCGGGCCGTCAAGTGCTGCTCGACTACCTGAAAGGCGCCGGCCCTTTCGTATTTGATGTCGATCGCGCCGTCGATATCCGTCGAACTCTACAGTTCATCAAAGAAGAAAAAATTCGTGGCGTCATCCGCGGCGGTGCTGAAGGCTGGCGCGTAGCGAGCGAGCTTGCTGCGGCCAACGTTCCCGTCATTCTCGATCCGCTCGACAATCTACCGAACAGCTTCGATGCCTTGGGAGCGACGCTCACCAATGCAGCTCGACTGCGTGCAGCTGGCGTCACGGTCGCCTTCTCGATGCGCAGCCCGGAAGTGCACGATGCCGGTAAAGTGCGACAAGCCGCCGGTAATGCAGTCAGCAATGGCATGCCCTTCGCGGATGGGCTCGCTGCCATCACACGAATCCCGGCCGAAATCTTTGGTGTCGCTGACCGCTTCGGCAGCATCGCCGTCGGACGCCCCGCCGATCTCGTGATGTGGTCCGGCGATCCGCTCGAGGTCTCGAGCTTGCCTGAACTCGTCGTAGCCAACGGTCAACTCGAGTCGCTCGACTCGCGTCATCGTGCGCTACGTGATCGCTATCACGAGCGACTCAAGCAAGGGCAGGCACGCTGATATGTTGGTAGGCCAGTCGATCCGACGCGTCGCCATCGTCGGTGGGTCTCGCATCCCGTTCGCTCGAGCCCATGGCGCCTACGCCAAGCTCGACAATCAGGCGATGTTGACCGCCGCGCTGCAAGGCGTGGTCGACAAGTACGGGCTGGCCGGAAGGCAACTCGGCGAGGTTGCGGCGGGTGCCGTGATGAAGCACTCCAAAGACTTCAACCTGGCACGCGAGAGCGTGCTTGGCACCCAGCTCGACCCGCATACGCCGGCCTATGATCTGCAGCGCGCCTGTGGCACGAGTCTCGAGGCAGCGATTCAGATCGCCAATAAAATCGCGCTCGGTCAGATCGATTGCGGGATCGCTGCTGGCGTCGACACCGTCAGCGATACGCCGATCGTGTATCCGCGCGGTTATCGGCAAATCTTGATGAAGGCACACCGTGCCCGTGGCGCACTAGCCAAGCTCACGCCCTTTTTGTCACTGCGACCGAGACATTTCGCCCCTGAGTTGCCGAACGCCGGCGAGCCACGCACCGGGCTTTCGATGGGACAGAGCTGCGAGCAGATGGCGCAGCGTTGGAAAGTGAGTCGCGCCGAGCAAGATCAACTGGCCTACGCCAGCCATCGAAACGCGGCAGCAGCATGGCAAGCGGGCTTCTACTCGGAGCTCGTCACGCCGCTGGCCGGGTTGCAGCGCGACGACAACGTACGCGCCGATGTGTCGATCGAAAAGCTCTCGGCATTGCGCACGAGCTTTGACCGCTCGAGTGCAGGCACCTTGACTGCGGGCAATAGCACTCCGTTGACCGATGGCGCCGCAGCCGTGTTGTTGGCGAGCGAATCTTGGGCGCGCGCAGCGGGTCTGCCCGTGCTTGCTTATTTGAGTTTCGGCAAAGCGGCTGCGGTCAATTTCTTGGGCGGCGAGGAAGGTTTATTGATGGCGCCTGCATACGCAGTACCTGCCATGCTCAACGACGCCAAACTCAAGTTGCAGGATTTCGACTACTACGAAATCCACGAAGCTTTCGCCGCGCAAGTGCTGTGCACGCTGAAGGCCTGGGAGTCCGACGAGTTCTGTCGTCATCGACTGGGTCGTGATCGAGCGCTCGGCAGCATCGATCGAAGCCGACTCAATGTGAAAGGTAGCAGTGTCGCCATTGGCCATCCGTTTGCGGCAACCGGCGCGCGCATCATCGCGACGCTGGCGAAGCTGCTCGCCGATGACGCGTCTTCGAAGCGTGGTTTGATTTCGGTGTGTACCGCAGGCGGCATGGGAGTCACCGCAATCGTCGAACGCGCGAGCTAAGCTCGCGCGGCGATCTCAGCCGCGACCGGAACTGCCGAAGCCGCCTGCTCCGCGATCGGTGGCAGTGAACTCGTCGACCACCTCCAACTCGACCTGCACGACCGGCACGATCACCAGTTGAGCGATCCGCTCGCCGGGCTGGATCGTGTACGTGCTCGTGCCACGATTCCAGCACGACACCATCAACTGCCCCTGATAATCGGAATCGATCAGGCCGACCAAGTTGCCCAGCACGATGCCGTGCTTATGTCCTAACCCAGAGCGCGGCAGGATGACGGCAGCAAGCGCGGGATCTTCCACCCAGATCGCCAACCCCGTCGGCAAAAGCTCGGTGCGACCGGGCGTCAACTCGAGCGGCGCATCCAGACAAGCACGCAAGTCGAGGCCGGCTGATCCGTCGGTGGCATAGGCCGGCAGGGGAAACTCCCCGCCGATACGCGGATCGAGAATGCGGACTTTCAAGGGACGACGCGACATCAGATTTGGATCCCCGGGGTTTTGATCTAAGAGGTTTTGATTCTAGAGGCGATGAGTTCGATCAATTCTTTGGCGACGATGTGCTTGCTCGCAGGGCCAATGGGGGTACGACCCTCACGCCATAGGACGATCAAGCTGTTGTCGTCACGATCGAAGGCCTTGTCATCACCGACTTCATTGGCCGCGATCAGATCGAGATTCTTGCTCTCGAGCTTGCCGCGCGCGTAAGCCTCGACGTCATGTGTCTCCGCAGCGAAACCGACCACGAAGGGTCGGTGCTGACGCGCGGCAACGGACGCCAGGATATCCGGCGTGCGCTCGAGCACGATTTCGACACGCTCGCCGCTTTTTTTGATCTTGCGCTCGGCAACCACCGCCGGTCGGTAATCGGCAACAGCTGCTGTGGCGATGAACACATCAGCCACCCCTACGGCCGCGTCGACGGCCTCATGCATTTGCGCCGCGCTTTCGACATCGATGCGTTTGACCCCGATCGGGGTTGGCAAACTCACGGGTCCTGCTACGAGCGTGACCTCGGCACCCGCTGCATAAGCCGCGTCCGCAAGTGCAAAGCCCATCTTTCCGCTGCTGCGATTACTGATGTAGCGCACTGGATCGAGACGCTCGCGCGTCGGCCCTGCCGTGATCAAAACGCGCTTGCCGGCGAGCACCGTGCTCTCTGCAGCGGGCAGCAGACGCTCAACATCCGCCACAATCTCGAGCGGCTCTAACATGCGACCGTCACCTGACTCGCCGCAGGCTTGCTCGCCACGACCGGGACCTAGCACCTCGACCCCACGATGTCGCAGGATCGCAATGTTGGCTTGTGTCGCCGGGTGCGACCACATGAGCCGATTCATCGCCGGTGCCAACGCCACCTTCGCGTCGGTGGCGAGCACCAAAGTCGTCAACAAATCGTCGGCACGTCCGGACGAGAGCCTCGCGATGAGATCGGCCGTTGCAGGCGCGAGCAAAATCAAATCAGCCCAGCGCGCGAGTTCGATATGGCCCATGGCCGCTTCGGCCGCCGGGTCCCACAACTCGGCGCGAACCTCCCGACCAGCGACCGCCTGAAAGGTGGTGGGCGTCACGAAGCGCTGTGCACCGGCCGTCATCACGACCTGAACTTCAGCGCCACGCTCGCGCAAGCGACGGACCAGATCCGGTGCCTTGTACGCGGCGATACCTCCGCTGACTCCGAGGACGATCCGGCGATGCTGCAAATTCGACATCGCCGGATTATCCGCGATGGTCGGTCACGGCGTCGAACACCGGTTGGTTATGGGGCGATTCGCTCCAGTTTTAGCGCTGGCTTGGCCATCGCACGCCGCGCCATCCTCGCCACCCATGACGCCGCGCGAGAAAATCCGTCTACAAGACATCGAAGCGCTGACCGACGGCGAACTGCTGCAGCTACTGACCGGTCGACCTACTCGCGGCGACGATCTTTTGTCGGCGCACGGTTCGCTGCACGCACTCATTCGCGCGTTGCCGAAGACTCGCGGCAATCGGACGACGGCCCGTCTTGCCGCAGCCCTCGAGATAGCCAGACGCCATTACGCTGCCGATGTACTGGCCGGAGATTCGCTCAACTCACCGGGAGAAACCTCGCGCTTTCTGATCTCACGCCTGCGCGATCGGCCCTTCGAGGTGTTCTGCTGCCTGTACCTCGATTCACGGCACCGGCTCATCGCCTTCGAGGAACTGTTCCGCGGCACCATCGATGGGGCGAGCGTGCATCCGCGCGAGGTCTTGAGACAGGCGCTCGCGCACAATGCAGCGAGTCTCATCTTCGCGCACAATCATCCCTCCGGCGTTGCCGAGCCGAGTCGGGCCGACGAGCTCATCACGCTGCGCCTACGCGATGCCCTCGCCCTGGTCGATATCCGGGTGCTCGACCATTTGATCGTGGCGGGCCCTCGCGTTGTCTCGCTCGCCGAGAAGGGGCTGATCTGACACCCCGAAAGACTTGCCGCCGGCTGACCAGACTGGTATAAAAGCGACCCTTTGCACGGGTGCCACGGCCCCGGGCAGTCGTAACTAACTGATTTTAAAAGGCTTCCTCCGATGTCCCGCGTCTGCGAACTCACTGGCAAGCGTCCCACCACGGGCAACCGCGTCTCGCACGCGAACAACAAGAAGCGTCGCCGCTTCCTGCCGAACCTGCGTACGCAGCGTTTCTGGTTGGAAGGCGAGAAGCGCTGGGTGTCGCTGCGAGTCAGCACCACCGCCCTGCGTACCATCGAAAAGAACGGTCTCGATGCCGTCGTCGCGCAGCTGCGCGCCGAAGGCATGAAGATCTAAACCGGAGTACCTACCCATGCGCGAAAAAGTAAAACTGCTTTCGTCTGCCGGTACTGGTCACTTCTACGTCGCGATGAAGAACAAGCGTCTTCACCCCGAGAAGATGGACGTCAAGAAGTACGACCCGGTCGTGCGCAAGCACGTGGCGTACAAAGAAACCAAGATCAAGTAATCGGCGGCCTGCGCCTCCTGCGCAGGATGACGGTGCGCCGTCATGCCGGAACTACCTGAAGTCGAAACCACACGCCGCGGCGTAGAACCCTACGTCTGCGGCGTGCGTGTTTCTGCGCTCCGCATCCACGACTCGCGACTGCGCTGGCCCGTTTCGCCGGATCTACCACGCCGCGTCGATGGCGCTCGTATCGTTGCCGCGCGACGTCGCGCGAAGTATCTACTCTTTCAACTCGACTCCGGCGACACGCTGCTGCTGCACCTTGGCATGTCAGGCAGTTTGCGTGTCCTGCCTGCTGACACGCCGCGTCTCAAACACGATCACATCGACCTGGTACTCGAGTCGGGGCAGGTATTGCGCTTCAACGATCCGCGTCGGTTCGGCTCATTGCACTGCGTGAGCGGCGACGAGTCACAACATCCTCTACTGCGACACTTAGGCCCGGAGCCACTCGAGGCGTCATTCGACGAGACTCACTTGTGGCAAGCCACTCGCGGCCGTCGAGTCGCGATCAAGATCCTGATCATGAATGCTGCGATCGTCGTCGGCGTGGGCAACATCTACGCCAGCGAGGCGCTCTTCCACGCCGGGATCAGACCAGGCAGACAGGCGAAGGGCTTATCACGCGACGAAGTTCGCAAACTCGTTACTGCGATCAAAGAAGTGCTGGCGATGGCCGTTCGTGTTGGTGGGACTACCCTGCGCGACTATGTCGGCGCCGACGGCAAGCCGGGGTACTTCCGCCAGGAATTGTTCGTATACGAGCGTGCCCACGAGCCTTGTCGTCACTGCGACGAGCCGATCCGACAGCGCGTGCTCGGGCAGAGATCCACCTACTGGTGCCATCGATGCCAGAGCTGAAACCTCGATTACTGACCCGTCGCACACTGCTTGCACACTTTGAACGTACGGATCGCAGGATCGCTCAGCTGATCTCGATCGCCGGCCCTTATCGACTACGCCCGAGTGAATGCGCCTCACCGTTTCGTCATCTGGCAGAAGCGATCGTATCGCAACAAATCAGTGGTGCTGCCGCGCGTTCGATACTGCGACGCTTCATTGACACCTGCGGTGGCGATCCGCTCGACGAGGCCTATTTTCCAACACCTGAAGCGGTGCTGGCTCGCGATGTTCCAAGCTTACGCGCAGCAGGACTCTCGGCTGCCAAAGTCACAGCTCTGCAGGATCTGGCGCGCAAGACGATCGAAGGCGTCGTACCGGATACGACAACGCTACTGGCATTGGATGACGAAGCGATCGTCGAACGTCTTATCGCCGTGCGTGGCATCGGTCGGTGGACGGTGCAGATGATGTTGATGTTCCAGTTGGGCCGACCCGACGTTCTGCCCGTCGACGACTATGGCGTACGTAACGGCTTCAAGCTGCTGTACAAAAAACGAGAGCTGCCCACACCCGGCGAACTCGCTCGTCATGGTGCGCGCTGGACACCTTACCGCTCTGCCGCCGCCTGGTACCTATGGCGAGCAGTCGATCTCGCCCGGGCCGGTGAACTTACTTCGGCACTCGCCGATGTTCGCGTAGCGCGTTCGCCACCACCGGATGCACGAACTCCGAGACGTCGCCGCCCAGGATTGCGATCTCGCGCACCAGCGTCGAAGAAATGAAGGTGAACTGCTCCTGCGGTGTCATGAACACCGTCTCGATCTCCGGCGCGAGATGCCGACTCATGTTGGCAAGCTGAAACTCGAACTCGAAATCGGAGACGGCGCGTAAGCCGCGCACGATGACATTGAGATCGTTCTTGCGAGCGAAATCGACCGTGAGCTCGGAGTAACCCACGACTTGAACATTCGGCAAATCCGATAGCACGGCGCGTGCGAGTTCGACGCGTCGCTCGAGAGGAAAGAGAGGCGCCTTGTTGGGGTTCGCTGCAATCGCGATCACGACTTTCGCGAAGATACTCGATGCACGGCGCACCAAATCGTGATGACCGTTGGTGATCGGGTCGAAGGTGCCCGGATAGACGGCGTTGCGCTTCATGAAGGCTCCCCTCCCTCAGAGTGACGTCGCAGCAGATGATAACCGACCTCACCCGCTCTGCCCTCGCGCCACGGCTTCCAAGTCGGTGGCAACTCGGCGAGAGCACGCGCAGCGGGCATCTCGAGATACACGAACGCCTGTGACGACAGCCATCCACCGGCTTCGAGGCGCTGCGCCACCGGCGACCATAGATCCGCATCGAAAGGCGGATCGAGAAACACGAGATCGAACGGAGCGCTGGTGCTCGGGCGCGTGGCGGCAAGCCAGCGCAGTGCGTCTGCCCGGACCACCTCGACCTGCAGGGCACCCCACTCGCGGCAGTGATCCTGCAGCGCCGTCACGCAACGCTGATCGGTCTCGAGACAAACCACGCTTGCCGCACCGCGCGAGGCCGACTCGAGGCCCAGCGCGCCGCTGCCAGCGAAGGCATCCAGAACTCGCGCACCGCGTATCACTGGCGAGAGCCAATTGAAGAGGGTTTCGCGCACCCGATCGGGAGTCGGACGAATGGGCGTACCGGCCGGAAAACGGATTTTCCGACCGCGCCACTGACCCGCGATGATGCGAACTTCGTTGGAGTTGGCCATCCAAGGCGCAGGGTAGCCTAAAATCCCTCTCTCTATGCCAGCCGAATCCCAGGGCGGTTTTTTCGCCAGACTCAAAGACCGCTTGATCAAGCCGCAAGGCGGCTTGGCCTCGGGTTTCGCCCGCTTGTTCGGCGCTCGCCGGATCGATGCCGAGATACTCGAAGAACTGGAGACGCGCTTATTGCAGGCCGACGTCGGCGTTGCGGTAACGACCGAGTTGCTCGAGGGATTGCGTAAGCGCATCGCACGACACCAACTCGATGATGTCGAGGCTTTGCGCCAAGCGCTGCGAGAAGACATCACGGCGCTGCTGCAACCGGTGGCCAAGCCACTCGTCATCGATCGAGGGCACAAGCCGTACACCATCCTCGTCGTTGGCGTGAACGGATCGGGCAAGACGACGAGCATCGGCAAACTCGCTACTCGGTATACACGGGATGGTCTCAAGGTGATGCTCGCTGCGGGTGATACCTTCCGTGCTGCCGCTGTCGAACAGATCGGCATCTGGGCGGATCGCAGCGGCGCCGAATTGATTGCACAACAGAGCGGTGCAGACCCGGCCGCTGTCGCCTTCGACGCGCTGAATGCGGCGCGTAGCCGAGGCGTCGACGTATTGATTGCAGACACGGCGGGGCGTCTACAGGCGCAAGCGCATCTGATGGAGGAGCTACGCAAGGTGCGGCGCGTGCTCGGCAAAGCGGACGCGACGGCACCACATGAAGTTTTGCTCGTGCTCGATGCGAACCAAGGGCAAAATGCGCTCGCACAAGCCAAGCAGTTCCATGACGCCGTGGGCGTCACCGGTCTCGTGCTCACCAAACTCGATGGCACGGCCAAAGGCGGCATCGTTCTGGCGATCGCCAAACAACTGGGATTGCCGATCCGTTTTATCGGCATCGGTGAAGGCGCCGACGATTTCGGTGAGTTCGATGCCGCTGCTTTCGCTGCCGCACTCATCGATGGAGAGTGAATTCGCATGATTCGTTTTGAGCGCGTATCCAAGCGCTATCCGACCGGCCGAGAAGCCCTGCGGGATGTCACCCTGCAGATTGGCGCCGGCGAGTTCGTTTTTTTGACTGGTCGCTCTGGCGCAGGCAAGAGCTCGATCCTCAAACTCGTTGCATTGCTCGAAAGACCTACGCGCGGCACCGTCATGGTCAATGGTCAGGACACCGGCAGCCTGCCAGCGCGTGCGATCCCGGCGTTTCGACGTCGACTGGGCGTGGTCTTTCAAGATCACCAACTTTTGATGGATCGCCCCGTCTACGACAATGTCGCCCTGCCTCTGATCGTCTCGGATACGCCATTTCGCGATATCGACAAACGCGTGCGCGCAGCGCTCGACCAAGTCGGTCTGCTGCAGTACGAGCGCTCCTTGCCGCTCGAGCTCTCCATTGGTGAGCAGCAACGCGTCGGCATCGCGCGTGCCGTCGTCGCGCGGCCGACGATCCTCATCGCAGACGAACCTACCGGCAATCTCGATCACGCGCTCGCCCGTGACGTCATGCAACTCTTCAAGCGTTTTCAAGAAGTGGGTGTCACGGTGGTCATCGCCACGCATGACCTCGCCCTCGTGCAGGAATTCGGTCAACGTGAAATCCACATCGCCGATGGACAGGTGATCGTATGACCGCACCCTCCATTTGGCTCACGCGACACGTCCAGGCACTGCTGTCGGCGCTCGGCCGCGTACTGCGACGACCCATGGCGTCCCTGCTCACCACGGTCGTGATCGGCATTGCGCTCTCGTTCCCTGCAACGCTGTGGCTGCTCGTGAAGAATGCCGAGCAAGTCACGGGCGGTATCGCCGAGGCGATCGATATCACGGTGTATCTCAAGACCGAAGTACCGCTCGAAGAAGCCGAAAAGCTCGCCGCGTCACTCAAACTGCGCAGCACGATCGACGAGGTCACCTTGATCCCAGCCGAACAAGGACTGCTCGAGTTTCGTGACCGCTCGGGCTTTGGCGCGGCGCTCGATGCGCTACCGGAGAATCCATTGCCGCACGTGCTCGTGCTGCGACCGGCCACTGCTCACTCGAGTGCCGACGAAATCGAGGCGCTCAAGACGGATCTCGCCGGCTTCCCGGAGGTCGAGGCGGCCCAGGTCGACACCCAATGGGTTCGGCGTCTCGCCGCGATCCTCCAGATGCTGGAGGATCTGTTCACGGCGATCGCGCTGATGCTCGGCGTCGGCGTGCTGGCCGTCATCGGCAACGTGACCCGTCTCGAGATCGGGGCTCGCCGTGCCGAAATCGAAGTGACCAAGCTGGTCGGTGGCTCGAACGCCTTCGTCCGACGACCCTTCCTCTACGAGGGACTGCTGTTCGGCGCTATCGGCGGGCTTATTGCACTCGCCATCACGCAAAGCGTCATGTTCGCCCTCGATATCCCGGTGGCCCGCCTGGCCGCTCTCTATGGCAGTGAGTTCCGGCTGGCAGGTCTTGGGGCGGCGGAGGCGGCGACCCTGCTGCTGACCGGGGCGGGTCTCGGTCTCGCCGGAGCTTGGCTCGGAGCCGCACGGCACCTCAGCCGGATCGAAGCCCGGGGGTGACCCCCCCACGGTAGCTGGTCGGTACGGGAACTTCCGGGGGTGTTTAGCACTCGAATCGGGGGAGTGCTAAACTCCGCTTGGAAGGTGACCTTATGAACGTAACCGCCCTCGCCCCTCGACATACCGATCTCGCGCTGACCGGACCGCTGGGTAGCCTCGATGCCTACCTCGAGCGGGTCTCGCGCGTGCCGGTCTTGTCGCGCGAAGACGAGCAAGCGCTGGCCCGGCGGTTCCGTGAGAACGGTGATGTGGATGCCGCCCGCGACCTCGTGCTCTCGCACCTGCGATTCGTGGTGCATATCGCCCGCGGCTACTCCGGTTACGGCCTGCCGATGGGTGACATCGTGCAGGAAGGCAATGTGGGCCTCATGAAGGCCGTCAAACGATTCGACCCGGAGATGGGCGTACGCCTCGTCTCGTTCGCGGTGCACTGGATCCGCGCGGAAATCCACGAATACGTGTTACGCAATTGGCGCCTCGTCAAAGTGGCGACCACCAAGGCTCAACGCAAACTGTTCTTCAACTTGCGCCGCATGAAGAAGAACCTGACCTGGCTCTCGCCGAGCGAGACTCAGGCGGTCGCCACCGAACTCGGCGTCACGCCCGCGGAAGTCACCGAGATGGAACGCCGCCTGTCGGCGCGCGATCTGTCCTTCGATCCGACGCCCAACGAGTCGGAAGAAGACGAAACCTATTCACCGGCCACTTATCTGCCGGCGGCGGATGCCGACCCAGCCGAGCAGGTGGAGAACGAAGAGTGGGACGATGAAGCGCATGCGAGCCTGACTCGTGCGATCGCCTCACTCGATGCGCGTAGTCGCGACATTCTGGCAAGCCGCTGGATGGCAGGCGATGCCGAGAAGGCGACTTTGCACGATCTGGCGGCGAAATACGGTGTATCAGCCGAACGCATCCGTCAGCTCGAAGCCAATGCGATCAAGAAACTGCGTGGCCTCATGCTCGAGGGCGCTGCGGTCAATTGACACCCTCGCGCGGCGCTGGCGGTGTCGTCGCCTTGCTGTAGCCGCGCGGTCTGATGGCCACCGTGTTGACGATGCGGGTGCAACGTCGCCCATCACTCAAGTAGTAACCGTATTCGAACGAAGGCGTTGCTCGTCCATCGCGAGCGAGCTGTTCACGAATCGTCTTCTCGAGCTCTTCGGGAAAAGCGAAGCGCAGTTCGAGATCGGTGCTGCCACCCAACTCGAAATCGACCAGCATCGAACGAGTCCACACCGAGTAACCCGGAAACACTCGCGCACAAGCCAACGCCGGCACCGGATCGGCGAGCGCGGCTTGATAGCCACCGAACATCACGCCACCCGGATTACGTGAAATAGCGTTCAACGGCAATCGAATGCGTACCTCACGCCAGTCGCGATCGAGCTGGACAACCTTGATACGCATGGCGAGAAACGGCGGATACCACTCGAGCATGCGTGCTTCTGGCAACAGTCGCCGCTCGGCAAAAAAGCGCAATACGCGCTGCATGAACCGCGGTCGGCTCATCGTATAGCCTCCTCGAAAACGATACTGTGCAGCAGCGCCGTGCGCAGAGCATCCGCTGCATAACCGCCGGCGAGTGTAATCACGAGCGGCAAGCCCAACTGATCCGCAAACTCGATCACCCGACGATCACGCGCGCGAATGCCTGCGTCGCTCAACGCAAAACGACCATAGCGATCTCCCGCTGCCACATCGACCCCCGCGAGATAGAAGATCACCTCGGGTCTGAAACTCTGTGTGAGTAGCGGTAAATGCCGCTCGAGCTCCTCGAGATAACGCTCATCGTCGATGCCGTCCGGTAGCCCGACATCCAGAGATGAGCGCATCTTGCGCGCCGGATAGTTCCGCTCACCATGCATCGAAAAGGTGAATACCGACTCGTCACCCTCGAAAATCGCGGCAGTACCGTTGCCCTGATGCACATCGAGATCGATGACGAGTGCACGACGCAGCAGCCCCTCATGCTGCAAGCGGCGAATGGTGATCGCCACATCGTTCAAAACACAGAAGCCCTCGCCATGATCGGCGAAAGCGTGATGGGTGCCACCCGCTAGGTTGCCGGCTCGCCCATCCACGAGAGCAGCCCGGGTCGCGAGCAAAGTACCTTGTACCGCAAGACGTGATCGCCTCAGCAAACGCGGCGTCCAAGGCACACCGAGCGCGCGCTGCTCCAGCGCCGACAAACCCGTTTCGAACAAGCGCTGCAGATAGTCTTCGGTGTGTACCCGAGCGAGATCCTCTCGGGTAGCCTCCTCAGGAATGACGATGGACGATGCAGGTAGCAGACCGCGCTCACGCAGCAAGTCGTAGATGAGCGTGTACTTCGCCATCGGGAACGGATGCCCGGGCGGAAGTGGCAGGAAGTAATCGGGATGGTGACTGACTTTCAAGTTGACGCCGAATGAGCTAGAACGGAGCGCTGCCGAGGAGCCCGCATGACACGAAACGAGACGATCCCTTACCCGAACCCCCTGTACTCCTGGTACGTGGTGTTCGTTCTGCTGCTCGCTTACATCCTGGCGTTCGTCGACCGCGAGATCATTGCGCTGCTCGTGCCGGACATCAAGGCCAGTTTGCAGATCAGCGACACCCAGATGAGCCTCCTGCTCGGCGGCGCATTCGCCGTGTTCTACACCTTCTTCGGAGTGGCGATCGCCTGGTTCGCCGATCGCGGCAATCGCCGCTGGTTGATCTTCTGGGGCGTCGTGTTCTGGAGCTTGATGACGGCAGCCTGCGGCTTCGCCACCTCCTACATGGCGCTATTCCTCGCGCGCGTCGGTGTCGGCGCGGGTGAATCTGCACTTAACCCTTCGGCCATGTCGATCCTCAAGGACTATTTTCCGCCCGACAAGATCGGTCGTGCCATTGGTCTTTATACCGCAGGCGTCTCGAGCGGCAGTGGCATCGCCTTCATCTTCGGCGGCGCAATCTATCCCAAGCTCAAAGAAATCGGTCCAGTCGAGTTGCCCTTGCTAGGCTGGCACGAACCGTGGCAGATGATGTTCATCTACGTAGGACTGCCCGGCCTGCTGGTCGCACTGTTGATCCTGACCATCAAGGAACCCATCCGTCGTGAATTTCTGGTGAGCGGTATGAAGCCCATCGCTTCGCCCGTGAATCAGACGCTCGCCTATCTGCTCAAGCGCTGGCGCGCGTTTCTCGTGCTCTTCTTCGCCCTCTCGGGCCTTGCCATCATGGCCTATGGCATCGGCTTCTGGATTCCGGAGTTCCTTCGCCGCACCTATAACCTGACACCCGAGGAGCTCGGTTACTGGATTCAGTGGCGCGGCGTGATCACCATCGTATTCGGACTGACCGGCGTGCTGATTGGCGGCTTTTTGAGCGATTGGTTCCAGAAGCGATATGAAGACGGCTACGTTCGCGTTTGTCTGCTCGCTTTCGTTGTCATGGCGACGGGCTACTGCCTCTTTACGCTGATGCCGACACCCTTACTCTCGGTACTGTTTCTGATTCCGGCGACGATCGGTGCGGCAGCACCGACTGCAGCGGGTGCTGCCGCGGTGGTTGCGATCGCGCCGCCAACCATGCGTGCTCAGATCGTCGCGTTCTACTACTTCGTGTTGAACGCGGTCGGCTTCTTCATCGGGCCAACAGCGGTCGCCATGGTCACCGACTACTACTTCGCCGACGAATCGCAGCTGCGTTACTCGATGTTCGTCGTTGCCACGATCGTCTCGATCATCGGTGCAGCCTTGCTCGTCTACAACTTGCCGCACTTCCGCGCTGCGGCACGTGAGGCGCGTGAATGGGCGAACACGGCCAGTTGAGGTCTACACTCGACCCGTAAATCATTTCTCTCGAGAGGAGCACTCATCCATGGCACAGGCACCGGCCGATCCGAAACTTCCGATCCTGCAACGCGATCATCGCAGCGTGATGGGGAAGATCCTCTACACCAGCAAGAAGCCGGAACGCTTGAATCAGGAGCGCGGTCGCGAGTACTTCCGCATGGACGTGCACGCCGACGGTACCCGCACCTGCACGGCGCACTGCGAAATCGACGATCGTCCCTCGGTGATGCGCGACATCACCTATTCGCTCGATGCGCACTGGATGCCGACCGACTGTTTCGTCAGGCTCTCGGTCGCCAGCAAGTTCATGGGCTCGGGTTGGTTCCGCTTTCACCCGCAATACGCCGAATGCGAAACCTGGACCTCGCTCGAAGGCCGCGTCTCGCAGACGATGGATCTCTCGACGCCCCTGCTCACCTTTCAGAACCATGCGATCGCCTGCGATGCTTGGCATCTGCGCCTCATCGACCAGAACAAGCCCGGCGTCGTACAGCGCATCAACCAGATGCTGTTGTCGTCGCCCGATCACCGCGGTGCGACCGGCCCCATGCTCTTCTCGATCGGCCTGAACCTCGTGTTCGTCGGCCCGGAAAAGGTCACCGTCGGCGCCGGCACCTTCGACGCGCTGCATTATCAGTTCGTCAGCAACCCGGAGTTGCCGCAGGAGCACCCGCCCTACGATGTTTGGTGTACTGCCGACGGCGACTACCTGTTCCTGAAGGGACAGGTCGCCGGCTATATGCAGACCTACTACGAATTGGTCGAGCTATCCCGGGGACCACACTGGGGGAATTAATCGCGCTTCCGTGATCTATGTCGCATTTTTGTCACTAGACAGTCATATTGTCGGTTGTATACTCACCACGTTCGTGGCAGCCAGACAACACAGAACCCTAGGCGGGCGACGTGGACACGGAAAAGGGTGACCCCTCATTTTGGGGCTCCCGAGGAATCGGCCAACAGCGCGGTTCCGCCGGATTCAATTAGCGTCCATGGGGCGACTCTTTTGCAGTCGCCGCACAGCGCCAGACCCGGGAGTGACGACATCTGCCCAGCAAAACCCCGCGCTCTGCGCGGGGTTTTTTTTGATCAGGGCAGTTCGGTCGAGCCCATCAACCAGCGATCACACTCGCGCGCAGCACCGCGCCCCTCGTTGATCGCCCACACGACGAGACTCTGCCCACGCCGACAATCGCCGGCCGCGAAGACGCCCGGAACATTGGTGGCGTAGTTGCCGTACTCGGCTTTGACGTTACGCCGATCGTCGAGTTCGATACCGAGATCCTGAGGCAACACGGTATCGGGCCCCGTGAAGCCCATCGCGAGCAATACGAGTTGCGCGGGTTGGGTGCGCTCCGTTCCGGCCTGCTCGACGGGAACAAGCTGGCCACGCTCGTTTTTCTCCCAACGCACTTCGACCGTGACGATTTCTTTGATTCGCCCAGCCTCGTCGCCGACGAGTTTCTTAACGGTCGTCAGATAGGCGCGTGGGTCCTGGCCAAACTTGGCTGCCGCCTCTTCCTGACCGTAGTCCATCTTGTATACGCGCGGCCACTCCGGCCACGGATTATCGGCAGCACGCTCGAGCGGCGGCTTTGACATGATCTCGAATTGCGTGAGCGTGCGGCAGCCCTGACGCATGGCTGTACCGACACAATCGGTGCCGGTATCGCCGCCACCGATGACGACCACATCGAGTCCTTTCGCATGCAAGGCTGCGGCGGCCGGATTTTTCGAAAGCACGGCCTCGGTCGCCCCGGTGAGATAGTCCATGGCGAAATGCACGCCGGCGAGTTGGCGTCCGTCCACCGGTAGATCGCGCGGCTGCGTCGCCCCCGTGCACAGCACGATGGCGTCGAAGTCACGACGCATCATCTGCGCCTCGTAGTTATCACCCACGTTGGCGTTACAGATGAACTTGATGCCTTCCTGCTCGAGCAGCTTGATGCGGCGCATCACCACGTCCTGCTTATCGAGCTTCATGTTGGGAATGCCGTACATCAAAAGTCCGCCCGGACGATCGGCTCGCTCGAGCACCGTCACCGTATGGCCGGCACGATTCAGCTGCTGTGCAGCAGCAAGTCCGGCGGGGCCGGAGCCGACGACGGCTACCTTCTTGCCAGTGCGGGTCTTCGGCGGCTCGGGAACAACCCAACCCTCCTCGAAGCCACGCTCGATGATCGTGTTCTCGATGTTCTTGATCGTGACCGGCGGCGCGTTGATGCCAAGTACGCAAGACCCTTCGCAAGGCGCCGGACACACGCGCCCGGTGAACTCCGGAAAGTTATTGGTCTTGTGCAGACGATCGAGCGCCTCACGCCACAGACCTCGATAGACCAGATCGTTCCACTCGGGGATGAGGTTGTTGACGGGGCAGCCTGCGGCTCCACCACTGATCATCTTGCCGGTGTGGCAAAACGGCACGCCACAATCCATGCAACGCGCTGCCTGGTTGCGCAGGCTGCGATCATCGAGATGGTGATGGAACTCGCGCCAATCCTTGACCCGCTCGATCGGTGATCGATCGAGTGGCGTTTCGCGCAGATATTCGATGAACCCTGTCGGCTTACCCATGATCAGTTACCACCCACGCGCGACAGGTCGCGCGAATTTTCTTCGAAAGCCGCCATGATGGCCTCGTCACCCGAGAGACCCTGGTCGTGAGCGCGCTTGATGCACGCCAAGACGCGTTTGTAGTCCTTCGGGATGACCCGCATGAACTTGCTAAGCATGGTGGGCCAGGCATCGATGATGCGCTGTGCATGCTCGCTACCGGTTGCAGCGATATGGCGCTGGATGAGTTGTTTGAGTGCGTCCGCCTCTTCCGGATCTTCGACACGACCGACCTCCACCATCTGCGCGTTGACCTTGCGCAAGAAGGCATTGTCTTGATCCAGTACGTAGGCGATGCCGCCTGACATGCCCGCGCCGAAATTGCGGCCAGTCGGACCGAGTACGACGACGCGACCCCCGGTCATGTATTCACAACCGTGATCGCCGACCGCTTCGACGACGGCATCGACACCACTGTTACGCACGGCGAAACGCTCACCGGCCATGCCGCGCACGAAAAGCTCGCCACCGGTCGCACCGTACAGCGCGACGTTGCCGATGATCATGTTGTGCTCGGGCGCGAAGGGGGCGTCCTTCGGCGGGAATACGGCGATTCTTCCGCCCGAGAGGCCCTTGCCAACGTAGTCGTTAGCATCACCCTCGAGACTGAAAGACATGCCGCGCGGCATGAATGCTCCAAAACTTTGACCCGCCGAACCATTGAAACGAATACGGATCGTGTCGTCAGGCAAACCGGCCGAGCCCCACTTACGAGTGATCTCACTGCCCGTGATGGTGCCGA
>JACCDZ010816761.1_pt1 | contig 20009 bp, 17 predicted proteins | sample 7449551 | NCBI WGS metagenome assembly JACCDZ01 (sample SAMN15323452, study PRJNA562643) | freshwater metagenome | isolation source: river surface water | place: USA:Blue River Watershed | collected 2017-08-18
AAAGAAGAATGGATGCCCGTTTTCTATGGCTATGAAGTGCAAATCGACAACCATCCGGAAACCTCGGGCGAGGATGAATACCACATCAGTGGGACGCTTTATGCTTTTACTAAACCCAAAAGCAAACCGGGAAAACCGGGTCCTGAATGGAATACGATGTTGATCACCTTGGATGGACCTCGTACGATTGTACACCTAAACGATGAGCTTGTCACGGATTACCGGGAAGGGGAACCTGTTCCTGCTCGTAAATTTGATTTTGAACCCTATCCGGGCGTTCGTCCGAATGCCGGTTGGTTCGGTTTACAAAATCACGGCGATGAAGACGTCGTGTATTTCAAAGAAGTAGCTGTTAGACCCCTGAAAAAATGAAGCGTTCCGAATTTATTAAGAAAAGTACCTTAGCTTCAGCGGGGTTTTTTATAGTACCCCGTCATGTTTTAGGGGGTAAAGGATTTGTCGCACCTAGTGATAAATTAGTCATCGCGGCGATTGGATGCGGAGGCGAGGGGGACAATGATATCCAACATTTGGCTAAAACACCTAATAATAATTCGACCATCGGTTTTTTATGCGATGTGGATCAGCGAATGGCCGCTCCAAAACGCAAGCAATTTCCAAAGGCCAAATTTTATGAGGATTGGCGGGAATTATTCGACAAAGAAGGTCAGAATTTTGATGCCGTAACCGTTGCCATTCCAGATCATAATCATGCTTTAGTGGGGCTGCGCGCCATGCAGATGAAAAAACATTTGTATTTGCAGAAGCCTTTGACCCATGATATTCACGAAGCTCGAATTATTACACAGGCGGCATCGAAATACAAAGTCGTTACGCAAATGGGCGACCAAGGTGCTTCTTGTGAGGGCATGCAAACGATGCGCGAGTGGATCGAAGCGGATTTGATTGGCGAAATTTCCAAAGTCTACTGCTGGACCGATCGTCCTGTTTGGCCACAAGGGATATCTTGGCCGAAAACCCCGAGTCGGATTCCGAAAGAATTGAACTGGGATTTGTGGTTGGGGACCGCCACACAAACCAATTACATCGAGAATCTCGTGCCCTTCAATTGGCGCGGTTGGTGGGAATTCGGTACGGGTGCACTTGGAGACATGGGTTGCCACATCATGGGGCCGCCGTTTAAATTATTGAATTTGGGCTACCCACATGAAGTCTCTGGAAGTGCATCCACGACCTACAGCGGCGTATTTAAGGAATCGGCTTTTCCGGAAAGTGGACCCATTTCGAGTTCCTTGAAATATCGGTTTATGATGAGCAATGGCAAGGAGTTGGATTTGTATTGGATGGATGGTGGGATTACACCGGAGCGTTTACAGGCCTTAGCACCTGATGTCAATATGAATGATGCCTTGGGGGATTATCCTGGGGAAAATGATTTTGAGGGTTCAACATTATTTGTGGGGACCAAAGGGGTGATCGCCTGCGGTTGGGGAGGTTCGCATCCGCGCCTGTTTTCAAAGGAATTGCAAGAGGCAGCCCAACATATCCCACAAAAATACGCCCGCGTGAAAGGCGGCATGGATGGACACTGGTGGCAGTGGATCGATGCGAGTATTGCAGGTTACGGCAACATGGAAGTGAGTTCTCCTTTTGAAGGCTATGGTGGACCATTGACCGAAACCGTGTTATTGGGTAATTTATTATTGAGGAGTTTTAATATCCGAGAGAAAGTCAAAAAGATGGATCCTGTGTATGGAGCCATGGATGGTTATACATATGGCGGAAGATACAAGGCCTTGAAATGGGATGGGGCCAACATGCGTGTCACCAATTACGAACCGGCAAATCAGTTTCTACGGAGAACCTACCGACAAGGATGGGGTGATTTGGTGCTTTAATCGAAGATACGCTTATTGGAAACCAAGGGTTTGGCCCAAAAACCAATGCTTAAAATGTAACCCATGCTGAGGAACAGGATGCTCATACCTGTTTTAAGTCCCAAAATATCCCCAATTCCCCCTACGATGAAGGGAAAAATGGCTCCGCCGACAATTCCTGTGACGATGATTCCGGCGAATGAACCATGGTGTTCTGTGACTGAATTTAAGGCCAGCGAAAAGATGATCGGGTACATAACAGAGGCGAAAAAGCCAACGAGCGGGAAGGCAATTACGGCCGCTTCCGCGTTTCCGTATAAGCCCAAAGCCAAGGATATCATCGCTAAAAAAGTAAAGGCTACGAGGATAATACGGCTATCCAATAATTTCAATAAGACAATTCCTAGGACTCCTCCGGCCGTCATCAGCCCCCAATAATAGGAGATGGTATCGGCCCCATCCGTTTGCGGATTGAGGCCATGGTAGGTTTGTAAAAATTGCGAGATCCATGTGGCGATTCCTTGTTCCGTACCCACATAACAGAGCATGGCGATGAAATACAAAATGACTTGTTTGTTCTTAAATAGTTCCAAATGTATGTCGATTGCGCCAGGTTTTTCATCTTCTGCTATTTCGACTTCAGGGAAATGGGTCCCCAACGTAATGAGCATCATCATAACTGAAATACCAATAAATAGGATGTAGAGACTGAGCCATGGTAAGTGAATGCCAATGAAAAATTGGTAGACTAATGGGCTTAAAAAAGACGCAAAACCAAAGATCAGTTGGGCCCAAACCGAGTAATTCGCATAATTTTCCTCTCCTCCTGCGGTTCTTAATAGAGGATTAATGACGACTTGCAGCATGGCCATACCGCTACCAATGAGGAATAAGGACAGAAGGGCTGTTAAGTAATGTGGCGAAAAAACGATAAGTAGTGACCCCAAACTCGCTAGCCCAAAAGCCATCAACATCACTTTTTTCTCATGGAATGTTTCGAGTAAAATTCCTGCCGGGATGGATGTAACGCCATAGGCGATGAAAAAGGCAAAAGGGAGGAGTGAAACAAGCGTTAAATTTAAATCAAATGTCCGAATGAGATCGGGGATAATGGGCCCTATGATATTCGAAATGAATGAAATAACGAAAAAGGTCAAAAAGATGATTGAGACAAGTTGTTTGTTTTTCATAACCTTACCTTTGGCAAACCTTGGAGGATTGCCAAAGGTAGTGCGGGAGAATGATATTTTTAATCTGTTTAATGATAATCTTTTTAAAGTTTTTTTATCATGTAAAAAATGTGTGAATTTTAAATTCACGTATTTTTCTGTGTTTAATCGCAAGGCTCTGATTAGGTTTGTATGTTGACAAAACTATTGCATGGGTATACATTTACGATTGGGTATTTTGATTTTAAGTTTGTTATGTTTTAACACATATCATGCCTTAGCTAGCGGCCAAGTTTTAACATGGTTTGATGCGCAATCAAAGACGCGTAAACGCATCGATATACTTGAACAAACCCTGCAGATTGAACAAGCTCCCGGAATTTGGGTAATGCAATCATCCATTCAGGTAGATCCCAATCTTGTAAATCATTTACCTCCGCGTATTGCACCGCATCATTTTTTGCAAGCAAACGGGAACATACGGTTTAGCTTAGCCGGCACGGGACAGGTCTTAGCATTTGACGGGCAAACGAAACACTTGCAGCGTATCGATCAAACCTTTTATGCTGGATATAATTTTGGTGCCGCGATATTCCAACGGAAGAATGTCTTGTATAGTTTTGGCGGTAGTGGCTTTTGGAATTTTAGCAAAGCCTTGACCTATTATGCGGAAAAGGAACATGAGTGGGAAAATATTAAAGTCAATAATTTAGGTCCCAAGGCTATTTTTAATGGTTTTCAGGGTTATTCTGATTCAAGCGATTTGTTTTATGCGGGCGGGTCGGAATTCCATGATTTTTTGAATAATCAGGCGACAGCTTTGGAGGCCAACTTCTACTCGTTTGATTTTAATCAACATACTTGGACCTTGCTGGGGGAAATTAATCCTCAAATTTTACAAGCCAAAAATCGAGAGATCGTATGGACAGGTCGTTATTTTGTTCAGTTTTCAGATCTAGTAATGTATGTCATTGACCCGGTAAAGAATGAGGTTTTTGAGGTGAAGAGCGCGGTTGCGAATTTTCAGTCGGCCCCTGATATGTTTGTCGACCCGTCCACTATTTATGCCTATTGGGATGCGGAAGGCGGGAAGCGAAAAATTTATTCCATTCCTGAATTATTGAAAATAGCCAAACCAATCGGCTCATTTTATGAAATGCCAAGTCAACTTAACTTCTATCTTTTGCTGGCTTTATTGGCCTTGAGTTTAGGGATTGCCTATTATCTAATTGTGCGAATCAAGAAGACAAACCTGGATTTGGATGAAGCTGAGCTCAATTTGGTTAAGGCTTTGCTGGATGCATCAGAGGGACTTTCCACCGTGGAGGTAAATGAAATTTTGGGAATTTCCACGAAGAATATTGACAATCAAAGGAAGCTACGTTTACAAGTGATTTCGAATATCAATCATAAGATTCAAGTTATATACAAAATAAGAAATGTGATTGTTCGGAATCCGTCTTCCGTGGATAAAAGACAAAGTTTGTATTCCTTGAAGCCTGAAGGGCAAAAAGTGGTTTCAAAGGATTTGAACCGTTAATTTTTATAACCCGCGTAAGCCACAAATTATTTAACACAGAATCGATGCGGAGAATTACTCTTTATTTAAGCGCTTTTGCCTTCTTGTTATCTTGTTCGAAGGACGATGCGATACCATCTTATCAATTATTTGTAGACGTTACTCCGGTTACTGGCGGATCCGTTACACCAAATTCTGGCACTTTTATGAAGGGTGAATCTGTCCAATTGTTGGCCAAACCTGCGGCAGAGTACTTATTCAAAGAATGGAATGGCGCCTTTGCCAGTACTTCAAATCCAGGAAATTTGGTGATGGATACTGATAAGCGCGTTACGGGGGTATTTGAGAAGCGTCAATATCCACTTAATTTGACGATTGAGGGGAATGGGTCGGTCAAAGAAGAAATTGTACTGGTGGCTTCGCAAGCCCAATATCCCTCTGGGACAACGGTTAAATTAACCGCGATTCCTGCTGCGGGAGCGATGTTTAGTGAATGGAAGGGAGATATCACAAGCAAAGATTCGGTGATTACGACAATCGTGAATAAGGCAATCACGTTACAGGCCATTTTTCAAGCTAAAGGACCTGATTACTCGACTAAATATTCGGGTGTTCGAGCAGCGAATATGGCCAAAGCATTGGTTAATGTGAATGTTCACCCGGAATCAATTAAAATAATTAAAGTAAAAGGGAAATATCACTTAATTACAGCACATGCTGAACTTTTTGAAACCTCCTATGATTCGTTTCGCTCTTTTGAAATTGATAGTTTGACGGGCCAAATGACTGAAAATACAAGTACATTATTAGGTGGTTATTATAATGTAGGCTTCCCCAAATCACCTTTCTACTATGAAGATTTGAATGGAGATGGAATTAAAGATCTTTTTGAAGTCGATCATGGGAAAGAATCGGCGTCACTTATTGTTGACGGGAAATTTCCGGGCTTTATCAATCACCTTTTTTTAGGTTCAGCGGATGGCAAATTTACCTATGCTACAGTTGCTGGTTTAACGGATACGAAACGTTTTCATCATAATGCCTCTGTGGGAGATTTAGATGGAGATGGGGATAATGATTTGTTGTTGCAATATTTTGGGATGGATGAAATGATTTATTTTAAAAATACAAATGGGTTAAAGCAATCGATATCCATTACGCCTAATAATGCAACAGGTGCTGTATTAATTACGGATATCGATTCAGATGGGAAAAATGATATCGTATCGGCTCCCTACATAGATAAAACAACGGTCCCATTCACGTATGTGTTGAAAATGAATTTGGAAGGCGACTCATACACGAGTAGCAAAATTTCAAATGTTACGCCGTTTGGAAACGGGTACGGCTGTTTCAAGTTATTTGCTTTAAAAAATCCGAAAAATCCGGCCAAGAAGAATATTATTTACTTAGTGGAGGGAGGAATAGGTGATCAAAAAATATTTAGAAGTGATGAAAATGATCAGTCTAAAATTCAAGAAATTTCTACGGTACAGTCAACATTTCAGACAAATGGAATTCGCGATTATATCATTGCCGACTTGAATTATGACGGATTTGATGATGTCTTCTTTATTACGAATTCTGGAGAAAATTTAAACCAACGTGTTTGGATTAATAAAGGGAATAATACCTTTGAAAACTCGCAGTGGGATATAAATACCAAATTAGGAGGTCATTTTATTCCGTTTAGTTTTGATGAGAAAAGCAAGCGAGTGAAATTCCTTTACTATGAAAATTTTGCATCGCCTAAAACACAGGTGGTTGATATTTACACGGGTAAGCGCTAGTAATCCTTAGATTATCAAAAGGCAGATTTTCTTTATCAGTCAATATCCCAAATCTCTCTTTTCACCCCACTACCTTTGGCAATCCTCCAACCAGGTTTGCCAAAGGTAAGGGCTTTGACTTATTTAAAATAATTCTAAATAAGCTTGTATTTGTAATCTATCGCATGTAGTTTTGGTCATTATTTATAATTAGTCTAAACAAAAATAAGTATATGATCCGCCTAATAATTATTTTAATTTGTTCATTTACAGTGGTTTATGGTCAGCAGTCCTCTTTGGAAGGTATCGTGCGAGATGTTAAACAGCAAGTTGTTCCTGGTGTTTCCATTCGTTTAATCGAGTTGAAGCACGGAAAGCCATCGGATGTTGAGGGGAGATTCAATTTTCGAGGTTTGAAGCCGGGTATGTACACCTTGCAAGCTTCTTTTGTAGGTTACAAAACCTTGCAGGAAAAAGTTAATCTAGTTGCTGATAAAACACTTCATTTGAATTTGGAATTGGTAGAGTCCAGCAATGATTTGAAAGAAATTGTTGTTGTTGGGTATATGAGTCAGAATGAGAAGCCGATCACCATCGGAAAATTGCCCATTAAACCAATGGATTTGCCGCAGAGTATTGTGACGCTCGATAAAAGTTTGTTGGAGTCGCAGCAGGTTAACCGAATGAGTGATGTATTGATGAATACGAATGGCGTTTATATTTTCGGTGCTACGGGTGGTTACCAAGAGGAAATTGCTGCGCGTGGTTTTTCGATGGCGAGTTCAAATACCTTTAAGAATGGAATGCGTTATGCGAACGGAATGATTTCGGAATTGAGTGGAGTGGAGAAGGTAGAGATTTTGAAGGGTAGTGCCGCAATTTTGTATGGAAATGTGGCCGCTGGGGGCGTACTGAATTTGGTTACTAAGAAGCCCAAATTCAATTTTGGGGGTGAAATGAGTCTTCGGACGGGTTCTTGGGGATTGTACAAACCTTCGGTCGATGTATATGGTGGACTTTCCAAAAACATTGCTGTTCGCCTGAATACGAGTGCCGAGCAGGCCAAAAGTTTCCGTGTAGGGGTTTCCTCGGAACGCGTATATGTGAATCCGTCGATCTTGTTTAAGCTAGGTAAAAAGACCGAATTGATGTTAGAAGGAGATTATTTGGCCGACCAAAGAACACCAGATTTCGGGGCAGGAATCATTAATTATCAAATTGTTGATATTCCCCGGGAACGATTTTTAGGCGTTGCTTGGTCGAATATTAAATCATCACAAAGTTCTATTACGACTACTTTGACACATCAAATCAATGAAAATTGGACACTAAAATGGATGAATGGCTGGCGCCAAAACACCAGTAATCTTTTCTCCAATACGCGGCCGAATGCTGGCTCCTTAATCTCTGCAAACGGTCAATGGATACGAAATTTGCAGAAATCTGAGGTAGAGGAAAGCTATGGAATAACCCAATTGGATTTAATTGGCTCATTGAATTTGGCTGGGATGAAACATCAAGTATTAGTAGGGCTAGATTCGGATTTTTATAACACGGATACCTATGCCTATAATCAGTTTGCGCGCTATGATACCGTCAATGTTTATGCGAGTAGCTTAAAGCCAAGTCGGTCGGATCAACCTACCATGACTCCGTTTACTAAAACGATGGCACCTATCCGACGCTTTGGGATATATGCGCAGGATTTGATACATCTGAATGAGCAGTGGAAGGTTTTGGCGGGGATTCGATATTCTTACCAACAAACACTCAGTGACGTTTATAACTATACGACAAACAAAACGGCATCCTCCTCCAATTTTGATGGGGCATTTTCACCCCGTTTGGGAATCGTATATAAGCCTAGCTTAAATCATGCGTTTTTTGCGAGTTACTCGAATTCATTTACCTTGAATACGGGTGTGGATATCAACAACCAGGCCTTGCCTCCTTCGTTGATCGATCAATATGAAGTCGGGGTGAAGAATGATATTTTGGATGGTTTAGTTTCGCTAAATGTGACGGCATATCGCATTTTGAATAATAATTTGGCCCAAAATGTTTTGGTCAATGCGACGACCTATTCCTATGTTAAAGAAATGGCCGGTTCCGTTCAGAGTGAAGGGATTGAATTGGATGTCATGTCAAAACCCATGGCAGGTTTTACGATATCAGGTGGATATAGTTTCAATGAAACGAAATATGTTAAAAGCAATACCTATATCGAAGGAAGCCTATTGAAATATAATCCACGTCATACTGCGAATTTAGGCATTCAATATCGTCATCAAGGTTTTCAATTAGGCTTGACAACGGTGTATATCGGCGAGCGGTTTGCAGGGCGATCGACGCGTGTGCTGGTGGCGAATGATGCCTACCGACTCATTGCGCTTCCGGAGTATGTGCAAGCAGATTTAACTGCGGGCTATACATTCAAGAAAATGTCCTTACGGGCTCGCGTGGCGAATTTGGGCGATGTGTTGAGTTACAATGTACACGATGATAATTCCGTGAATCCCATTGCCCCTCGGAATTATAGTTTGACCCTGACCTATGGCTGGTAAGAATTTTCTCCCTTTACCTTTGGCAAACCTGGTTGGAGGATTGCCAAAGGTAGGGGTTTAGCGCAATTTAACATTCAAGGCCAACTGATTATGCTGGCCAATAAACTGATAATCAATTCTAACTATTCGATTAAGACCTCCTTTTCCCGTACCTTAGGCAATCCTCATCAGGTTTGCCAAAGGTAAGTGAGGCTTATTTCGCAATACTTCCCCAAGCCAAATGGCGGAATTTTTCATTGAATCGGGTAGGTTCGGGGGCAATTTGTAAGAAAACCATCCCAATCATGTCTTCCTTGCGGTCTACCCAAAATTGCGTTCCAAAATATCCTTTCCAGAAATAGGTTCCTGCCGAGACTGTCTCGAATTTCGCTTGTTCCTCGGGATATATATAGACGGTCACACCTGCTTTGAACTGCGATCTTCCGGTAACCCCTTTGGCAACGCCATCATTCGTCGCTACATCAAATAAGGGTTTCTCAATCATCTCAACTGTTTTCTTGCTCAAAATGCGCGCACCATCCAATTCCCCATAGTTCAAAATCATTTGGAAGAAACGAGCATAATCATCTACATTGCTAACAATGTCCGTTCCACCCATGGCAAAGGATGTATTTGTATTCTTGTAGTAGTCCATCGACATGTCTGCCGAGAAGCCCAAAAGTCGTTTTCCGTCTTCGTTGGTGTACACCGACTTTTTCCCTGATTTATCCTGCGTGTACACCTGTGCCATATTCTTCCACTCGTTTGGCGTAACACCTACAAATGTTCTCGACATTTTCAAAGGAGTGAATATTTCTTGGCGAAGGAAGTCGGCAAAGGTACGGCCATCCAACACCTCGATTACCCGACCTAAAACCTCCAGATTCATACCATAGGTCCAGCTTTCGCCGGGTTCGTGAACTAAGGGTAATTTTGCTACTCCGCGTACGATATCGGTATTGGTTAATTTTGTGTCCCCCTTAGGGAAAGCGATTGTAATGCCCGCATTTAAATAGCCCTCGCGGCCTAAACTAGTGAAAGGAGGATAAGCAATGCCCGATGTATGTGTAAACACGTGTTTCATCAAGATCTTGTTTTTCGCCGGTCGTGTGATGAATTGGTGTTTCAACGTATCATAACCGACCAAAATTTGCATGTTGGCAAATTCAGGCAAAATTGTCTCCAAAGGCGTATCCATCGTGAAGAGTCCTCGCTCGAATAATTTAAGGCCCGCAACGCCGGTAATTATTTTGGTCATACTCGCCATCCGGAAAAGGTGGTCAGTACGCATCGCTTCCCCCGTTTCGAGGTTCGCCTTGCCAAAAGATTTTTTATAAGCAACTTTCCCATGTCGGACAATCATACCGATCGAGCCAGGAATGTGTTGGTTTTCTGATTCTTTTGCCAAAAATGCATCTACGCGTGCCAGTCCTTCTTTCGATAAACCGAGTTGGACGGGGTCGCCCGCCGGTAGATTTTGTGCCAAGCTGCCAAAGGAAATGAGCGCAACGAGTAAGAGTAAAGTAGGTTTCATAGGTTGGGGTAAAATTGGTTAATCAAGATACTGATAATATAACAAAAGGAGGACATCGAATCCTCCTTTCCCCGTACCTTTGGCAATCCTCCAAGGTTTGCCAAAGGTAAACGGGTGGGGTAATAAAATTATTGCATGATTTCGTTGATCTTCTTGGTGTCGTAGCGCAACCATTCCACGACTTGTTTGCCGTCTTTGACGCCATCAACCGTATGAATAATTACGCGGACTGATTTGTCGCCACGTGTCAAAGTAAACCACGCATAGGCGTAGACAAAATGATCGCAATCGAAATATCCTTTTTCATTGTAAATCGTTTCCGTGATGTTTGGGATGGAATCCAATTTCATGGTAATTCCTTTGGCTTTGAAAGCGGTGAATATGGAAACGTTTTGGTCCAAAGTCGTCGTATCAGCATTGTCATAAAACACCGCGTCTTCGGAATACGTTGCACGATAGGTGGCTGAATCCCCATCGGCTAAGGCCTGCATCGATTTTTTGCTGAGGTCGATGTTTGCCGATTTATCAACGACATAACCGATAGCACCTTCGGGTAATTTGTTTTCTTGTTTTGAACAAGACATCATTCCGCCTGCGATGACGCAAGCAATGGCTACTATTTTTTTCATGATTGTTGGGTTAAAAAAGGCCGACTCATTCGAGTCGGCCGATGATTAGAACTAGTTAAATGTCCCTACGGCGTATTTTAACATGATCGATTGGTTCATCGTGCGTAAATCCCCCACTTTTTTGGTGAATTGGTCCGCTGTGAGATTCATGTATTTTTTTGCTCCATTGATGTAGATTGAACTTGAATCAAAATCTAATTTTGAAAGGTCTTTGAAGAAGGTCATGGTTGTGAATTGCCCAGGCCCATCATAGGAAGTAGGTGCTAAATGTTGTAAAAACGACCATTCCTGAATATTACCTGCTTTGATGCGATCTACTTGAATCGCTTTTATTTGTTTCTCGAAATCCAAGTAAGCAAAATAATTTTGTTGCGTTACGTGCATCGTTTCCATCATAATGATTGAATTCAAGTCATTAGAAGCACCTGTCGTTTCGATTAATTTGGTTACTTTATTGCGAATAACCGATTGTACTTTCAAGGATTCGTCTACCAGCGAAAACAAACTTGGATCCTCTTTGATAAGCGCGGCAGCCATGTCTTCTGGATAATCGTTGATTTTGTTCAAATCATAGGATGCATTGAGAGAGACATAATCAAAATCTACCGTCTCTGATTTATATCCGTTTTGGATTGGATAAACGGCCCAGGCACCGATGATTCCTAGGGCTTTTCTTTTTTGGTGAACGACTTTCCAACGTTTCTCAATCGCCATGGCTTCTTCCATCGTGTGACCCGGCTTCAATTTGTGAAAAGAAATATTGATGTAAATCGGTTTGTTTTGAGCGAATGTGTTCGCTGTGATTGCAAAGATTGCAATGAATAAAAGGGTAAGCTTTTTCATGGTTTTATGGGTTTAACATGTTGTCCGTGTGCGACATGCACACGGACTTAATTGTTTATTTTTTTGTTTTTTCTTTTGAGAACTGGGTGATTTGGTCAATTTTCCCTGCGAGATTGTATCTGAAAACTTCAATTAAATCTTTATCCCAAACACTTCCATCTTTTAATATGCGTTTCTCAGAAGAGTAAACAATGATGCCTGATACGGGATCCGTGTGTTGTAATTTAAATGGTAAGATTAAGCCTGGTTTCCAATCCAACGATTTGTACTCAGCAAACATAGCGGGTAACATATCTTTGGTTAATTTGGATTTTGTTCCATCAAAAGCTTCAATGCTTACTTCATCAGCAATTAAATCCGCAAATGCTTTGACATCCATGCTATTCCATGCTTTTGCTAAATTTTCGATGGCTTCTACTTCGCCACGATTTGAGAATTCGACAGGTCTACCGTCTACCTCCGATCCAGGTTTCTGAGCGATGTATTTTCCACCATAGGTCTTGCCATATTCATTCGTTTTTGGAATCGAATAGTATTGTGTGAAGCCTGCGATTTTCCCCGACTTATCTACTTGGAACAATTCGAATAAATTCAAATTTTGCTTTGAGCCATTTTTATAAACGCGCTCTTCCGTTGATTGCAATAAGACAACTTCATTTGCTTGGCCATCTGCTTTTAAGGGTAAAATGGCCATCGGCTTGTTTACAACCGATTGATAGGCTTCATGACCTTTTTTATTCGACTCTGCATATTTCTTAATCATTTCATCGGACCACAAAGCGGTCTCGGCCGCTGAGTTATTTGCATTGTATGCTTTTACGGCTTCCAAAACAATATAGCTACTTTTTTCTGAGCCAAATTTGAAGGGTTTTCCTTGGCTGTCGCCAACAAATATTTTGCCAGCTGTTTGTGCGTTTACGAAAAACGAAGAGGCTACAAAGGCCGCTAATAGAACTAGTTTTTTCATGAGTTTTTTGATTAAGTTAAGTTGGGGGCAAGAACGAAAGTTTGATTCCTTTTTGGAATAATTCCAATGAGCAATTTGTACCCTTTTGCATTTTTGGGAACAGAATAATTGTGCTCTGATAGACAACAAAGAAGTGCGTTTTCTACTTTTGGGTACAAACCAAACAATTCAATGATGAGAAAATTAATGATGCTTTTGTTTGTGGCAGGAACTTTATTTTCATGCACGACACAAAGCGAACAAAACGAAAAAGTAGCAGCTGAAAATGTTGCTAATTATGGCCACGTATGGGACGTTGTCATCAATGAAGGACGTAGTAATATTTTAGATACGGCCTATGCGGAAAATGTGGTATTGCATACTGTTCCTGAGACAAAAGGAAAAGCTGCAGCGAAAGCCTATTACGAAAATTACATCACAGGATTTTCTGATCGTGAATTTATTGTAAAAGAATCTTTCGCTTCGGGAAATAAATTGGTTAAATATTGGCAGTTCAAAGGAAAGCACACAGGCAATTTTTTTGGTATTCCTGCTACAGGAAAATCGGTTGATGTCATCGGTTGTACGATTGCAACGATCATTGGAGGTAAAATTACGGAGGAACAAGACTTTTTTGATAACCTCGAGTTTTTCAAACAGTTAGGGTTGAAAGCTCCGTAATTTTAGATGAAGTAGGTAGTACAAAAAGCCCTTTGCTATTTTGCAGAGGGCTTTTTTGATTTGATGAAAGCGGATGGGGTTACGCCTTGTCGGCTTTTGAAAGCATCGATGAATTTAGATCTCGATTGGAAACCCGCTTCGGCTGACAATGCCTCAATCGTATAGACTTCAGCGTGTCCTTCCTCAATTAAATTCACCACATATTCGATTCGCTGATCATTTTTCCATTCCCCAAAGGTTTTATTTAAATCATTGTTGAAATAGGCAGAAAGATTTCGTTCAGGAATCTTCAGGTCAAATGACATTTGCGATAAGGTGAAATCCTTTTTAATGAAGGGAGCAGATTTCAAGTATTCGGTCAATTGGATTTCGAATTCTGGTGTATTTTCAAGGGGTTTAACTTGTTTGGCAAAACTGGATTTGATTTTTTGGAAAGTTGATGCCTCATCCAAGTCTAAGGAGTAGGAAATATTTCCGTAGAGGATATTGGGGAATAGAAACAAGAAAAAATTCTGAATAAAAAAGCCCCCGCCACAAATGCGGAAGAAGTGTTCTTCGCTAAAAATTTGCAACGAGGAAATCCCTAGAAAATATACCGGCTTGAAATACAACGTGACCATGTGACCTAAACTAGTCGATGCGATGATTACTTGTAAGGTGATTAAAGTGAAAAACCAGCGTTGAATGATGGGATGGTTAGTTGGGATCATGCCATATTTTTTCAGCAACATTTGTTTGTTCCAAAAGAAATAACCGATTGAAAGAATGGCATATAAAATCACATGAATGGATCGACCATAAAGTAATTGCTCGAAAGTAACCCAGTTGAAATTGAGTCGGTAGTCTTCCGTGAAATTTACGATTTGATGTGCCATTTGGGTTTTGATTGCCAAAGGCTGTAGCGTAAATGGGAGCGTGGCAATGCCAACAAATATCGCTGGAATCAGGTGTAAAGCATCTTGCCAGGTAAAGACTTTGTTCTCGGAGACAGTATGTTTGACGTAATAAAATAATGTAGGACCTAACAAAAAGGAGAGGGGTAGGAAATGAACAAAACAGATGCCTTCCCAAAACTCCATTTTACTGTAGTGTAACCCGAAATAAACCATCACCACGAGGTTGCAGCACAAGAAAAAGAGTGCTAAAAAGATGTTCGACCTGTTTAACGAACTAAGGTAATACAACAGGATGAACGAGGTAAAGATGCCAAAAACGGGTGCGAGTATTTCCAATAGAACTAGTTAATTGTTGCAAGATAAGTAAATTGAATTAAATTTTCCACCCCCTTTTACCTTTGGCAAACCTGGTTTGAGGATTGCCAAAGGAAGCGCTCAAAAATTGATTTTATCTGAAAAAAACTGATAATATCTATTCACTTCAATTTCATACTGACCAAGCATTTTACTTCAAATGCTGTTCGGTAAGTTAAGTTGGGGATCACAAGATGTCCCCCTGTATTTAATTGGATTTGTATTTCTGTAAATAATTTATTCTTCACCAAATGAACAGAATTGATTTCCTTGAACAAAATTAGGTGGGTACGTTGGCTAATTTGGAAAAATGAAAGTATATCAATTTCCAATTGACTTTCCTCCAAACAAATTTTATGAATGGGGCTGCCAAACAAGGGAGTAAACCAGGGACTTTGAAAGGTTTTTGACATAGATAAATCGAAATGAACAAATTAGCTAAAACCGTTTAATCAACGAAATCCAAATGTGCTCAAATGCCATTCCATCTGATTCCCCTTCGGGATGCGTGTTCGGGTGTAAAATTTCCATGCGTGATAGGTTAAGGATTTTTCGCATAACAAGTATTCGCATCAAATTCAATCCAATCCACATTCCAAAGCGCTCCCTTAAGCGAACTAATTACTACAAAATCAGCCGTTCCCTGTTCTAGATAAGTTAACCCTTTTGACACGATAATGTCTGTAAAATATTCTAGATCATTCCAGTTCATGCAACCAAATCTGACTAATTCATCGTCTTCGCGCAGCGAGCGATTCGGAAGGTCTTTTCGAAACTGTTCAATGCCTCCTTGGTATTTTGTCTCCAGTGTACTTTTTCGTACGACCAAATTGATAAATTCTAATGCTATTGCCATGCCACAAAACTACGTAGGTTTTGCATGAGAAATAGCGATTTTGAATTTTTCAAATTGTCAATTTCGAATAGGTTTAATTCGCTTGTTTTCAGCTCTTTGGTATGCGTGAATTGTCGTACGACGCGTAAAAATTGTCACAGTATTTTAGGGTGACTTTCTCATTTTTCTGAGGGAATTTGCAGCTTTGCCATTCGCTAAAAATAAATCCATGAGCACTATTTCTGATCGTATTAAAAAACACTTCGAAGGGGACGTTCACATCTTGTTAATCGTTATTTTATTAAGCATTGCCGGCGTAGTTATACAATTTTCTGCGAAAGGCCGATTGACGATGGGAGGGCCATTTGAACCCTTACAGAGTCTAATTAAGTCGCTATTTATTTTAATAGGAGGGTTTTATGCGATGGGCTACTTTTCGAAAAAGGATTATTTGCAATCGACAAAGTATGTCGATTTAGCGCTTTATGGATCTTGGCTGCTCATTGGACTCGCGTACCTTTATGGGAAAGAGGCAGGGGGTGCAAGTCGTTGGTTACAGATAGGGCCTTTGAGTTTTATGCCTTCCGATATGGCCAAATTATGTTTGACCATAGCCCTGTCGAAAATGTTTGCTGCCCGACAAGCAGACCCCGATGCCTATGATCCTGCTGTTTTATTTGTTATTTGTTTTAAACTTGGGGTAACCTGTTTTCTGATTTTTCTGTCGAATTTTTCCACGAGTGTGATAGTCTTCGTGACTTCAATTGTATTGATGATTTTCGGTCGGGTGCCCTACAAAGCCATTGCTATCGTATTAGGAATTTTCATCTCAACTGGCTTTGGACTGATTGTGGGTGGTGTAGGCCAAAGGGCTGAAACGATTAAGCATCGAATTGAGGTATACATGAAACGAATGTTTGGTCATCCGTCTAAAGAGGAGATTGAACTGGATGATCAAGGGACCAATTATCAATTGAAGCAAAGTTTGTATGCCATCGCTACCGGGGGCATGCAGCCGAAAGGTCCAGGTAATAGCCAATTTCGCTTTCATTTGTCCCAGGCAGAATCAGATTTTGTTTACGCGATTATTGTCGAAGAATGGGGAATTGTGGCCGGTTTTTTGTTTCCCGCCATGTTTATGTGGCTTTTTTGGCGCGGCGCTCTTGCTATTTCATATAGTGCCAAACCGCTCGGCGGACTGATGTCAGCCGGCTTGACTTTCTCGATTGTCAGTCAAGCCTTCTTGAATATGTTCGTTGCGGTAGGGGCGATTCCTGTAACAGGCCAACCGATTCCCTTGGTTTCAGCGGGTGGAACCTCGTTGATTTTTACGATGATCAGTATCGGTTATATTCTTTCGGTTACGCGGGATAAAGAAAAAACGAAACTTGCCCGCACTTAGCTTTGGCAAACCTGAGAGGATTGCCAAAGCTACGGGTTTGAGGAGAGAGACTTGAGGGGCCAACTGATAATTAAAATCTACTCGTTGATAATATTTGTTTAGCCCAGAAAATTTTCATTCAAAACTGCTACCTTTGGCAATCCTCTCAGGTTTGCCAAAGGTAAAGATTAGTACATGAGAAAATGAGTTAGAATACATTGAAATACATCACCTATTTTTTATTACTCGTCAGTGCTTCCCTGCAAGCGCAAAGCCCCCTCGATTCCTTGATGCAACAAGCTGAATCGCTCGGCCTCCGTGCGAAAGATTATCAATACACACAGCAGGATTCCAGTGCGGCGAAGAAGGCAGTCCAACAGTTCATGCTGGATCTCAAGTTTGGCAATCAAGCACCTTACCTCCGCTTTCAAGGCTTTGATTTTAATCTATCTCACGAGGCCTATCGGAACCGCTATGGCGAACTTTGGAATACACCTAAAATTAAAGAGTTAGCGAATCGTCTAATTAATGAAAGAAATGAAGTCAGTCAAATCCTTCAGGTATTAAGAGATTCCGTTCAATACAGTTCCGAGAAAAAACAATTATTGGCTAAGGCTGCGAACGAATACCGTTGGCTCATCGCAGCAAGAGCCAATCGCTCCATGGTTTTAGTTAATATTCCCTCGACCCAACTAAAAGCCTTCGAAGCTCACAAACAAGTCTTGCAAATGCGTGTTGTACTTGGTAAACCCACAAGGCCCAGCAAAACGCTTTCCAGTAAATTGAAAAACATGATTATCACGCCCTATTGGAGCGTGCCGCGCAGCATCTGCATCGAAGAACTCGTGCCGGAAATTAGGAAGAATATCCGCTATTTCTACGCGAGTCATTTGGAAATATTTGATCACAAAAACCGCAAAATTGATCCAGAAAACGTTCCTTGGAATCGCCTGAACGCAAATTATTTCCCCTATTCCATGCGTCAGCGAACCGGTAAATGGAACACCTTAGGGATTTTGAAAATTCAATTTGATAATCCGTTCAAGATGTACCTCCATGATACATCTGAAAAGAAATTATTTAGTAAAGAAAAACGATTTTATAGCCATAGCTGCATCCGACTCGAAAAGCCGTTGGCCCTAGGATCCTGGTTATTGAAACCGAATTCAATGGCCATCGATACGCTAGATACCCAGGCAGCCTATTCAGATAAAACGCCTCAATACTTAACGATTAAGCGCAATATCCCGTTGGTTATTTGGTACAGCCAAGTGGATTTTGACGAAAACGGTAAGCTGACGTTTTACCCGAATATCTACAAGCGTTAGATTTTGTAGTACTGCTCCCAACCTTTACGAGGCGCTGGGCCTACCAACAATTGGTTTGCTAATTTATTGTTGGTAATCAATTTCGTATCTCGGTCAAACACCAATTTGGTATTCAATTTTTGAGCCAAAACACCCAAAGAGAATACTTGACTCAATGGACCAGCTATCGCAAATGGTGACCGTGTTTTCTCTTGACCCATGCAAGCCTTTAAGAAATTCGCGTAGTGATTCGATGGGCTTTTGGGTACATCGGGTAATTTTAAATCTTTCCCAGCATCACCTAAAATCGATAAGGTTGAGCCATGCGATCCTCCTTTGAAGGTCAAATCTTTGCTGTAAATGATCTTTCCTGGATTCAATTTCGCCGGCTGGATTTTACCATTGCTCGCCGGTGGGATGTTCGGATCTAATTCCGTGGTGCCATAATTCGCCGGCACCGGAGGAATGTTATTTACCCCATCGTACCAGGTGATGTCCATCGCTGGCATATCTTTTCGCGATGGAAACTTAAATTGAATGGTCGACGACATCGGATAAAAGAAGTCATTGTGCCCATCAGCACGTAACATGTTAATTTCCGTCGGTAATCCTAATTCCAAAAACTCATGTGCCGTATCCATTATATGTGCACCCCAGTCACCCAAAGCACCTAAGCCATAGTCAAACCAGCAACGCCATTGTCCATTGACAAAGTCTTTTTGGTAGTCATGATTTGGAGAAACGACTCCTTGCCAAATATCCCAATCCAAGGTACTTGGAACAGCTTCTGCCGGTGGAAAACTCTTTATTTTGGGGTCCCATCCATGCCATCTGCGAGGGGAGTTCATGTGCGCCGTCATGGCAGTCACATCTTTGATGATTCCGGCTTCTTTCCATGCTTTGAACTGAAAGTAATTGGCCTCCGAGTGACCTTGATTGCCCATTTGTGTAACCAAATTCGGATGCTTGCGAGCCGCTGCCATCATCAATTCCACCTCATGAAAGGTTCGCGCCATCGGTTTCTCCACAAACACGTGCTTGCCCATTCCCAAGGCCATCATCGTAATCGGAAAATGGGAATGATCAGGTACGCCAATTGAGACTGCCTCGAATTGATTGCCCATCTTGTCGAATAGTTGGCGGAAATCCTGAAAACGTGGAACATCTGGGAATTTTTCCAACACCTTCAAGGTCTGTGGTGCTCCCATATCTACATCACATAGCGCGACGATGTTACAAAGTCCTGTATTATACAAAGACATGACATCCAATCCTCCTTGGTTTCCGATTCCAATGCAGGCTAAATTGACTTTTTCCCCCGAATTTTTGGAGATAAATGATGGAAATGCCGCCGCCGAAGTTAATAGTGCTACATTTTTTAGAAAGGTTCTGCGGGAAGATTCATGTGCTTGATTCATAGCTTGTTATAGGTTTATATCCCTTAAAGACTTATTGAATCAAAATTTACTTAAATTAAATTTCAATCGAACAGCGCTCTTCTACACATTGTACTTTCATCTCAGCTAATTCCAAATCCGACTTCAAAATCTCCCGTTTTTCTTGGGACAATTTTCGAATAATTTTCCCCTCACAAAAGCGTCTCACCTGGGTTTCTGTACGAAGTCGGAGTCCCGGGACCTCCGTAAGATTTCCATGCTCATCTTTGGCTGCCATTGTGAAATAGCAGGAATTCGTGTGCCGAACGATGCCATCCCGTGGGTTAAAGGATTCTACGCGCATGCCTACAATCATGGTCGTCCGGCCT